>Ga0208751_100406_pt1 | contig 12488 bp, 7 predicted proteins | sample LakWasMet22_HOW5_2_FD_183868 | JGI IMG/M metagenome (GOLD analysis project Ga0208751, IMG submission 183868) | Freshwater sediment methanotrophic microbial communities from Lake Washington under simulated oxygen tension - Sediment Metagenome... | ecosystem: Environmental > Aquatic > Freshwater >... | reverse complement strand
GCCTATTAACGCACGACGATGTCACCACCTTATTCCACGAATTTGGTCACGGCCTGCATCACATGCTCACTTTGGTTGATCATCTGAGCGTTTCCGGCATCAGCGGTGTGGAATGGGATGCGGTCGAACTACCCAGCCAATTTATGGAAAACTGGTGTTGGGAACAAGAAGCCCTGGCGCTGATTTCCGGCCATTATCAAACGGGCGAAGCGCTGCCGGATGCACTCTTCAACAAGATGCTGGCTGCTAAAAACTTCCAGGCCGGCATGGTCATGGTTAGACAAATAGAATTCAGCCTGTTCGATTTCAAGATTCATCAAGATTATGATCCGGCTCAAGGCGGGCGCATCTACGATATTCTCGACCAAGTTAGACAACAAGTCGCCGTTATAAAGCCACCCAAAATCAACCGGTTTGCGCACAGTTTTGGGCACATTTTTGCTGGTGGTTATGCGGCCGGCTACTACAGTTACAAGTGGGCGGAAGTGCTCTCCAGTGATGCATTTTCCATGTTTGAAGAAAACGGTATTTTCGATCCGGAAACCGGGCACGCATTTTTAACTAACATTCTGGAGCAAGGCGGCAGCCAAAACGCGATGGAGTTATTCGTCAAATTTCGTGGCCGTAAACCCAGCATTGATGCATTGCTTAGACATTGTGGTATCGAAATCCAGCCAGCCGCAGGAGCCGCAGCGGGATGAAATACCACGATCTACGCGACTTCATCAAACAACTGGAAAAGCAAGGCGAGCTTAAGCGCATTACTGTGCCGGTTAGTCCCAACTTGGAAATGACCGAAATTGCTGATCGTGTCTTAAAACAGGCAGGGCCTGCATTATTGTTTGAGAATCCGGTGGGATATAACATCCCGGTGCTGGCCAACTTGTTCGGTACGCCACGCCGTGTTGCAATGGGTATGGGCGCGCAGTCGGTCAGCGAACTTCGCGGTATTGGCGAATTGCTGGCTTACCTGAAAGAACCCGAACCGCCTAAAGGCATGAAAGACGCCTGGGAAAAGTTTCCGGTATTTAAACAAGTCCTGAACATGGCTCCTAAGCTGATTAACTCGCCACCCTGTCAGGAGCTGATCAGAGTCGGCGATGAAATCGACCTTAGCGAATATCCCATTCAAACCTGTTGGCCGGAAGATGCGGCGCCATTAATTACCTGGCCCTTAGTCATTACCAAAGGCCCGCATAAAACCCGCCAAAACTTGGGTATTTATCGTCAACAAGTCATTGGTAAAAATAAAGTCATCATGCGCTGGCTGGCGCATCGAGGCGGTGCGTTAGATTTTAAGGAATGGCAAATCGCTTATCCTGACAAACCCTTTCCAGTATCTGTTGCCTTGGGTGCTGATCCTGCCACCATTCTTGCCGCCGTTACACCGGTGCCGGATACCTTGTCCGAATACGCCTTTGCCGGTTTATTACGCGGCAGAAAAACCGAACTTGCCAAGTCGATGATTAACGATTTGCAGGTACCAGCCAGTGCTGAAATTGTTCTGGAAGGCTTTATTTATCCAGGTGAAACTGCACCGGAAGGGCCTTATGGCGACCATACCGGCTACTACAATGAGGTGGCCGAGTTCCCGGTATTCACCATCGAAAGAATCACCCAGCGCCAGGCACCTATTTATCACAGCACTTACACCGGCAAGCCGCCCGATGAACCGGCCATTTTGGGCGTGGCCTTAAACGAAGTGTTTGTGCCAATTTTACAAAAGCAATTTCCGGAAATTATCGACTTTTACCTGCCGCCCGAAGGTTGCTCATATCGAATGGCGGTGATCAGCATGAAAAAGCAATACGCCGGGCATGCCAAGCGGGTAATGCTGGGGACGTGGTCTTATTTGCGCCAGTTCATGTACACAAAATTTGTGATTGTTGTCGATGACGATATTGATGTGCGCAACTGGCAAGAAGTCATCTGGGCCATGACTACACGAATGGACCCTGCCAGAGACTTAACCATCCTGGAAAATACGCCAATTGATTACTTGGATTTTGCCTCGCCGGTGTCCGGCTTGGGCTCTAAAGTTGGTTTCGATGCCACCAACAAATGGCCCGGCGAAACCAACCGCGAGTGGGGTAGAGCGATTGTGATGTCTCCCGATGTCATCAAAAAAGTCGATGCAATGTGGGATAGTTTGTTTTAGCGCAATATTTAAGGATGATCTTTGCATACTGGAAACTTACAAAGGCCAACGGAGCAAACGATAAAAGGTGAGCAGAAACTAGGTATTAACTAGCGGCTTACCAACAGTCTGCAGCGGTGACTCCGGTATCGGCCCCTGTTACTCCTTTAACGCCTGTATGAGTTAACGTTAAAGTGCCGCATTTATCGTTAGCTTGGGCACCCGTTCTAGCCGCGCTTAATGTGTAACTGCTGGCAGTGGCAGCACTAATCGTTACCGTATAAAAGCTAGTGGTCTCAGTAGGAATGGTAAATATCCGGGGGGCGCCAGTGTCTGCTGGTGTGCCTGATGTGCCTGCAGCGCCCACATAGCTGTTTGTTTCCGTATACCGCCGTTCCATCGCATTCGCTAAGCCCAGCAAAACTCCCTTTGCATCCGCTCGCCGAGATTTCATTACGCTATCTTGATAACTTGGATAAGCAACGCTGGCCAAGATACCAACAATTGCTACTGTTACCATTAATTCTATTAACGTAAAGCCGAGTTGGGTCTGTTTCATATTGTTTATTCCTTAATTCTTAAAGACATTTAGATGCAATAGCCCTGACATCTACAAATTATTTCAGCTGCCGCCATGACGCTCGTTTGCCGGCACCGCCAGTAAGCAAGTTAAGTTTAGCTATGTTGCCGTTGGAACCTGACGCAAAGCCAAAGTTACTGATTATGCTTAGGCTGCCGTGTATATCTATGCTTAAATCCAATCCGGTTGCGACAAACATCGTACCGCCTACATCGACCAGATCATTAGTGTTTACTTTGCCATCGGCTGTTGTGCTCCCAGTACCAAATAAATCGAAAGTACTTGCAGCGGGGCGTTTACCTGTTAATGCTTCCAGTATCATCACTCGGCTTTTACCGCCGCCTTCGCAGGGGTCAGTGCTTGGGATGAGTGTTGAAAATAAAATCAGATCTCTATACATCACCGGCGTACTAACAACACGTTCGCCTTGGGCAATAGTTGGAGGCGTTGCAGGAGTGGCTGTATTTGGAATTTCCAAATTCATCGCCCAGCCTTTTTTAAGATTGGTAGAGCTGCAGGTGATTAATGGCGTGTCATCATTAGACAAGGCCACCGTGGCGAGTGAGTAACAAACTGTTTTTCTTGAAGAGACCCGAATCAAGCCCGTTTTTGTTGTACCGGCTGAATTTTTAGGCGTGCCTTCAAAGTTAATGGTTTGCTCCTGCAACTTTGCACGATCTGTTATCGTTCCAGTGTCGTCATCCCAAATACCATAAAACGATTGTACTTGCGGACTTGTACCGACGATATTATCCGTTGATTCAAAATACTTGCCGGTGCCGAAATAAACCATCACACCGCTAGCCTGACTAGCGCCAACTTTGCCTATGCTGGGTTTGGCAGTAATGGGTTGGCGATTGGCGCTTGCGCAGGCCGTTCCAGTAGTTGTGCATGCTACAAATAAAGGTGATCCGCTATTAGCAACACTCCAACTGCTAGCAGTTGCTGAACTTACGTCGAACTCCCACAAATTACCTTTTAAATCGCCGGCATAAATCGTATCAACAATATTGTCGCCGTTTAAATCAGCGGCTACAGGAGATGAAAGGCCGTTGCCACCTGTTGCGAGCGTATCAATTTTTTGAATAACAGCACCTGTTTCGGCATCAAGAACAAACAGCACCGCTGAGCCATTACTGCTGTCGTATCCATTGGCTACAATTACCGCCCATTTGTTATTGTGCATTCTGGCAATAACAGGTTGCGACAAGGTGTAACCCAAGTCAGCGCCGTAAGTAGTGTCGGTGCTGGTAAATTCCCATAATGCGCTGGCGGTACCAAATGTATCAGGGTTGGTTACATCTAATGCAAATACCGCTTTACCACCTGCACCGGTAACACCGGCCACCAATGTGTGCCACTCTGAACTGTAATAAACATCTCCAGCAGTAGCCGCACCATCAACAAAGTATTGATGGGAATAAGTGGGGGACGTCAACTTACTAAGCTCAGGGAACAATGCATTCGGCACATAGCCAAAAATTTCCGAGCCGCCAGTGGTGACAGAACCTGAGTTTTCTCTGGCATCAAAACCATGCAACATACCGTCATTGGCACCGACGTAGAGCATAGGCCGACGGTTTTTGTATGTAGTTGAGGCTCTAAACGTTGTGTAACTACTTCCCTCAACACCTGCCAAATTACTGTAGCCAAGGTCGGCAGTACCCACATAAATCGGATCAGAGTTGACGATGTCGCCTAAGTGGTTGGTTTTAATGCTTGCCGTATTAAGCTCAGTCGGGTCAGTAATAAAAGAGCCATTGGCATCAAATAACTTAATTCTATTTCTAAAACTGCCGCCTAAGCGTTTTTCATTGGCATTGTCACCTCGTAACCAATTAAGCCTATCCTGGCCTTTTGCATCAGCAATGCCGCCCAATTGGTTTAGATAAGCTTGTTGAGCTGTTGTGATGATTGGGGTAGAAGGTGTGTTCCATTTAAACTCAATGCCACGAGAACCAGCTGTCGCACTAGGATTATAGGTATAAATTTTGCGACTCGCTGCTGCCGGTAATAACTCCGCCGCCTCCCAACTCGGAGTTGTGGTATTAACAACCCCGGTTGTTTCATTCACTGTTAAAGCCAGTAATTGACCACTCCAGTCTCTGGGATCGAATCTAGCCTGATACAACAATGTACCAGTATCTAACCGAGTAGTATTAGCCGCCACTGCAGACGCCGAGCTGACATTATTAAGTAATTTGGCGAAGGCTTTACCCAATTGTTCAGGCAGTTTGCCGGCATTGGTCACCAAAAAATAGCCATCGGGCACGCCGTCGTTATCGTCATCCCATTCGTTAACATCAAGGATGCTGTCATTATCTTTGTCATTCACACCCCACTTTGCCGCGTACCACAGCGGATCGTGTTTGATGAAGCTTGCAGAGGATGAAGTTCCGACATAAAAGGTTCTTGAGGCAGTGAGCGGTAACGCAGTGCTATCTGCCCAGGCATTATTGCTGGGTAATAGTCCCGGCGGCGTGTCCAGAAAATAATCAGTATCGTTGACGGTATCTTTATCACGAACTTCCAGATAGAGTCCATCATGCGTTGTGCCAGAGATAACATAGCCCATGTGCTGCACAATGCCGCCAGCTGCATAGGTCGAATTAAGATCAACAACCAGCTCATTTGAAGAATTAACCGAAACCGTATACTCAACAATCGCATCCATATCATGGTCGGCGGCTTGCTCCACGTCTTCATAGTTAATCCTAAACTTAACGTAAGGGCGACCACCATATTTAGGATCGGTGTCCATATTGCCAGCGGTAGTAGCATCTGCAGCAATTGTGTTGACAAATTTTTCAACATAAAAATCGACGATCTGGTTGGTAGGTTGAAACTTGTCTGACCCTGACGCGATACTTGACCCAGCTACCGATTTTGCAAACGGCACGATAGTTATTTTTTTGCCATTTACGGGTATTTCAATGCGTGGCAGCGGGGATGCCAGCGCAACTGCCAAGGTGTCGGCTTTTTGGTCTTTTTTATATGTAGATGTTGCCGTGTCGCCCGCCGTATTTAAATCGGTCCTAGCGCCATGGAGAGCAACGCTACCGGCATAAAAACCACCTAACTTGGTCGGCTCCTCTGGTGCCAAACCACGAATATTTTTAAAACTGCTTGCCGCTTTTACGGTGGGCGCGCCATCACTAAGCGTACCTGATTGACCGATAAATACGTTACTGGCTTCAGACTCACCAGCCCAGATAGTATCTGCTAATGTTGAAACATCCAGCCCGCTTAAGTCGCCGGAAAAAGTATTGAAATAACTGCCAGGTAATTGATCAGTATCATAAGAAGCGTTGATGTCACTGATTACCAGCTGCATGGGCTTGGCACAGCTTAAATAGCCGCCGCCAGAGGGTGAAGCCGCATAAGGATCAAGCCAATTTGGTAGCGGTAAGCCCAGCGTCGCATCGGGTGCATCCGTCGACGCTATAGAAAAAGCAGTGGTTGGGCTGGCTTTACCAGCAAAATAGCGTAAACCCTCGTACATCATCTCGCCGATAGGGTTACCCCATTCCGCCGCTTCACCTTCATCGATAGCTCTAGTGGTAATCCAGCCAGAAGCATATTCGTGGCTTGAATAACTAAATGTACTGATACGCAATTTATTGATTGTGCTAACAATGCCATTGGCGCTGGTGAAAATACCAGTATTTGGATCAACCTCGTTTTTAAATGACTCGATATTTTTCCTAAGTACTCCACCCGATATGTTTTTCTTGTACGACCCAGTTAATAAACCAAAGGCCATAGAGTCATTTTCGCCATAGGTATGCAATAATCCGGTTGGTTTATTCGTAGTAACAGTGCCATTTTTATAAGCTTTGCAATTGGCTTCTAACTTGCCGGCTTCGCAGACTTTAACGTTGACGCTGTAGTCTGTTATTGTCGGGCTTGGGGCTGCAGGCCTTCGCCAAAATAATATAAAACTGTCCCCACCAGTGCGTTCTTCATGGCGGAATTCAATTGGGTAATTGGTGCCAGCTGTCAGGGTAATCGTCCCACTATGACTATCGCATTTACAAGCGCCGTGACCATCGTACCATCCTGCAACTACAGTATTATTAATGATGACTTCTACCGCATCATCGCCATCCACTGAAAATGTGTAGCTGCCAGTCGTTGGCACTTTAATTGTTCCTTTGACAACAGTTAGATAGTTATCATCGGCACCGTAAGGATTATTGTCGTTACCATAGAGTGTAGCCATTGCTCCACTACCAAACTTTCTTGCTGCAACTGCATAGTCATGGACCCAATCTTCAAAATCATTATGATCATGTGGGTGTCCGCTACCTGTGCCTGAAGAAATGTCATAAGTAGTGCGTACCAAACTACTACTAAAAGCACTTGTACTAAAAGCACTTGCTGGCACGGTCTGTAAGGTACAGTCTGGCCCGGAGCCACCATGCAAACATTTTGTACCGGCCACTGGTCTTTCAATTGACACCCATTCCCATATTCGATAATCGCTATTACTGAGTACGCGCAGTAGCGGTTGCCCGGTATAGCTTAATGAGACATTGGCAAAAAGATGACTTGTGCCGAGTGCCGGTTGGCTCAAGGGCGTATAGTCTGAAATGAGATAGCCAGGATTGCTGGCGGGGTTATATTCTTTCCCCCAGGAATGCGCATCTTGAGGAATGAATGAACGCTTAAGCACTGTTGACGTCCCTGTATCCTCGCTTCGATAACCGCCGTAAAGTACCTTGCGCAACGCATCTATGCGAGCGGTGGTGATGTAGTTAAGAAAATCTCCGCTCCAATCACCCGCTACTGATGAACAGGTTTTATTTAACGTAGCGTCTTTAGGTTCAAAGTATCCAGCGCTGTTGTAGTCGTAGCAGCGGTGGGAGTCAAAGTAGCCGTAGTAATCGATTCCAGGTTTATAGCCCACATCAATCAAACCATCGCCATTAAGGTCTGAGGCATCGTTATAAGCTTCGTAATAAAGCTTATGGTCTCTGCCCATCGTCAACATAACGATAGGCGGTACGCTAGAGGTAAGGAAAAGCGGCTGTTGAGCAATTGCCGCGATGCTGATATTTGCCGATAGTCCAAGCAATAAACTGAGCACCAGTCTGGGTAGAAAACCTGTTGGGTTTACATCATGTTTAGGCTTAAAGGTGTTCATTGAATAATCTCCGATGAGATAATTGCGATTGCCTAGTGTAGGTGGTCGCTTGGATTGTTATGGACCGAAGCCAGCGTGATAAAAGTTAAGACTGCACGTATATAGATTGCAAAATCACCACCGCATTGGTGGAACCGCCGGTCGCTCTGACGGTAATCTTGTAAGGTGTTGGCAATACCCCGGAACAAGGTGTGATTACACAGGCAGCCGGTAATTGCTGGATAATGTATTTCGGCGTGGATGCGGTTCCCAATGATGTCACTGTTGACGTTGCCACCGGGTTTGAAGTCCAAAAATTGTCGGCCAACACTGCCGTGTCAGTAGGGATAGTTGAGGTGCTTGAATAAAGCCCCCCTGTGCCAGCAGTAGAAAAATTTAGTATTGCTGATGAATCCAGTATGGCCTCCGCAGATTTAAGGGCTGACTCGGCGGCCTGAAATGCTAAGTCTTTATCACGTATGTTCCCGGCCATTTTTTCTTCCAGTGAAGTCGTTTGCATAGCAGTAGTGCTTATTAATGTCAGCAATAGCAACATCACCAAGCTAACTACAAGAACAGCGCCGGTTTGGCGTTTCGGTGTATTAAGCGGAATCGGATGTGTATTCATAAGGCCTCTGTTATCGCAACCGGTTACGCACGGCAATTGTGGTATTAAAAACCCGTCTAATTTTGCGGTCGGTGGGTGTGATGTTGTTGGTACCGTTGTAGGAGTATTTGATGGATTCTGAAGTCAAATTATTGTCAAGACTGGCAGCCAACAAGCTAATGCGAATGCTGACGACATTGGCCATGTTGGTTACATTATTTGCTGTTTCATAGTAATTGGCTGTGCCGTCCGCCGTCGCATCGGTATCTTCGCCATATAAAATCTGTATTTGTTCGATGCCTTCCACTAATTCCTCAGCATCACTTGAGCCAACTTTGCGATAAAGCGAGGGCTGACCGCTGGTGCCTGTTCTTACGTAATAACTAATTGTGTTGATTGGATAGACTTGCGCACCGACATAGGTTTTACCTAAATCGTTAGTTAAATTACAGGGTTCACAAGGCGAGGCATTAGCGGCGATGGCATGAGCAAGAGCGGTTCCGGTTATACCTGTCACTTGAAAGACTGAAGCAGCAGAGCAATCGGAAACTACTGCAACTTTGTAATTATTAGTGCCGTCAGATTTCAAAAAGCCGGCGGTTTTTAAATCCGCGGTAGTCGCATCCAGCGTGAGATCTGAGGTAGCTGTTGCATGCGTGGTCACATTAAAACTTTGATCATCGGCACGGCGAATGGTAATGACGTCGGAGCCGCCGAGCGGTGAGATAATGGCGGCGTTTATGGTTGGCGACCAAGCGCTTGTTGACGTTGATTCAAACCCTTGAATTGCAGTTTGGAAATCGTATAAGAAACTGGTGGGTGAATTGAGTGTATTTGGCGTTTTAGCTGGAGTGGTGGTGTTGGTTAGCGAGGCTCTACTGTTACAGCCGATAAATCCAGCCATGCGGATGTCGTTGGCTAAAAAATCCAGTGCAAAACGGCCGTTTTCTTGCAAGCGGGATAAGCCTTCCTGCATTCTGTAAGTTTGTTTACTGTTTATAAAAATTTGTATCACGCCCCCCAACAAAAATGCACCGATCAGTAAGGCAATCATGATTTCTATCAGCGTCATGCCGGTTTGATGGGATGTGTTTTTCATAGCTGAAAGCTCGTTTGAAAATTGGGATTATTAGTCGCAACGCCATCGTGGTCGTCATCCCAGGTGATGGCAATGGTATATACCCCAGTGGTAACGGTTATGGTGCCAGTGCCATTGGGTAAGGCTGCAATAACCGCATCGCTCCATTGTTTGAGATCGTTTTCAGCCATATCGGCCGGGGTACAACCGGTTGTATTTTTGCAATTTGCCTTTGCTGTGGCTGTGCTTATGGGAGAGATGGTTGTGTAGGTGGTTTTTCCTGCAACGTTAGCTCGCATTCTATCTGCCAAGTCGTAAGCCAATTGAGTGGCTTGACTGCGGTTATAGGCACTTTGATTGTTTCTAAGACTGGTAGCTTGCATGCCGGCCAAACCAAGCAAGCCGACGGCTAGCACTAGCATGGCTATCAAAACTTCTATTAATGTGAATCCGTTATTATTTTTCATGGTCCAGTCAATTAAGGAGTGCAAGATGTAATGTTGGAAGCGGTGCTTGATGTGCTATCTGTGTTGGGGATCCCATCATTATTCGCATCTAAACCCATACGCACACGTCCGAGTGAATTAACAATGATAAGTCTGGATGTATTGGCTTCTGGTAACCCATTGCCATCGCTGTTATCGCAAATTACAAAACTGCCGTTAGTATTACTTTGTCCAGAGGGTGTATAGCGAATGTAGCCAGAAAAGTTATTGCTTCTTAGGGTATAAGATCCGGAAAGTGCCGCATAAACTCTTAGCTCAATATCCGTTCCCGTATCAAGTACGTTCTCTTTTGCTGTCGTTGACCGATCAATATCAACAAATACTTGCCAGCCATTTTCCCAATTAGTCCCTGTTTTTTTTACGACAACGTGTTGCCCACGCTTAATCGCTTCACTACGCGCCAAATTTAATGCCGTTACTAATTCGTTCGCATTGGTGGTCAAGCGGTTGCTGGTAATGGTGGAAGTAAAACTGGGTATAGCCATGCCTAACAGAATCGCCGCGATGGAGACGGTGACCATCAGTTCAATCAGGGTAAAGCCTTGGTTGTAATGCGACTGGATGTGCATGATGTTGTGAATTCCCGTTGGCGTTTTGTTGCAACGTTGGGCCATGTCGGTAATGGTCTGCTGTCAGTGTGATTGAAAGATTAGTATAGACACTGATGGGGGTTTGTGAAGTTGACCACAGATTGGTCGTTTATCATGGGTGACGGTTTTTGGCCTGCGCGTTTGAATCTGTGGAGTTATTTTGAATATAGCTGATGTCTATGAAGGTCTGAGTTTTGATAATCTCAACTGAATACGTTCTGTCGACGCTGAAAACAGAGCTTTAAAAAAGGCAATGCAACACAAAGGTCGCATTGCCCCTATACACATTGGAATAGGCAAAACCCCATGGGAAGGGGAGGAAGGTAACGCTCGGTGTTCGCCGGGGCGAATTAATTATGGCCCTGGGCTGCTTTAAGGATATGGTTAAAATAACTTTCCTAATTCAATTGTAGGGGCGAATGAATTCGTCTCCTACAACGCGATCGTAAATGAGGAAATTAATTTTGGCGAAATCCTAGGTGATTTATGCCCGCGGATCTTCACGGGTTGCCGCCGCCCATTCGGGTGAATAGCCATCCATAATCGATAAATCCGGTACATCCATGACAACGGCTTCGGTAGTAATCAGTGTTGTTACCACGCTGACTGCATTGCGTAGCGCCAAGCGCATGACTTTAACCGGGTCAATAATGCCGATGTCCAGAAAATTGCCATAACTATTGCGCTGGGTGTCGATCGTTAAATGATCGTCATCAGCCGTATCCAGTTTGGCGATAACGGCTTCTGAATTGATCCCTGCATTGTGGGTTAAGCTTTGCAAAGGGGCGGCCAATGCCAGCTTCATAATGGCAATACCTTGTTGTTGCTCGGCATTTTCAGCGATTACAGCATCCAGAACTTTGATGCTGCGATATAACGCAATGCCACCGCCAGGCAATACACCTTCTTCAAGCGCGGCCTTTGCTGACATGTAGGCATTTTCAATGCGCACCATACGTTCTTTGATCTCAATATCAGTGGTGCCGCCAACGCTAAACATGCCGGTTTTGCCGGATAGCAAGGCAATACGTTCTTCAAGTTCACCAAAATCATGTCTATTGCCGCTGGCTGAGCCTTGACCGGGTTTTTTTGCCAGAATAAGATCAGCTTGGGCGCGCAAATTATCGATGAGTTGTTGGGTTGCGTGTCGATCACCTTTGGCACCGATGATGGTGATGGTGCCTTCGGTAACTGCAACTCTTTGTGCTTGGCCCAGCATGTCTAAAGTGACATGTTCAAGTTTCGGACTGCTGTAATCATCTAAGATGGCTTTACCTCCGGTCAGTAAAGCTAAATCTTTCAAGCGATCGATGCGCTTATCGCCAAAGCCTGGGGCTTTAACTGCCGCGACTTTAAAAATACCGCGCACATGGTTAAGTAATAGTCCGGACAGTGCTTTATCAATTACATTTTCAGCAATGATCAATAACGAACGGCCTTCTGCTTTTACGTCTTCCAAAATCGGTACCAGATCTATCAAGTCACTAATGTCACGGTCATACAACAAGATATACGGGTTATCGAGCACCGCTTCTTGGCGCGCTTTATCGGTCACAAAATAGGGCGATAAATAGCCTTGTTCGTAATGAATACCTTCAACGATTTCAAGCTCATCATTGCGGCTATTACCCAATTGAAAGTTCAATTGGCCTTCGCTACCAAGCTCCGCCAAGGCTTGAGCTAGCAAGCGACCTACGCCCGGCTCATCTTTGGTGGCGACAGTAGAGATCTTTTCAATCCAGTCGGCAGTGACACCGGTAACGGCGGTTTCCAGTAAATGTTTTTCAACCAAGGTCAGCGCTAAATCCAGGCCTTTTTTCAGCTGTAATGGATGAAAGCCGGCAACGACGCTCTTAACACTTTCT
>Ga0208751_100402_pt1 | contig 12523 bp, 14 predicted proteins | sample LakWasMet22_HOW5_2_FD_183868 | JGI IMG/M metagenome (GOLD analysis project Ga0208751, IMG submission 183868) | Freshwater sediment methanotrophic microbial communities from Lake Washington under simulated oxygen tension - Sediment Metagenome... | ecosystem: Environmental > Aquatic > Freshwater >... | reverse complement strand
TTACCGCAGAGCTTGTATTAGAGGAAATTATCTTATTTTGCTAAACTAGAATCGGATACGCAAAGTAACGCTTATCCTAAAAAACAATGAAGTCACAATAAAAAACGTTCCGCTTTATGCACCAACAATAACAATAAGGAAATCAACATGCTTCCAGTTAGATCTACCCTGCAGCTCTCAGCACTAATCTCGTCTTTAGTGCTCATCGGCTGTGTCGCACCGCAAACACGCGCGCCCAGTGTCAACAACGCAACCACCGATGCTGAAACAAAAAAGCAGCAGGAACTCGTTGTTGAAGACTACATGAGCAACTATAAAAAACTGCAAAATGTTTCTTCACGCATTATCACTAACGGCACGGATTTATGTGGCGAAAAAACATCCGGTTACTATGGGTTTAACTATTGGAATCAAGATGGCTTTAAACCCGCTTGGAAAGAAATCACCAAGTCTAAATACAACTTGGATGAAAAATTCAAGATTCTGCACATTGTAGAAAAATCTCCCGCTGAAAAAGCCGCACTGAAAGAAGGTGACGTTTTAGTTTCTATTAACCACTGGCTAGTACCGGTTGGTAAAGATGCTGATAAACAATTAGCACAAAAACTGGCTGAGCAAGCTAAAAGCCTAGGCCCGGTAGAACTCGCAGTGTTAAGAGATGGTGCAGAACAGAAGGTATCCATCACACCAGTTAAGTCCTGTGACTTTCAGGTACACCTAGCGCCAGATGACACCAAAAACGCTTATGCCGATGGTACCAACATTGTGATGTACAAGGGCATGATGGACTTCTTCAAAACCGATGAAGAAATGGCACTAGTGCTAAGCCATGAACTTGCTCACAATGCGATGAAACACATCGATGCTAAAAAGAAAAATGCAACGACCGGCGGGGTCTTAGGCTTGCTGCTGGATATTGCCGCGGCCACTGCGGGCGTGAATACCAATGGTGACTTTAGCCGTATGGGCGCAGGCATTGCCGGCAATGCGTACTCGGTTGAATTTGAGCAAGAGGCGGACTATGTAGGCCTATACATCATGCAAAAATCCGGCTTTAACATTGATAATGCTGCTGGCTTTTGGCGCAGAATGGCAGTGAATAACTCGCAAGCCATTACCATTAAATCGTCACACCCTACTACACCACAACGTTTTGTAGCGATTGAAGAAACCGTAAAAGAAATTAAAGGGAAAATTGAAAAAGGTGCGGCACTGACCCCAGAGTTAAAGAAGTAACGGCGAAGTAACGGAACAAGAAATAATAGGGGAAACCCTATTATTTCTTTACTGTTTACTAATTACCTCCAAGCAGCCAAAAACTCTGGCCAATGCGGTGCGGTATAGCCTGATAAGGTATCACGCACCAAGTTAATTTCTGTAGCATAAGCTTCAGGCGTCAAGTGGCCACGCATCAATTGGAATCGCAAATAAACCAGATGTGTGTTTGCCACATCAGTTTCACAATAATCTCTAATTTCAGCAATCTTGCCTGCTTTATAAGCATCCCAGACCTTGCTGCCATCCATACCCAACTTACCCGGAAAGCCGCACAACTTGGCTAAATCGTCTAACGGCGCATTGGCACGGGCATTAAACATTGCCATCACGTCCATCAAGTCTAAATGCCGGGTGTGATAGCGGCTGATATAATTGTTCCACTTAAACTCTTTATCGTCCTCGCCTAAATCCCAATAGCGGCTGGCATTGATGCCATGAATCAAGGCACGGTAATGTAGCACCGGCAAATCGAAGCCACCACCGTTCCAAGAAATAATTTGCGGCGTATATTTTTCTATGCCATCAAAGAAGCGTTGAATAATTTCAGCTTCTGTTGAGTCCGGGTCACCCAGTGTCCATACTTTAAAGTGCTTACCTTCTCGTAACGCGCATGAAATCGCGCAAATACGATGCTGATGTAAAGGTAAAAACTCCGTGCCATTTTGTTGCCGGCGTTGATGCAAGGCAATATTCGCTACATCTTCATCCGAAATGTCAGCGGGTAAATCCAATAAACTGCGGATACCATCGGTATCAGGAATAGTCTCAATATCAAAAACTAAGGTAGGGGTCATGTCTGTGCTTTATTAAAATCGTAAGAAAACTCGGGGTAAAGCAAACGCGAAATAAATGAATCTAGATTACTTTTTGGTCCAGCCGCCTGCACCTTGCACCCACCATCCGCCTTGCGCTTTATCAATCCAACGGCTTGCAAAAGTGTTTTGAATTTCAGCTTGCCATTCTGGATGACCATTTGCTGTCGCAATTTCTTGGTACAGCTTAGCGCGGTCTGCATTCTCCGCCGCCACTACCCCATTTAAGCCTGCACGCTCTTTAAGCGGCACAGCATTCGCGTCGCGTACTGCAACCAAACCATCTTTGGTCAGGCCAATAGCGCCACTTGCATAGTGTGAAGCCAGCTGGGCGTGACGCGCTTGCATACTGCCCTTAATCGCTGAAATTGCCGGGGTGTTTACTTCTAAATCTGCGGCAGCTACCACCACCTGGCTTGCAAGCATCACCACTAACAACAAAGCGCTGAATAATATTTTTTTCATCATCATTCCTTCAATTCAATCTTTTATTTGCTTAAATTTAAGCCGTGTTTCAATTTACTTAGGCTCTACCGTATTGGTGTTTGGCTTCTCGGCGCCATTTTTAAGCTGCCATACGTCGTCAATAATCTTATCGGCGGCTTTTTCTGCGGCGGCTGCCGGGAAATAAATATTAATGGTGACGCAAGCGGGTAAAACGCATGCCAGTACCAAGGCGATCGACCAGTTTTTCATTGCCTATCCTTTATCATTGAATATGTTGCGTTAAAACTATTTAAATTCACTGAGCTTTTGATTGTGCATCACATTTATTGCAGCATTTATGCACGATGCTAACGTACTATTTTATCGTACCACTTTAACGCACAACGGCCTTACTGTTACCATCAATCACGCGCTCAATACGCGCTAACAGCTCGCTCCAGCCTACGGTCTGATTGTACCCCATCACTGTAATCGCAGGGATACCACTTCCTTTAACGATGATGTACCCATGTGCGGTTGACTCCACGCCGCCCATTTCACACACATCATTGCGCAAGCGGCAGCTCAGGCCCATCTTGCCGTAATTAAACTGCTGAAAAAAACGTAAAAAACTACGCTGTACCGCAGCAGCCGCGCCACCGCCACCTAATGCCGAAATATTTTCTACCGCGCGTTGTGAAATCTTCTTTGGATATTTGCCCGGGCTACTCTGTATCCGCGCATCAAAAGTCACCGGCTTCCAGTTTTGCAGTTCCAAGCCTTTAATATCCCCATCCAATTTACCTTCAATCGCACCAAATGAAAATGTGCGGGTAAGCTCGCCTAGCTCTAAATTCCTTAGGGCAATATCCGCATTCAATTTTGGTGCAATACCCAAGGGCGTATGCATGGTCAGTTGCGTGACAGTGGCAGTGCCATTAAACACATTGAGCACTACACTACCATCCGTAGTGAGTATGCCGCCGCTATAGGTCACCAAAGGAATTTGCGCTGATGCCTTACCCAGCATACGTGGTAGCTTAAGTTGCGTACTAAAATCCTCCATCGAGATAGGTTCCAGCTTGGCGCTCAAATGCCAGAACCACTCATTGTGCAGACGTGTTGCCGATAGATTAGACAAACTGAGCGCACCATCTAACACAGGCAAGCGGATGCTAGGCGCAGTAATTGCGTAACGATTCACCTCTGCATTAATTTCAGTTTTGCCTAACGGCAAATTGAGTAAACTGCCGCGCGCATAACTCAAGCGTACCGGGTTTGATGCCTCGTAACTCCATGGGATATTTGCATTGAGCTGATAAAACGCAAACTTATTGTTTATATCCACCACATCGACATCATTCAACTGCAAATTAAAGGATTGTAACTCTGTGTTTTTCACTTTAAGTTGCAATGATGCAGTGCCATCAATCGTGGCGTTATTAAATGCGGTATTGCCTAGCAGTGGTTTAAATAGCAAAGGGTAAGCCGCACCAAGGTCTAGTTTTGGCAATTTGGCATTTAAATCCAGTAATTTAAAGTCACTGAGGCGCACCGCACCATCCGCATCCAGCTCGCCCACACGGTTAATTTTTAAATGCGCCTGATTCACCTCTAGCACATCATCTCTTAACGTGCCGGTTGCCTGCAACGCATGGCCGCCACTTTCAATATAAAAAGGCTGCCAGTACACTTCACCAGTTTGCCAATCCACAGAGGTCTGCCATTGCCAGCCTTGCGCCTCGCGTTTTAGTGCAATCGTCATTGCACCGCTCAGCTTTTCAGCGGCATGCAACCCCGCTTCATCACTAAAACTACCGCCCTTTAGGTACAGAGCGGCATCAATATCCAGTTGATTGCGGTGAAATAAGCGGTTGATATCCAGATTAAAAGGTAAATCCACACGTGCGCTTTTTAAGCGCCCATTGTCACAGCGTACAGCCTCAATGCTGCGGCGCTTTGGCAAATTGCAGCTAAGGTCTAACTGCGTCCACTCATTCTGTTTGCCCTGCGCATCTGCTGGCTTTAATGCCGCATGTAGCGTAACACTAGGTTTAGGTTGGTTTAGCTGAAGCTTTAACGCAATATCTTTGGCTTCGCCCATCGCATGCTCAAGACGCTCAACACTGATAGAAACCTCAGAAACGGCATGTGCAGTAATGCTATAGCAGATTAAACAGCAAATACCGACAATGCGACCAAGCGCGCTCATATCGGGTGAGCTACGACGGATAAACACCTGTAGAGAGGTAACGATCACCTCTGTCACACACAATGCTCACAATCACGGCATTTTCCACACGCTTAGATAACTGCAAGGCGGCATACAAAGCACCGCCGGATGAAATACCGGCAAATATACCTTCCATCGTGGCTAATTTACGTGTGGTATCTTCGGCATGCTTCTGGCTCACGTAAATCAGTTCATCTACCGCGCTGGCATTGTAAATACTAGGGAGATACGCTTCTGGCCATTTACGGATACCAGGGATTTGCGCTCCTTCTTCAGGCTGTACGCCCACAATTTGAATGTTAGGGTTTTGTTCTTTCAAAAAACGTGAGGTCCCCATGATGGTGCCGGTTGTGCCCATGCTAGACACAAAATGTGTAACTTTACCTTCAGTATCGCGCCAGATTTCAGGGCCAGTACCTTCATAATGTGCCAATGGATTGTCGGCATTGCCAAACTGGTCCAGCACTATGCCTTCGCCTTCTGCCTGCATTTTCATGGCAACATCGCGCGCCAATTCCATACTGCCGTCTTTAGGGGTCAGCACCAACTCTGCACCATAGGCCTTCATGCTTTGGCGGCGCTCTACGCTTTGGTTATCCGGCATCACCAATATCATTTTATAACCACGCATTGCCGCTACCATTGCCAGCGCAATCCCGGTATTGCCACTCGTGGCTTCAATTAAAGTATCTCCCGGCTTAATCTCACCACGAGCTTCTGCACGCGTAATCATTGAGTATGCAGGTCTGTCTTTCACTGAACCAGCTGGGTTATTACCCTCTAGCTTCAATAAAATTGTATTACTGGTTTTTCCCGCCATGCGTTGCAATTTCACTAATGGCGTATTGCCGACGAAGTTGTCTATCGTTTTGTACATTCAATAAATTCTCTGCTATTTCACATCTGTTGTAATTTAGATTTACTTTTTGCTATTTAATTTAAGCAAATACACGGCATACGCGCCAAAACCAATAAAAGCGATAAGTGACATCTGCGGAATGGTCAACCCTAAAAAGGTCCAGTCAATCGCGGCGCAATCACCAGTGCCTTTAAACACTAGCGTCAATGCTTTTTGTAACGGGAAGTTTTCAAACATGTAATCAAAGCCCACGCCACAGTCTGCAATCATTTCTTCTTTATGCGCTTGTATCCACCAATGGCGAATTGCCACACCCGCGCCGCCCAATGCAGCTAACACCTGAAACATTGATTGCAACTTCAAGCACTTAGGCACCAACGCCGCCACTAAAAACAAAACACCTAGTGACATAAACACTATGCGCTGTGAGATGCATAACGGACAGGGCTCCAGGCCAAATTTCGTTTGTATCCACAGCGCCAGCCCAACCAATGCAAAGCAGCCCACAAAACCAATGAAATAACCTGTTCGACCAATAAGAATTTTATTTAGCATGATGTCCGTCACGATATAATCTCAAAAAATCATTTTAACGGATTAAGCCCATTTTGACAGACTTCGCAGCAAATTTATCTCAGGAAGGCAGCTCCAACGCTAAAGTGCTGTCTGTCAGCGAACTTAACCGTATGGCAAAAAACATTTTGGAACAAAGCTTTCCACTGTTTTGGGTTTCCGGCGAGGTATCTAACTTTACGCGCGCGGCCAGTGGCCATTGGTACTTTTCACTCAAAGATGCAGGCGCACAGGTACGCTGCGTTATGTTCAAGGGCCGCAATAGTTACGTTGATTTCACCCCACGCGAGGGCGATAAAATCGAAGCGCGCGCAACTGTCACTTTATACGAGGCACGTGGCGACTTTCAGCTTACGGTAGAGTTTGTGCAACGTGCAGGACTAGGCGCATTATTTGAAGCCTTTGAAAAACTTAAAAGAAAGCTCAGCGCCGAGGGGCTGTTTGATGCCGGCATCAAGCGTGCAATCCCCAAACACCCTAAACAAATAGGCGTAGTAACCTCTGCCGATGCCGCTGCGTTAAGAGATGTACTCACCACACTTAAACGCCGCATGCCTAATATCCCGGTTATTATTTACCCTACCCCGGTACAAGGCAAAGGCGCCGCACAGCTTATCGCCAATGCAATCAACACAGCGCATGAACGCGCCGAGTGTGATGTGCTCATTATTTGTCGCGGTGGTGGCAGTATTGAAGATTTATGGCAGTTTAATGAAGAAATCGTCGCACGCGCAATTGTCAACTGCACCATCCCAACCATTAGCGGCGTTGGGCATGAAACCGACTTTACCATCTGCGATTTTGTGGCCGACATTCGCGCGGCAACGCCTACTGCTGCCGCAGAGCTGGCAACACCATCACGTGAAGATATGCTGAATAAAACCAATCAGTTAAAGCTACAGCTGGCAAAAAACATGCAATTTGTACTTAACCAGAAGTCTCAAGCTTTAGACTACCTGGCACGCAGACTGATTTCACCCTCACAGCAAATCGCACAGCAAAAAACTCAAGTCACGCAGCTGGCTTCCCGTTTAAATAACAGTATCAATCAGCAGTTGCGAGGCAAACAACAAACCTTGTTACGCCTACAGCAGAATCTGCAACATCTAAACCCTAAAGCGGTACTCACCAGAGGGTATGCCCTAGTGCAAACTAAAGCCGGGGCGATTGTCAGCTCTAGCTCACAACTAAAAAGTGGAGATGAAGTGATGTTAACCCTAGGTGTTGGCTCAGCCGAAGCAACGATTCAAACAATTAGAAAAGAATAAGGTATTCGCTAATACATAATGCATAAACGCACAAAATTTCACCTCTGTGCGTTTTAAGTTGTCGCTAGTTACTAGCGAAATTGATAATAGATTATTTGCCAATCTGATTGCCGATTACACCACCAACTGCTGCACCACCGACTGTGCCTAACGCACTACCTCCAGTAAGTACAGCGCCTGCAACGCCACCGACGCCAGCACCAATTGCCGTACTTTTATCACGAGCGGACATACTGCTACAGCCGACCGTGCTTAATACAACAAAGGCGATCATTAAATTGGCTACATACTTATGTGTTGTGTTCATCACTTAGCCTCTTTTCTTACATTTCTAACAAGAATTATTGTTATAAAAATACTATTAGAATGTGTGACTAAATGAGATTCCACTCAAACAGTGTCACTAAAATCTTAATTAAATCAAACAATCACTGAACGCACGATAGTTTGTACCAACTCAGCTTACTGAGTATCAAACATTAACGATGTGGCGTCTGTACGCTAAAGCGCATTGCGTAAAATAACTGCATGGCACACACCGCGTCAGTCCATGGTTGAAGCAACCACGCACGTAACATCTTGTGAGGCTCACTCAATACGACCGTAGAATACTATTAAGACTAATCAAGCCTGGACTAAGAACTGATGAGCACCATCAGGCTGTTAAGCGTGAGTTTGGCAGACTACTTCCATTAATGATGCGACCGCAAAATAATGCATCCTTAATGGAGTAACTGTTTGTTCATTCAGAATTAGTTAACGACGCCCCATGAGCAAACCAACCACTACTCCTAGACTAGCGGCAAACCCAATAACGCGCCAAGGATTTTCATGTACATAAACATCAGTAGCTTTAGTAGCGGCTTTTACATTTAGTAAAACGTCGGTTTGCATATCGTCCAACCTAGCCCGTACTCGTTTTAGTGACTTTTCTGATTTATCACGTATTTCTGCGAGCTTTTTATCGCCTGTGTCTACTGTTGCAGCCAATAAGGCCTCAGCATCAAGCATCACCTCTTTAATCTCGCCGACCAATTGATTTGAATGAAACTGATTAGAAAAATTATCCATATAGCACCCCATTAATATTCAAAGATTATCTGCATAAGCTCAGCAAAACAGCACTGGACATCCTAGAAAACTGCTAAACCAGCGCTAAAACAGCTATGATTAGCGACTAACAGGTTAGTCACCTTCATTTAATTGCTAGCAATTTTAGAGATGCATGATTAAAATCAGACTTAAAATAAATAGCATGAAATTAGCTGTTCACGTTTATTAAAGCCGGTTTTTTTGAAGATACCGCACGACTAGTACGGCGACAGCAATCACAAGCAACAAGTGAATAAGGCCGCCCATCGTATAGGATGAAACCAATCCCAGTAACCAAAGAACAACCAAGACTATCGCAATCTTTTCAAGCATTCTGATACCCCTAACTCCAATCTTAAAGTTTAAGCTCGCATCACTTAGTTAGTTTTTAAGTGCATATCGTTTTTCACTGACTTAACACCATTCACTTTTCTTGCAAGATCAACAGCTTTGCTAATGTCTGACTCAGAACTCACAAAACCACTTAATTGAACAACACCTTTGTAAGTCTCAACATTAATCTCAGATGATTTTAGAGCTCCATCATTCAATACGGCAGCTTTCACCTTAGCAGTAATCACACTATCATCAATATACTCGCCTGTTCCCTCATTTTTAGCGGTCGATGCACAACCTACCAAAACCAGCAGTGCTGCTGCAAGAGTTATGTTCGCTATATATTTCAGTTGTTTCATCGCTTATATCTCCATGTTAATTAAACATCGCCATACACACCCAGTTGAATCAACTAAAAATTAATAACCTAACATGCAAAAACTCAGCGCCGACACTATCAAAATTAAGTTACTCACTTCAGTTCACTAAAGTATTTAAATCATCCACTTATCATTAAGGCTTCTCTGTGCATTAGCGCACACAACACCTCTTAGCCTTTTAAAATGCGTGCTACTCGCCAAAAATTCATTGCATCTCAGATAATTATTGGTTTCATACGAGAATTGACTGATAATAGCCACCTCAATTATTAGCATGCAATCAAACGACAATGTCATCAGCTTCTGGTAGTAACACCAATCGCTCTGCACTTACGCTTGCAGCACTAGGCGTAGTTTTTGGCGATATTGGCACAAGCCCACTCTATACCATCAAAGAAGTGTTTTCAGTTGGCGTACACCCAGTACCACTGACTGAAACCAATATGTTTGGTATTTTATCGCTCATTGTGTGGGCGCTAATTATGGTGGTATCGGTGAAATATGTCGCATTTGTGATGCGAGCTGATAACCGCGGTGAAGGCGGCATTATGGCGCTGCTAGCACTTGCAAGCCGCAACGTCGCAAACAATCAAAAAAAACAGCGCAACATTATGCTATTGGGCATTTTAGGTGCTTGTATGTTTTATGCTGATGGCATTATTACACCGGCCATTTCAGTATTATCAGCGGTAGAAGGTTTGGAAGTTTCCGCACCAATTCTGCACCCGCTTATCCTCCCGATTACCCTTGTCGTATTATTTCTTTTATTCTGGGCACAAAACAAAGGTACCGCACTGGTAGGTGCATTCTTTGGCCCCATCATGCTGATATGGTTTAGCACCCTTGCCGTATTAGGCATTCATGGCATTATGCAATACCCGGCCATCATCAATGCGCTCAACCCGATTTACGCTATTCATTTCTTCCAGTTAAGCCCTTGGATCGCCTTTGTGGCATTAGGCGCAGTCGTGCTGGCGGTAACCGGCGCTGAAGCACTCTATGCCGACATGGGGCACTTTGGGCGCTTTCCGATTCGTATGGCATGGTTTGGCTTTGTATTGCCGGCACTTATTCTGAACTATTTCGGACAAGGCGCACTTGTACTTAAAAACCCAGCCGCAGTAAAAAATCCTTTTTACTTGCTTGCACCTGAGTGGATGCTATTTCCGCTCATCATCTTAGCCACTATGGCGGCAGTGATCGCTTCGCAAGCAGTAATTACCGGCGCATTTTCCGTATCGCGCCAAGCATTGCAGTTGGGATTTTTGCCGCGCATGCACGTATCGCACACATCAGAAAGCCAGCAAGGGCAAATCTACATGCCACGTGTCAACTGGGGGCTAATGATTGCGGTGATGGTGCTGGTCATCGGCTTTGGCTCATCAGGCAACTTGGCAGCAGCCTACGGTATTGCCGTGACCGGTGATATGGTGATTACAACCCTGCTGGCTGGCATCGTGTTCCACAACCTATGGGGCTGGAGCAAACTACGCACCGGTGCATTGGTTGCATTATTCTTAACGGTTGATATCGCTTTCTTTAGTGCCAATGTACTTAAGATTCCTGATGGCGGCTGGGTGCCGTTAATCATAGGCGTGGTCATTTTCACTTTGATGATTACCTGGAAAACTGGCCGCAACATGCTCTACAAACATCTTAAAAATGAAGCTATGGCGTTAGACCCTTTTATTGAAGCGATTAGCGCACATCCGCCGATGCGCGTTGCAGGCACTGCATTGTTCATGACCCCTAACCCAGAGGGCGTGCCACATGCCATGCTGCATAACCTGAAACACAATAAAGTACTGCATGAGAAAGTTGTGATTCTGACAGTGAAGTTCTTAGACTTCCCGCGCACCGTACCTAGCGACCGCGTTAGCGTTGAAGTATTACCGCATGAGTTTTACCGTGTGACTGTGCAGTACGGGTTTAAAGACGAGCCAGACTTACCAAGAGACCTAGCACTGTGCGCAGAAAAGGGCTTGGTACTGGAGGCAATGGATACCTCTTACTTTATCGGTAAAGAAATTTTAATTGCGCATGAATCACCAGAAATGGCTTACTGGCGCAAAAAAATATTTATTGGGCTATTCCGTAGCGCAGAAACCATTACCAATCAGTTTAAGCTGCCGCCCAACCGTGTGGTTGAACTTGGGACGCAAGTCACCTTCTAACGTTAGTCAAGATGTACTCTTGTTTACTTTAGCGCATTGCATTCAACCAAACTGCATGCAATGCGTTACTGCTTAGACCCACGCAAACGGATTAATAAAAATGACACATCTATTCAGATTCAAACAGTCCAGCCTTATTATCTCAGCAGTATTCATGGCTTATTTAAGCGGCTGCGCCACCACCACCCAAGACAGCGTATCAGGGGTAAAACGCACCCAATTACTGTTACTGCCTGAATCACAAGTCACCACCATGTCGACCCAGGCTTACACCCAAACATTACAAGATGCTGAAAAGAAAAAAACGCTCAATGCCAATAAAACTCAGCTTGATCGTGTACGTAAAATCTCCAATCGGCTCATTGCACAGGTAGGTGTGTTTAGGCCAGATGCAACCCAGTGGAAATGGGAAGTCAATGTAGAACACAATGACGAGCTTAACGCGTACTGCATGCCTGGCGGAAAAATCATGGTATATACCGGCCTGATGGATAAGCTAAAAGCGACAGATGATGAGTTAGCTGCCGTGATCGGCCACGAAATCGCCCATGCACTGCGTGAGCATGGGCGTGAGCGTATGTCGCAAGCATACGTGCAGCAGTTTGGCTTACAGGCACTAGGTGCAGTGCTATCTTCCAGCACTGGCGCTGTTGTTGGCAATGCATCGATGCAGGCTGCAAGCATGGGCTCACAACTATTTTTTGCGCTACCTAACGGACGCGAACAAGAGCGAGAGGCTGATAAAATTGGTCTAGAGCTTGCCGCCCGCGCTGGTTACAACCCAGATGCAGCCGTCACTTTGTGGCAAAAAATGGAAGCGCAAGCTGGTTCTACCCCGCCAGAATTTCTTAGCACCCACCCTGCCAGTTCAAGCCGCATTGCAGAGTTACGCGCGCTAGCGCCTAAAGTTAGACCGCTATACAACGCAGCAAAAACTGGCAAGTAAGCAACAGAAATAGCGATTATTTAGAGCGCACAGCGTCAGTTGTGCGCTTTATTTTTGGGCTATTCTCCTGTTTGAGTTAAAATGTCGCATTAATTAATTTACCAACTTATTCAAAATCAATAGAGACTTTTATGGATCCACGTCAA
>Ga0208751_100396_pt1 | contig 12661 bp, 8 predicted proteins | sample LakWasMet22_HOW5_2_FD_183868 | JGI IMG/M metagenome (GOLD analysis project Ga0208751, IMG submission 183868) | Freshwater sediment methanotrophic microbial communities from Lake Washington under simulated oxygen tension - Sediment Metagenome... | ecosystem: Environmental > Aquatic > Freshwater >... | reverse complement strand
AATGCCTATTTTCAGCGACGTGAGCATCTAATTCATGATGGCAAAGTGCCACTTGATCACGAGGCTTTCGATATTGATAAAGAGTTTGATCAAAATATCGGCGCACCAATAAGAACCCATTAAAAAAAACTCGTTAGATAAGCAAAACAGGCCGGAGTCTACTTTTGTAGCCTCCGGTTTTTTAATGTCTAAAACTATTGCAATTGCCAGTTCAGCTCTTCACCCGCCAACAGTGGCGTTATGCTTACGCCATCCGTTCCATAATTTTCAGGTACTTTCCATGCGCTTTTCAACAACGTAACTGTTTCTGAATTTCTGGGTAGTCGATAAAAATCTGCGCCATAAAAACTTGCAAAGCCTTCTAATTTGTCCAGGGCGCCTGCCGTTTCAAACGCTTGCACATACAGTTCCAGTGCAGCATGAGCGCTGTAACAACCCGCGCATCCACAAGCATTTTCTTTTAATGTTGTCAGATGCGGCGCACTGTCCGTACCTAAAAAAAACTTACTATTACCGCTAGTCGCAGCTTTAACCAATGCCAAGCGGTGTTGTTCTCGTTTTAAAATCGGCAAGCAGTAAAAATGCGGGCGTATGCCGCCTGCCAAAATAGCATTACGGTTAAATAACAAATGTTGCGGCGTAATTGTTGCGGCAATATTAGCGCCTGTAGATTCTACAAATTGCACCGCTTCTGAGGTGGTCACATGTTCCAAAACAACCCGTAACGCGGGAAAGTCGCGTGTGATGGCGACAAGATGGGTATCAACAAACTCCCGTTCCCGATCGAAAATATCACAATGTTCATCAACAACTTCACCATGAATAAGCAGCGGAAGATCGTACTTTTCCATGGCAGCCAGTTGTGGATAAATAGTCTTAACATCGGCGACACCCGCATCGGAGTTAGTAGTCGCACCGGCCGGATATAATTTGAACGCATGAATATAAGATGATTCGGCGGCTAACTTGATCTCTTCAATTGTCGTTGATGCCGTCATATACAACGTCATTAACGGCGTAAAATTGATTCCAGTAGGTATGGCTTGCAGTATTTCCTCACGATACGCCAGCGCTTGCAGCACCGTAGTTACCGGCGGCTTAAGATTGGGCATGATGATGGCTCGGGCAAACTGCTTGGCAGTGTGAGCAATAACAGTTTTTAAAACAGCGCCGTTTCTAACGTGTAAGTGCCAATCATCGGGTCTGGTAAGGGTTAATGTTTTCATTGTTGACGGTGAGCCTGTAAAATGGCTGGCTATTTTATAGTAAGTGCCTTGAAAAACTAACGCAGCACACTATTAAGTGGTTGAAAAAATTTTGAACCTTTTTCAACTCGGCCATCTTTGGCTTGCCTTGACAGGGGTAACACCCTGCTAACGTAGCTATTATTTTTCTAAAGGAATTAAGACAATGCCAATTTACGAATACCAATGCCAGTCCTGCGGCCATGAGCACGAAGCACTGCAAAAACTAAGTGATCAGCCATTGATAGTTTGCCCGGCTTGTAGTAAGCCTGAACTTATGAAAAAAATATCGGCAGCAGGCTTTAGATTAAAGGGCACTGGCTGGTACGAAACTGACTTTAAAACAGGCAACAGCAAGAAAAATGTTGCCAGTGAATCGCCCAAAGCCACCGACGCCTCTTCTAGCACCCCCAAACCTGCCGGCACGCCTAGCAGTGCCGCTAAAAGCGATTAACACTCTTCTAAACCGATTCAATAACTTTTTTAACACAGGGACAAACTATGCGTACTCACAAGTGCGGAGAATTAAATAAGCAACACACAGATCAAGCGGTTCAATTATGCGGCTGGGTTCATAGGCGCCGCGATCATGGCGGGGTTATTTTTATCGACCTACGAGACCGCGAAGGTTTGGTGCAAGTGGTATTTGATCCTGACGCGCCCGATACCTTTGCCATTGCAGAGCATGTACGCAGCGAATATGTTTTACGCATTGAAGGCGTGGTTCGCGGTCGTCCGGAAGGCACGCATAATCCCAATATGCGTACCGGCGAAATTGAAGTGCTGGCCACCCACATTGAAGTCTTAAACGAATCGGAAACACCACCATTCCCGATCGAAAGCGACATCGAAGTCAACGAAGAACTGCGCTTGCGCTACCGTTACATTGACTTGCGCCGCACTGCGATGCAAGAAAAAATGAAAGTGCGCCGCGATGTCACCCGGGTGTTAAGAAACTTCCTGGATGATAACGAGTTTTTTGAAATCGAAACGCCTTACCTGACTAAAGCCACACCGGAAGGCGCGCGCGACTACATTGTTCCCAGCCGTACCCACGAAAACTCGTTTTTCGCGTTGCCGCAATCCCCGCAGCTGTACAAACAGATGCTGATGATTGCCGGCATGGATCGCTATTACCAAGTCGTGCGTTGTTTCCGCGACGAAGATTTGCGTGCCGACCGTCAACCCGAATTCACCCAGCTCGATATCGAAACTTCGTTCATGACCGAAGACGAGATCATGAACATCATGGAAGAAATGATTCGGCAGCTATTTGCCAAAGTTATTAACGTCAAGCTGGATGACGTTTTCCCACGCATGACTTATCAAGAATCGATGTCCCGCTTTGGTGTCGACCGCCCGGATTTACGAATTCCATTGGAATTAGTCGATATTGCCGACGAAATGAAAGACGTCGACTTTAAAGTCTTCTCAGGCCCTGCCAACGACCCTAAAGGTCGTGTAGTGGCTTTACGCTTGCCGAACGGCGGCGATTTAAGCCGCAAAGACATTGAAGATCTGACCAAATTCGTCAGCATCTACGGTGCCAAAGGCTTGGCTTACATCAAAGTTAACGATTTAAGCGCCGGTATTGAAGGCTTGCAATCACCTATCGTCAAATTCGCGCCAGCCGATGTTTGGGCTAAAGTCCTTACCAAAACCAGCGCGCAGACTGGCGATTTGATTTTCTTTGGCGCTGACAAAACCAGCATCGTCAACGAAGCCATGGGCGCGCTACGCGTTAAACTGGGCCACGACCTTAACTTGATTCAAGGCGACTGGAAACCGGTTTGGGTGGTCGACTTCCCAATGTTTGATTGGGATGAAAAAGCGGGCCGCTACAACGCGATCCATCATCCATTCACTGCGCCAAGTTGTTCAGTTGAAGAATTGGTTGCCAATCCTGGCGCTGCTTTGTCACGCGCTTATGATTTGGTGCTTAACGGTACTGAAGTTGGCGGTGGCTCCATTCGTATCAATCGCAGTGCGATGCAGCAAACCGTGCTGGAAATTTTAGGCATTGGCGAAGATGAAGCCAGAGAAAAATTCGGCTTCCTGTTGGATGCTCTGAAATACGGCGCGCCTCCTCATGGTGGTTTGGCGTTCGGTTTGGACAGATTAGTCATGTTAATGACTGGCTCACACTCCATACGCGACGTTATTGCATTCCCCAAAACGCAATCGGCAGCATGTCCGTTAGTAAGCGCGCCAGCTGTGGTGAGCGACGAGCAATTGAAAGAATTAGGTATTCGCTTAATTAAAACAGCAGGGAAAGACAAAGCTTAAAACCCTTTAGTAAATTCCGTTCGTAGTTTAACTTTACAACTACGAACGGAACGACTATCTAGTCGTTAAATCCTCTCAAATCAAATTCCACATTGCTAACAGATAGCAAATCTAAAGCATGCCTAACTCTGGCAATTACTACAGTAGACGGTTGAGCGATTGGCTAGTCTAATTTCAGTTAATGGCCGTTGGCAGTTAATACAAGGCTGTCCAGCCCGGCCGTAAACACGCAGCTGCTGTTTAAAATACCCTGGCTTACCGGCCTCGTTAACAAAATCTCTTAATGTTGTACCGCCTTGATCAATAGAATGTTGCAGCACTACGCGAATGCATTCTGCCAATTGCTGATAACGCGCCAACGATACTAAGCCTGCTTGGCGAGCAGGTGATATACCCGCCATAAACAGCGCTTCATTTGCATAAATATTGCCGACGCCAACCACGATGTGACTGTCCATAATGAATGTTTTGACCGGTACTTTTCGCGTTCTGGATAAGCTGTAAAGCAAGTCGCCGCTAAAGTCGGGTGACAATGGCTCCGGGCCTAAGTCTTTAAGCAATGGATGCGTTTCGGCTGGGGCAGTCGTCCATAATACCGAGCCGAAACGGCGCGGATCGTTGTATCTAAGAACCGTATCTGCTGAAAAAATAAAATCAATATGATCGTGTTTGCCTGGTGCCTGTGTAGTGGGCACAATCCTTAAGCTGCCTGACATACCTAAATGTATTATCAACGTTCCTTTAAATGTGTTTAACAGCAGGTATTTAGCGCGTCTTATAACGGACTCTATGGTTACTCCGGATAAGGTTTGATCGAGATTATCAGGCACCGGCCAGCGTAGTTGAGGGTGTCGAACAATCACTTGCTGGATCGCTTGGTCGGTAATGTGTGGTGCAATGCCTCGGCAGGTGGTTTCAACTTCGGGTAATTCAGGCATGATGGGATAAGACGTTGTAGCTGGGTAAAAAAAATCCGGGGTCTAACCGCTTCCCCGGATTTTTGTTTGTGTTTGGTATTAAGCGTTAGGCAAGTTATTCCAAATCGCTTAAGTACAAGTCTTCAATCAACTTTCTTTCTTCTGCAGTCAACAAGACTCTGGCGTATTTTTTTAATGAGCGGCTTTGCTCGGTGAGCTGTTGCTCACGGCGATCTGGTGAGCGTCTTTCGTTGCTGCGTCTGTTATCTACACGGCGATTAGTTTTGGGCCAAGCCAGGTAGTGTCTTTTGATATGCTCCTCCCACTCAGGCGTACCAAATGGGTAGGGCACTTTACGTCTGTCTTCAACTCGACGAGTTTCTTGCGATCTGCGTAGTTCTTTGCGCAAATTAATTATATTCACTGCTATCACCTTCTACTAATGATTGTCGGTATATTCTTACATACACGGGGCAGGGTTAGAAACAATTTGTTAGTTTTTTACAGGTTTTGATACCTGCTAATGTCAAATAAACCGGCACTTTCAGGGGTTTTTTGCCGATATTTCTTGTTAAACCAATCGTAAGTTTGCCAGATTTCAGGATTGGTCCGGCGAATCGCATATTGGCCGAAGAACAAGTTTAGTTCAGCATCGGTTTGTGTGTGCTGTAAATGCTCAATAAATGTTGCTAACTGTTGTTTGGGCAAGGCAAAAAATTGATTCGGGTAGCTGCCGAGAAATCCCGGCACGACGGTAAGCGTGTCTTTTTCTGGCTCACGCCTTAAATTTTCTGCAAAAATAAACGATACATTCAGCAATTTTCGATTGCGAATTAATGTATAGACCAAGTCGTTTTCAGGGTTACTGGTCAGTACACGAAGGAAGGAGACTTCAGGTAAAGCGGCAATTTGATTTCCGGTAAGATTAGCCAGTTGACGCATCATCTCATCGGCTTGTTGTTGCTCTGGCGAGGTGTTTGGGCGGTTGCAACTGGCTTGTCGACAATGATTTATTAAGTCGGCATTACCACCGGCATTGGCTATTTTTTGTTGCAGCTGGCTAAAAAATTCTTGTTTGTAATCGCTCGACTGATAAGTAATAGCAGGTTCCACTTCGTTGCTGAAAGCAGGGGTTTCAAAAAAATTGTAAATTTTTAAGTCGATACCTTCATACCAGCTATCGTGCAGAATTTTGCGTTGTTTGATCGGGATAAACCTTAGAAAGTTGTTTTCTGCTTCCATACGCAAAAAATCCATATACAGGCGCGTGGTGACTTGATGACCGGCACTGCCATAAACGTTGTAACCGGCAACCAACAGGTAATGAATGCGTTCAAAGAGTGGATAATCAACGACCCAAGCGGTCAGCGGCGGTTTACCTAATAGACCTTTGACGACGGTGGCATTATCGTCATGGCGGAATACGGTTAACAAGGCATTCTCGTTTTGGCCATCACCATCCCAGAGAGAATCGAGATTAACGGATCCTGGCAGTTGATTACGGATAAACGATTCTTTGTTTTTTAGGTAGGTTTGTTGCAAGCCGTTAAATTCACGCCATTCTAAAAAGCCAATGTTTTCACCGTCAGATGCCGGCATACGGAGCGTATGGTGGTTATCTGCCAGAAAGCGTGTGGTTTGCTGATTAAGCTCGGGATGAGGTTTTAAGAAAGCCACCCAGAATTGATCGCGAATTACATTGAGAGCCGCTTGTCCACGGCATACCGGGCCTTTAATAAAACCGGCGAAGAAGTATTGCGCGTCATCCAGTAAAAATTGATAGCGGGACGTTGCCGGTAGCTGCGCAAAGGTTTTAAAAGGATTGGCAGCCGCCTCTTGTAGGTAACCAGGTAGTTCGGTAACTTTGTAATCAGTTTGTAAAAACAATTGCCGTAGCCGCTGCATTTTGCTGCTGCTGAGCTGATAAACGAAATGATCTTTGTCGACAATGGTTGACGTGATCGGGCGTAAGCGATAATAAAATACTGCTTCAGGATCGTCGAAAGGCCGCACACTTTTTAACTCATCAATCGGCTGACCAGAAGGTGTTTTTGATCGCACCAGCTTGTAAAACTCGTTATTTGGGTGGCCTGTAAAATGCAGATCGCCGATAAATAAATGCTCGTAAATATAACGAGCAGTGAGCTGTTGTTTTAACGACTTGTGGCCTTCAGGGGGCTTGCCGTTAAAGAAATCTTCCCATTTTTTGATTTCAACTGTTGCCGCCGGTGATAGCGCAAATTGAGTGTCGTTTTTTGCACCTTGTTTGAGCCAGGTTATTAACGTGGCTTCTTGTTCTTGAGAAAGTGTTGGTAAACCATAGGGCATGCCCCAGAGCGGGTGCTTTTTTTGATAGCCGTCAAATTCATCCAGGTTGGGACACTGTAGCGTGCGATCCAGTTCCAACTTTATATCGGCAGGTAGTTTGCCTGATACCGGCAGCGGATGGCTGCGTTTTAATTGCAGCAATCTGGCAATCAGGGAATTGTTGATATTGTCTTCGGGCGTGCGATTTTGTTCGTTGATGACCGGGAAAAATGCTTTGTTTCGCCAGCCTGTCGTTGTGGTTTCATCAATGAACAGCCTAGTGGGCTCGACTGCTTTTAGTCTTTCATAGTCATAAATGGGATGTTTGCTTGCGCCGCGTTCCAAGCCTTCAAAAGCCGTGAGTTTAAGTTGGCAGGGCGAGTCATAGCAGCCATGGCAGGCAACACAGCGGTTATCGAGAATGGGTTTTATCTCTTTAACGTAAGATTGTTGTTTTTGTTCGATAGCAGCTGGCGATGTGTCATCCGCAAAGCCGACATTTGCCATCAGTAACAGGCTAAGCAATGAGATAAAAAATAAAAACCGGTAAAAACTAATCATGTCGGAAAAACCTCAATTTGGCTGGCTGGCGGTGGCCCGCCTGATTGATCGCCCTTCAAAGAGAGTCGCGGTAAGTAAATAAAGTAATAACAAAGTCGATGATAACAGCCCGGGCGGCCAGTCGTTAATAAACTGCAAATGCCGATAGGCAAAAAATATCGCAAGGCCTAAGCCGATATAAGCCAGCAAGCGCTTTACTTCATAATTCACCGGATAAAATATTTGCCCGAGCAAGTACGAAACCACTGCCATGCTGCTGTAACATGCCAGCGTTGCCCAGGCCGAACCGACATAGCCGAATTCCGGTATCCAGACGATATTGAGGGCGATGGTCAGCAATGCACCGGCGATCGATACGAAGGCGCCCAGCAGCGTTCGGTCAGTCAATTTGTACCAAATAGAAAGGTTGACGTAAATGCCCAGACATAAATTTGCCATAAGTAAAATAGGCACCACGTCGAGGCCGGCGCGGAACTCTTCGCCGACAAAATACTTAAAGAAATCGATATACAGCGTTACCAGTAAAAAGATGAATACGCAGAAAATGACGAAAAACTTGAGCACAACGGCGTAAATTTTACGGGCGTCATTTTTGTCGGCATAAGCAAAGAAAAACGGCTCGGCGGCATAGCGAAAAGCCTGAATGAACAACGACATCAGGATAGATAATTTGTAACAGGCGCTATAGATGCCTAATAACTTCATATTGGTTTGCCAGTCGTAAGGCAGTAGATGCTTAAGTAGAACCCGGTCGAGCATTTCATTGATGATACCGGCAAAACCAATGACGACCATTGGCAACGAATATCTCGCCATACGCTTGAATAGCGCCCAATCAAATCCCCATGTGATGCCTTGTAATTGCGGACTGAGCTGCAAAAACTTAACTACGCTAGCCAGCAAATTGGCGATAAAAATATAACCGATGCCGATAGCCGGGTAATACACATGGGCAATCCAGGATTGCGGGTTTTCTGCGTAAGCCTTTGGGCAGTAGGCAATAAAAAACAGGCTGAGTACTACGGTAATCAGGATTTCCGTAATTTTGATACTGGCAAAGCGCATGGCTCTATCTTCTGCGCGCAACCGAGCAAAGGGCAGGGCGGCAACCGCATCGAAAATCAGGATGGCGGCAAAACACAACAAATATTCAGGATGATCTGCATAATGCAGCGCTGCGGAAAGTGGTTGGTTAATCAGCAAAATGACCAGCAAAAAAAACACATTGATCAGCACAATAAATAGTAACGCAGTTGAATAAGCTACATCACGTTCGGGCTGTTCTTTGTCGCGAAAACGGAAGTAGCCGGTTTCAAAGCCGAATAATAACAATACAGAAAAAAAACCCGCGTAGGCATAAAACTCCGACACTACCCCGTATTCCGCGGCCGAAAAGTAATAGGTATACAGCGGTACCAACAAATAAGTAAGGAAGCGGCCAAAAATGCTGCTAAGTCCGTAGATGGCTGTTTGTGAGGCTAGTTTTTTTAAGATGCCCATGGCTATTTGGATGAGATGACTAGAGTCGCTTTAAGATTATCAACAACTTAAAGAACTGAGTTAGTTGATGATTTTATGCTTTCAGTACATTGAACGGAATTAACAGTTAGCCAGACGGACACGGTTTCTACCTTCGGCTTTAGCTTGATAGAGCGCTTGGTTGGCAGCATCAACCAGTGCGGGCATATCTTGAAATCTAGGGAATTCAGCAATACCTGCGCTAAAAGTGACAGAAAATTGTCGATTATTTACGCTGAACTTAAGGGTGCTGAATTTTCGCAATAATTCGGCAACCAATAGTTTGGCCTGGTCGGCGCTGGTGTTGGGCAGAATTAACACAACCTCTTCTCCGCCAAACCGCGCCGCCGTGTCTACCGCACGCAGTCGCCGATTGAATAATGCCCCCAACGCTTTCAAAACTTCATCGCCGACTTGATAACCAAATTCCTCATTTACAAAACTAAAATGGTCTAAATTCAGCATCACGTAGGAAAAGGGCTTGGGTTGGTGCTTGTTTTTGCTGATTTCTAATTGTAAATGCTCATCCAGCGTACTTCGATTAAGCAAGCCTGTCAGTCCATCGCGTACCATCATTTCTTGAATAATTCTGGAGCGTTTAACTTTGACCTCAATCGCGGCAATAAACTCCTTAAGCTCCATAGACTTGATGAAAAACTCCTCGTCTGCGGCAGTCAAAGCATTTCGATGATGATCAATAACGCTATCATCCGCCCAAAATACGATTGCGGTACTGCTGTAAGCGTAGTGATGTCGAATATTGGCAGCTAATTCCAGGCCATTGGTTTCACGCATATGCAGATCGATTAAAATCAATTCCGGTTGAAATTCAATCAATGTCGCCAGTACGTTGTCCGGGTTGGTCAATAAGCGCGTTTTAATGCCGTTTTTTTGCAGGATTAAAATCGATTGTTCGGCCGAGGTCGCATCATCATTAATAATCAGCACACGATATGCTGAGCGTTGGGCCGCATGTTGTCGGGAACGGATAAACTCCACCATTTGGTTTATAGGTAATGGGTGGGCGAAATAAGCCGCTGCACCGGCGCGTGCGGCATTTAAACGGCTGAATATGTCGTCTTGTTCGGCAATCACTACAATCGAAGGTAATTCAAGCTCATGCTGTTTGAGTTGCTCAATTTGGCTTAAGCCTAAGCCAAGCGTGGTTGAAGAAAGTTGTATTAATATAACCGCTGGTTTAAGCGCTGAGCTTATGGTTAAAAACTGTTCAATACTGCTGACTTGTCGAGTGCGTATTCCCTCATTACTCAGTTGATTGCTGATGTCGTCAAAAATAGCGTCGGTATCACCCATAACAATAACTAGCGGTTCGTCACTGGCGCGTCTATAAGGTGGGATATTGGTGTTTTGCTTGTTGATGATATTGTGAGCCGCTGTTTCCAGAGCTAAAAACAACACATCCAGGGTTTGTTCGGAATGGATTTGTAATAGCGGTAGCTCGGTGTGTGTTTTTAACAGCGTCTCTGTTGAGGCTTCGGCAATTTCGGCAATATCCAGAAAACCAGCGGCTGCGCTTGCATGTGCAAGCTGATGTAATTCATCAAGCAGTGTCGTGATAGCCGGAGCATCAAGTTGAGATTTACAATGTTGCCAAGCTTTGCTGATTGCGGCAATTGCGCTCGGCACCGTCTGGGTAAAAATCATTTCCTTGGTATCAAGCTGTTGCTTTAGTCGGTTTTGGTTGGCGTTGTCTACCATGACTGTCTTGAAGAGTGTGTTGTCGTGTATGAGTCGCGATGTGTGATCCAGGTTGATCAGGGCGAATCAGTTTGTGGTTGTTATCATAGCATGATGTATCAGGCGAAAAATGCGTTCTGCCAAGTCTGTGTTTTCTTTGCTAAAATCAGCCATCTTTGTAAATTTCATTGTGTAAGCACATAGAAAATCCTCTTAAATATAGGGAAATATGTCTGAATACTTATCGTTGTCCCCATCCCAAAAATTACTGAGGATTGGTCGAATTTTTAGGGTAGCCCTCAGTAATGCCAAAAAGTAATCAACTTTTTTCTCGATTGCTATTGCTCTACATTTTGTTGGGCTGGCTGCTTATCGGCTTGGTTATTTATAAATTAGTTATTGATGAGGTAGAAACCTCAAAATATCAGGCACGTTTTCTATCTGACATTAGCAAACAACTTTCATTTAAGTTACAGACGGGCCCTAGTAGCTCAATTCGTTACCCTGAACATGGTCCTTATGACCAGCGCCTGGGCTATACGCTGTTAGCGGACGAGATTGAACGCTTACAAAAATCGGGTTTTAAGATTACTGCTCAAGCCAGTATCTCGCCAATGATGGCCAGATTAGTCGATGACTACGGACTATTTTCCATTTACCACGAGAAAAACCAAGCCGGGTTAAAAATTGTTGACCGGTCCGAGCAAGTGATTTTCAACGCTTCTTATCCTGCACATGGTTATGCCAGTTTTCAGGCAATACCGCCATTGGTATTGAATACCTTGTTATTTATTGAAAATCGGGAATTGCTGGACTCGAAAAACAAGCAAGTTAATCCCGCGGTAGAGTGGGATAGATTTGGCTTTGCAACCGTGCAAATGATGGCTAAAAAGCTAGGTGCTGACATTAATGTGCCAGGCGGCAGTACCCTGGCAACACAGCTGGAAAAATACCGACATTCACCGGACGGCTATACCAAATCAATTTCAGAAAAATTTCGGCAGATGGCCACTGCCTCAATTCGGGCTTATTTGTTGGGCGCCAATACACTGACTATGCGTCAGCAAATAGCGCTGGCCTACTTAAATTCAATGCCCTTAGCGGCAACCGCCAGCAAAGGCGAAATACACGGCTTAGGAGATGGCTTGGTGGCCTGGTTTGGTGCCGATTTTAACGAAATTAATAAGCTGCTTAGCCTGCCGGACATCAATGCAAGTAAACGCATTACGCCCAAACAGGCACAAGCTTATCGGCAAGTGCTGAGCATTTTATTATCGCAACGAAGACCATCGTATTTGCTCGGGCGCGGCCGGGAAGCCTTGCAAAAACTCACTGACAGCCATTTACGGATATTAGCCGCACAAGGTGTAATACCCGAATCATTAAGAGATGCCGCATTAAAAGTCGACACCCGGCAATTACTTAAAGCGGAACCTGCGAGTAAATTTCAAGTGCGGCAAAAAACCCAAAATGTGTTGCGTAGTCGCCTTGCCACTACCTTGGGCGTACCATCAATTTATGATTTAGACAGGCTGGATTTAACCGTAAAAACCACCATCGATTATGACGCCCAACAAGCGGTAACTGCTGCATTACGAAGCTTAAGCGAGCAGAGCAATGCCACTGCAGCCGGGCTGTTGGGCGTTAGAATGCTCAATCAAACCAACGATCTGTCGCCGATCGTGTATAGCTTGATGTTGTTTGAACGCGGTACCAAAGGTAATTTGTTACGTGTGCAAACAGATAATTATGATCAGCCTCTGGACATTAACGAGGGTATTCGCCTGGATCTGGGTTCAACTGCCAAGTTACGTACTATGGTGCATTATTTGGAGCTGGTCGCTGAGCTATATCAGCAATATCATGGCCGTTCGGCGCAGCTATTAAACCGGGTTGAAGTACATCCTAGAGATTACTTGTCAGCCTGGGTCATCGAACAATTACGCGCTACCCCCCGCATTAAACTTGAAGATTTGCTCAATCAGGCCTTGGATAGGCGGTACTCAGCCAGTCCCGGTGAAAATTTTTACACTGGCGGCGGCGTACATCATTTCAATAATTTTACCCGCGATGAAGATTACAAAATCATGTCGGTGCGGGAAGCCTTACGCGATTCCGTCAACTTGGTGT
>Ga0208751_100394_pt1 | contig 12677 bp, 7 predicted proteins | sample LakWasMet22_HOW5_2_FD_183868 | JGI IMG/M metagenome (GOLD analysis project Ga0208751, IMG submission 183868) | Freshwater sediment methanotrophic microbial communities from Lake Washington under simulated oxygen tension - Sediment Metagenome... | ecosystem: Environmental > Aquatic > Freshwater >... | reverse complement strand
ACGCTACTTACAACATAAAGATCTCTGATATGCCTTTATTACGCTTAACCAATGTCTCCATCGCTTTCGGTACTCATGCTTTACTAAAGGATGCTGAATTCCAGCTCGATCCTGGCGAGAGAGTAGGCTTATTGGGCCGCAACGGCGAAGGCAAATCGACCTTAATGAAAATTATCGCCGGAGATATTCTGCCCGATCATGGTGACATTTGGCGGCAGCCCGAATTAAGACTGGCTTGGCTGGAACAAGCCCCGGACTTACCTGACGATGCCACCATTTACGATGCCGTCGCCGGTGGCTTAGGCGATTTGGGCAGCTGGATTACTCGCTATCATGCGCTGTCCATGACCATGTCTTACGATGATGACAAAGCCTTGCAAGAGCTTGGCGACCTGCAACACAAATTGGAAACCCACAACGGCTGGCATTTTCAGCAACGGGTTGAAACCACCTTAACCAAGCTGGATTTGCCCGGCGAACTTAAAATCAGCGGCTTGTCCGGCGGTTGGAAGCGCCGTGTAGCGCTGGCCCGAGCCTTGGTAATCGAGCCCGAAGTATTACTGCTTGATGAGCCAACCAACCATTTGGACTTTGAAAGCATCGCCTGGTTGGAAGAGCAAATGCTTAATTTTCAGGGCGCGGTGTTGTTTGTGACGCATGACCGGGCCTTTTTGCAAAAACTGGCGACCCGCATTATCGATCTCGATCGTGGCAACTTAGTCTCCTGGCAAGGCACTTATGACGATTATTTGCGCCGTAAAGCCGCCGCACTTGAAGACGAAGCCAACCAAAATGCCGAATTTGATAAAAAACTGGCTGAAGAAGAAGTTTGGATTCGTCAAGGCGTTAAAGCCCGCCGTACCCGTAACGAAGGTCGCGTTAGAGCTTTGGAAAAACTGCGCGACGAACGCGCCCAGCGTCGTAATCAGCAAGGCACCAGCAAACTGACCTTGGGACGCGGTGATGCTTCCGGCAAAAAAGTTATTGAAGTCACCGACATCAGCTTTGCTTATCAAGATCGACAAATTATCAAGAAATTTTCTACGCTCATTCAACGCGGCGACAAAATTGGTTTGATTGGACCCAACGGCGCGGGCAAATCGACGTTATTAAAACTGCTGCTCAAACAGCTGGAACCCGATACCGGCACCGTCGATCAAGGCACCAAGTTAGAAATCGCCTACTTTGACCAGCTGCGCGATCAACTCGACCCGGAAATATCCGTTGCCGATACCGTGGCCGATGGTAACGACTTTGTCGACATCGCCGGTAACCGACGCCATGTTATGTCTTATTTGGGTGACTTCTTATTCGCCCCGGCCAGAGCACGTTCACCGGTAAAGAGCTTATCGGGCGGCGAAAAAAACCGCTTGCTGCTGGCGCGTTTATTTACCAAACCCGCCAACTTAATCGTAATGGATGAACCGACCAACGACCTCGATTTGGAAACCCTGGAATTGCTGGAAGAAAAATTGGTCAACTACGATGGCACCTTGTTATTAGTCAGCCATGACCGCGCCTTTTTGGATAACGTTGTCACCAGCGTATTTGTGCTTGAAGGCAATGGCGAAGTACAAGAATTTATCGGCGGTTATACCGATTGGATGGCCTACAGTGAAGCCGTCAAAAAAACTGAAGCCGCGAAAAAGCCAGTCGCGGAAAAATCGACTAAACCGACCACGTTTGTCGCTCCTGCCACGCCTAAGAAAAAACTCAGCTTTAAAGAACAACAAGAGTTGGAGAAATTGCCTGCACTGATTGATCAACTGGAAACCCGGCAAACCGAGTTAACCCAGCAAATCAGTAATGCTAATTTCTACAAACAGGATCAAGCGCTAATAGCAAAAACCTTGGACGAATTAAAGCAAACGGAAGAAAAATTGGAGCAAACCTTTAAGCGCTGGGACGAGCTGGAAGGACAGACTGGGTAAAAATTAAATAATCGTACTGTTGGTGTAAGTGTAGATGCGGATTTATCCGCATATTTAAGAGAATGCGGATACCCTCTGAGGCACAAGTAAATCCGCACCTACAAACCAATCCGATTGCTCTTGCCGGAGTTGTTGAATAGGGGAAATGCACATGGGCCAAGAAATCAGCACCATTGAATTCTCAGCTGAAGACTATGCAGTTTTCAAGGCTCACTTGCGGCAGGAAACAGCATTGCTCGGCAAGATGCTTAATTCCGGCAATTTCGATGATCAAGCCCATGTCACCGGGTTTGAACTCGAAGCTTGGCTACTGGATCACAATCATTTTCCGGCACCTATCAACACGACTTTCCTTGAGCGTATTAACAACCCGCTGGTGGTGCCGGAATTGTCGCGCTTTAACATCGAACTCAACGGTACCCCGCAGGCGTTACAAGGCTTTGCTTTAAGTCGCCTGGAAGCAGAACTGAGCAATACCTGGCGGCGTTGCCTGCACGTAGCGCATGAGCTGGAAGCCACGCTGATCATGATCGGTACGCTGCCTACCTTACGCAATGCCGATTTATGTCTGGCCAATATTTCACCGTTCAAGCGCTATGTCGCATTGAATGAACAAGTCCTCAAGGCCCGCGGCGGCCAGCCAATCCGATTGGATATTCAGGGCCGCGAGCGATTAATTGTCAGCCACCATGATGTTATGTTGGAAGCGGCAACCACCTCGTTCCAAGTCCATCTGCAAGCGCCGGCCAAACAATTTCAGCGCTATTTCAATGCCTCATTACTGCTGTCCGCACCGCTGGTTGCGATTGCTGCCAATTCGCCGTTTTTGTTCGAAAAATCATTGTGGGATGAAACGCGCATTCCGGTATTCGAACAAGTCGCGAACACTGGCGATGACGCCCAGTCAGGTGCGCAACGAGTGAGCTTTGGTTCGGGATATGTCTCAACCAGCCCCGAAGAATGCTTTCAAGAAAATCTGGCGTGCTATCCGGTGCTGTTGCCGATTAATTTCCACAGTGAAGCCAGCGAACTGCAACATCTGCGCTTCCACAACGGGACTATTTGGCGTTGGAATCGCCCGTTGATTGGTTTTGATGCCGGCGGCACCGCGCATTTGCGCGTCGAGCACCGCGTTATGCCTGCAGGCCCCAGCATTGCCGACATGATTGCTAATGCGGCATTGTATCTAGGGGCGACCTGTTTTTTGGCAAACATGACAGCGCCGCCGGAAGCAGATTTAGCTTTCGAAGCTGCACGCGATAATTTTTATCTGGCTGCGCGGCATGGGCTGGATGCTCAGCTACAGTGGCTGGACGGTAAACAATATAACGTCCGCGATTTGTTACTGGACGAACTGCTGCCGATTGCCGCGGAAGGCTTGAAAATGTTAGGAATTGCACAGGAAGACAGTCATCGCTATCTTGGCATCCTACGTTCACGAGCACGCACCGGCCAAAACGGCGCTGTCTGGCAACGTGCTTATGTTGATGCCCATGACCGTGATTTTTTTCGTCTCACTGCCGCCTATCTGGAGCATCAATATAGCGGCATGCCAGTGCATGAATGGGCTATTTAATTATTTGGAAACACCATGCTGAAAATAATCGACCATTACCCTGACGGCTTTTTAGATATTGACGCCCGGCATCTGCACAGTATCTTGCCGCAACCCACACTGATGAACTTAGCCGGACGTCAGCAGCCCGCTCTGTTTGTAGCCATCTTGTTGCATGGCAATGAAGACACCGGTCTGAAAGCCATTCAGCAAGTATTAAAAAAATATGCCGAACGTGAACTGCCGCGCGCCTTATCTATTTTCGTCGGCAACGTTACGGCGGCTCGCGAAGGCTTGCGCAGATTGGACGGCCAACCGGATTTCAACCGCATCTGGCCCGGCACCGAACACGATGCGCCGGAGCAACAAGCGATGGCCGATGCAGTAATCAACGAAATGCAGCAGCGCGGCGTATTTGCCAGCATCGACATACACAACAACACCGGCCTTAATCCGAATTACGCCTGCGTCAACACGCTCGACCAGCGCTTTTTGCACCTGGCGACCTTGTTTTCACGCATCGCGGTGTACTTCATTCGGCCCAAAGGCACACAGTCCGCTGCATTTGCCAAACTGTGCCCCGCCATCGCAATTGAATGCAGTAAACCCGGCAATCCTGAAGGCGTGGCGCGCGCAGCTGAGCTGGTCAATGCCTGCCTGCATCTTACCGACTTCCCCGTACACCCAGTCGCCGCTCACGATCTTGAATTGTTCCATACTGTAGGACTGGTCAAAATCCACGAACACATCAGCTTTCAATTCGGCGCCGGCGATGTCGATCTCAATCTGGAATCAGCCATTGACCATCTTAATTTCACAGAAATACCCGCCGGCACTTGCTTAGGCACAACTCGGCAAACCGGCGTGCCGCTACAAGTACTCGATGAAGCAGGCAATTGTGTCGCGGAACGATTTTTTGAAGTCCGCAACGGCCAGCTGCTGACCCGCTGTAAGGTAGTTCCGGCAATGCTGACCTTGGACGAACGCATAATCCGGCAAGATTGTTTGTGTTACCTGATGGAACGTCTACCGATTCCTGCTTGAGTAACGGCGGCGGTTTGCAACCAAAGCCGAAATCGATTATTCTACGCGGCCTCTCAAGCTCTTGAGAGGCATGTGGAGAGGTGGCCGAGCGGCTGAAGGCGCACGCCTGGAAAGTGTGTATACGGCAACGTATCAAGGGTTCGAATCCCTTTCTCTCCGCCAAACAAACAATTAAAAAAAGCCGGAAAACCAATAAAATCAGGGTTTCCGGCTTTTTTTATGCCGGTTATTTAGCTATGAATCAGCAACAAATCAAACAACTTGAAACCGAACTTTGGGCCAGCGCCGATAATCTGCGAGCCAATTCCAAACTGACTGCGGCGGAATATAAAGATCCCGTTTTGGGTCTGATCTTGCTGCGTTATGCGCAGAACCGATACGAGCAAGCCAAGATCGCGATTGAAGACGCCATGCCTGAAACCCCGCGCGGCAAGCAAAAACCGACTAAAGAACATTTTTTGGCGGCCGGTGCCATGCTGGTTCCTGAGCTGTCGCAATACGACTATCTGGCTAATCTGCCCGAAGGCGTTGGCATTTGCGAAGCCTTAAATACCGCCATGCGCTTGATTGAAGAGGAATACACCGATCTGGCCGGTATCCTGCCGAAAAACTATCAGGAAATGGACCCTGATTTATTGCGTGAATTGATTCGGGTATTCAATAAAGATGCCGTCAAAAACCTGACCGGCGATGTCTTTGGCCGCATTTACGAATATTTTTTGATGAAATTTTCCATGAGCGGCGCGGGCGCACAGGAAGGTGGCGAATTCTTCACCCCGCCGTCCTTGGTGCAACTGATCGTTAATTTGATTCAACCGGACCACGGCATCATTCATGATCCGGCATGCGGTTCCGGCGGCATGTTTGTGCAAACCGGTCACTTTATCGAAGAGCACGGCGGCAAAAGCGTTAACGAAGCCATCAAATGCTACGGCACGGAGCTTAAGTCCAATAACACCAAGCTGGCGAAGATGAACCTGGCCATTCACGGCATCGAAGGCAAAGTCATCGAAAGCAACAGCTTTTACACCGACCCGCACGACTTGGTTGGCAAGTGCGACTTTGTGATGGCCAATCCGCCGTTTAACGTCAACAAAGTCGATAAAGACAAAGACTACGTTAAAACCGACCCGCGGCTATTTCAAGACGTCGGCATTCCCAAAGCCGACAACGGTAACTATTTGTGGATACAGTATTTTTACCATTACCTTAACGCCACCGGCCGCGCGGGTTTTGTTATGGCCAGCTCCGCCACCGATGCGGGCAACACCGAAAAAGTCATTCGCCAAAAACTGATAGCCACCGGCGCGGTGGATTGTATTGTTTCGGTGGGCAATAACTTTTTCTACACCCGCTCGTTGCCTTGCCATGTCTGGTTTCTGGATCGCGGCAAATGCGAACAAAATCGCGACAAAATCCTGATGATCGATGCGCGCAACACCTTCCGCAAAGTCACCACCACCATCAACGACTACTCGCCCGGTCAGTTGCTGACCTTTAGCGCCATTATGGCTGCCTATCGCGGCGACTTGCAGGCCATCAACAAAGCCACCGAGCAACTGCAAGCTCAAAACATCGAACAAGCCACCAATCTGGTAGCAGCGGTCAATGTACTACGACAACATTGTGCTGCAATTATCGCCAATAACAGTGCATTGGACTTTAGAGAAGCACAGGCCGAACTGGTGCAGGCACTCAGCATTGTTGCTGATGCCGATTACGATACCTGCCATGATTGGGTGAAGACTTTTGAAAATCCGGTCGCTACTTTGTCGGGCTTGCTGGAAGCCTACAAAACCCAACTGGACTCAGCCAAAAAAGCCCTGGATAAAAAAGACAGTGCCGGTAAAAAGCAACTGGACGAACAAGGTAAACTGCTGCGCGAATTAACCGCTGCCATCACCGCTTATCAAAACCAATACGGCAAAAGCCAAGTCGGCGAGCCGCTACACGATTACAATCAAGCCCTGAAAGACTGGCATCATTTGCTGGAAAACTTCCCCGACGGCCACTATGCCGATGTCGAAGGCTTATGCAAAATCGTCGATTTGGCCGAAATTGCAGAAAACGACTACAGCCTGACGCCTGGGCGTTATGTAGGCTACAGCATTCAGGTGGATGAGGATTTTGATTATCGGAAGCGGTTGGGTGAGATTCGAGCGGAATTGGCAGGGTTAAGTCAAGAAGCGAATGGCTTGATGTCACTCATTCAGGCTGGCAGTCTATGAATGCCAAATCCTTGAAGCAAAAGCTTGAAGTGTATTGTGAATTTATTAATGGTGGAGCTTGGAATGAATCTGAATATACGGACTCCGGTATTCCAGTTCTAAAAGTTTCAAACATCAAAAACCAAACGTTTTCATTGGATGATATTGATTATTTGTCTATCGAAGGCGCTAAGAAATACGCCAAAAATCTTTTAAATCAATATGATCTTATTGTTGCTACAGTTGGCTCTCATCCTAATTTAATCAACTCAGCTGCTGGCCGAACAATATCTGTACCTCAATCCTTGCAAGGCTATTTGCTAAATCAGAATGCGGTCTGTATTCGAACCAAGGATAACGACGTTCTTTTCCAACCCTATTTGCGGTATATCGGTGAAACCGATTTTTTTAGAGCCTATATTCAAGCCAGAGGGAAAGGCGCGGCCAATCAAATGCGGATCGCTATTGGCGAAATAAAAGAATTACCTATCAATCTACCGGAACTGGACATACAGAAAAAAATCGCCGCCATCCTGTCCGCTTACGACGACCTGATTGAAAACAACTTAAAACGCATCAAGCTGCTGGAAGAAATGGCTCAAATCACGTACGAAGAATGGTTTGTGCGCCTGAAATACCCCGGCCACGAAACCACGCAAATAGATTCGGAAACGGGGTTGCCGGTGGGCTGGAGCGAAGCTGAAATAACAGCAATCAGTTTTATTAATACCAATTCAATAAAAGCAAAAGAGGCACCTGAATCAATTAAATACATCGATATTGCTTCGGCTGATACCGGTTTTTACCAAGAACCACAGACCATGAATTATGCGGAAGCTCCAAGTCGAGCGCGTAGAAAGGTAAATTTTGGCGATACTATTTTTTCGACAGTAAGACCCAACCGCAAAACCTATAGCCTTATTTTGGAAAATGACCCGATGTTGGTCGCGTCAACGGGTTTTGCTGTGCTAACACCAAAAATTGAAGAAACTTTTCCATTTGTTTATTTAACTGTTGCGAATCAAACCTTCATAGATAAAGCAGTTGCAGTTGCAGGTGGTGCGGCTTATCCAGCTATAAATCAAAATGACTTTGAAAAAATAAAAATAGTTAAACCTGACGATGCTTTAATTAAATTTTTTTCAGAAAAGGTAATTAACAACTTTACTGCCAAGCGCACACTCACAAAACAAAACCAGCTCCTCAAAGAAGCCCGCGACATTCTGTTGCCCCGCTTGATGACCGGCATGATTGATGTCGATACTGTAGGTGCGGATTTATCCGCATGATGCGAAATAGCTTGGCCCGTGCGAATGAATTCGCACCTACAGGGGGTGTGGCATTTTGTTGCATCGATCAATTATCGGCATGATGATGGTGTAGGTGCTGATTTACTTGTGCTCCAGAGGGTATCCGCATGATGCGAAATAGCTTGGCCCGTGCGCACCTACAGGGGGGGATTTTGTTGCTGTGATTAATGATGGGTATGGTTGATGTGGATGCCTTATCGGCATTATGTGAAACGAATTGGCCCGTGCGGATTAATCCGCACCTACAAGGGGGTGTTGTTTGCCTTATGATGATTTACGAAAAGGTCGTTATTCAGAATTAAATCGGATTTATTTTGTGACGACGGTTATTCATAACCGTGAGGAAGCGCTGTTTAAAGATTGGTTTTGTGCAAGAGCAGTGGTTAAGGAGATGCGCCATTTGCATGATTCTGATCAGGTTAGTTCGATTGCCTGGGTGGTTATGCCGGATCATTTACATTGGTTGTTGCAATTAAACACAGAAGAATCGTTGCCTAATGTTATGCGAAGTTTAAAAGCCCGGTCTGCTCTTCTGATTAATCAGCATCGCAATAAAACCGGGGCGGTTTGGCAAAAAAACTATTTCGATCATGCGCTAAGGCAGGAAGAAGATATTAAGGGGATCAGCCGTTATATTGTTGCAAATCCATTGCGCGCCGGGTTGGTAAGCTATATTGGCGATTACCCGTTTTGGGATGCGATGTGGCTGTAGGTGCGGATTTACTTGTGCTCCAGAGGCTGTCTGTCCACATAATTTTGCGCAATCGTGCGGATGAATCCGCACCTACAACTTTTTTAATGCCATGAGCTACGAATATTCGGAAGACGGTCTGGTTGAGGCCGCAACACAGGAAGTGCTGGAGGATTTAGGCTGGACGGTGCTGACGGCCTGGCAAAAGGAAACATTGGCAACTCAAGCCGACCGTTGCGATGGTTTGTTGGGGCGGCTGAATAAATCCGAGGTGATTCTGGAGCGCTATTTATTACAGGCCTTGCGAGCATTGAATCAGGATTTGCCGGAAACGGCTTATCAGCAGGCGGCGAATCTACTGAAGGAATCTGCGGCAGACAAGCATTTGGCGGCGATTAACAAGGATAAGCATGATCTGTTGGTAAAGGGTGTGCCGATCAGTTATCAGGATGATAAAGGCGTGTTGCAGAAAAAACGCCTGAAGGTGTTTGATTTCGACGCGCCAACAAACAATCACTTTTTAGCCGTTAGACAATTTGAAGTCGTGGGCAAGTTGTATAACCGTCGCCCGGATGTGATCGGCTTTGTAAACGGCATTCCACTAGTGTTTTTCGAGCTGAAGGCTCACCACACCGATTTGCGTCATGCGTTTGATAACAATCTGAGCGATTACAAAGATACCATTCCGGAAGTTCTCAATTGCAATGCGTTTGTGGTGTTGAGTAACGGCACCGATAGCCGGGTCGGGACGCTGACCAGTCCGTATAAGTTTTTTATGGAGTGGAAACGTATTGAGGAAGACGATGAGGGCGTAGTGAGTCTGGATACTTTGTTGCGCGGCACTTGCGCGCCGCATCGCTTGCTGGATTTATTCGAGAATTTTTTGCTGTTTGATGGCGAGGGCACGGAAGTCACCAAAATAATGGCAAAGAACCATCAGTTTATCGGCGTTAATAAAGTAGTCGATCAGTCAGCCAATATTGATGTGCTTAAAGGCAAGCTAGGGGTGTTTTGGCATACGCAGGGTTCCGGTAAATCCTATTCGATGGTTTTCTTGTGTCAGAAGATTCTGCGCAAATTCGGCGGCAGCTATACCTTTTTGCTGGTGGTGGATAGAACCGAGCTGGAAGGCCAACTTTACGACACCTTCAGCGGCGTGGGGGCGGTAACTGAAGATAATGTACGGGCCAGGAGTCGCGAGCACTTGCGGGAGCTGCTGGCGGAAAATCATCGCTATGTGTTTACGCTGATTCATAAGTTTTCAATCGATCCCAAGAAAGAAACCGACTATCCGCTGATCACCGATCGCAGCAATATTATTGTGATTTCCGATGAAGCGCATCGCACCCAGGGCGGAACGTTTGCCCGCAATATGCGCTTTAACGGCATCCCCAATGCTTCTTATCTGGGCTTTACCGGTACGCCGATTATTAAAGATGAGCTGGAACTAACCCGAAATATTTTCGGTGAGTATGTATCGGTGTATGACTTTAAGCGGGCGATTGTCGATGGTGCAACGTTGCCGCTGCGGTATTTGAATCGTGGGGAAAAGCTGGGCATTGAAAACCCAGAGCTGGACGAGCGGATGGCCGACATTATCAATGATGCAGAACTGGATGATGATCAGCGCCGAAAACTGGAAAGGGAATTTAAGCGCGATTATCCGATTTTAACTTCCGAAAGTAGATTGAATGCGATTGCTAAGGATTTGGTCTGGCATTTTAATGATCGCGGTTATCAGGGTAAGGCCATGTTTGTGGCGTTGGATAAACCGACGGCAGTACGAATGTATGATTTGGTCAAGAAATATTGGCCGCAGTATGTTGCCGATTTGAAGCAGCGTATTGCTAAAGCAGAAGATCAGCAGGAAGAGCTGAAACTTAAGCAGCATTTGAAACGGGTTGAGGAAGCCGAAGTTTGCGTAGTGGTGAGCAGCGAGCAAAACGAGGTGCAGAAATTTGCCAAGTTGGCTTTGGATATTGAGTTGCACCGAAAAAAAATGGTGGCTAGGGATTTGGAAACGGAATTTAAGGATGAAAATAATCCGTTTCGGTTAGTGATTGTCTGTGCAATGTGGATTACCGGCTTTGATGTGCCTTGCGTATCCACGGTATATTTGGACAAGCCCATCAAAGGCCATACTTTGATGCAAACCATAGCCCGCGCTAACCGGGTTTATGACGATGAAAAGGAAAACGGTTTGGTTGTCGATTATGGCAACGTCTATAAACAACTTGAAAAAGCGTATTCCGTTTATGGCGAAGCAGGCGATAAAGGCAAGGCCAATATCGATGATGAGGACGAAGCTTCCGGTCAACCTGTTGATAAACTGATTGAAATGGTCAGCGAGCTATCCGGCACCATTTTGGTGGTTCGTCAATTCTTGCAGGACTTGCAGTTTGATTTGGATAAGTTAATTCACGCCGGCAGCGCGATAGAAAAATTGAGTCAATTAAAGCTGGCCACTAATGCCGTTTGCCAAAACGAAACCACTCGCACCCAATATGAAGTTGCTGCCCGCGATGTATTTCGTAAGTACAAGGCTGTCTATCCAGAACCTGAAATTAAACCGTTTTTGAAAGACTTCAATGCGATTGAGGCGATTTACGATCAGCTTAATCAGAAAACCATGCAGGCTGATATTTCCGATGTTATCCGCAGGTTACAGCAGGAAGTAAATATCAGCGTTACCACCCGCGACAATGAAGTGCGCGATGTGGATTATGTCGACCTAAGTACGTTAGATTTCGATAAATTGCGGGCCGCATTTGCAAAGTCTAATCAAAAGAATGCAGTTGTATTTGATCTTCAAGAAGCCATTCAGAAAAAGTTGGAGCAAATGGTTCAGCAAAACCCGATTCGCTTGGAGTTTTACGAGAAATATAAAGTAATCATCGAAGAGTACAACCAAGGCAAAGATATTCAGGCGGTGCAAAAAGCCTTTGATGACTTGAATGATTTTATGCAAAACGACTTGGCGCCCGAAATGGAAAGGGCTATGCGCGAGGGACTGGATGAAGAAACTTTGGCGATTTTCGATTTGCTGAAAAAACCGGAGTTAACCAAAGCAGAGCAAGCAACGGTTAAAGAAGTTGCTAAACAGACCTTGGATACTCTGAAAGCGGAAAAGCTGCAAATCGAACGCTGGCGTGAAAGTACCCAAGTTACCGCCCAAGTAAAAACCTTGATCGATCACAGTTTACAATGGTTGCCGCAAGAAACTTATCTGGATGAGGAGTTGGATATTAAAAGTTTGTTGGTTTACCAGCATATTTATGCCAATTACCAGGACGCAGGGTCTAGCCGGTATGGATGCTTTTAGAATTGGCAAAGAGCTTCCCAACTGAATCTGTCATTTTGGCGACCAGTGTTTTCGTTTTGTTTGCCTGGGCAAGTCAACCTTGGACTCGTTATGATTTTGGTCCGTAGGTGGTCTGTGGTCAGGGAATGTGCTCGAGGGTTTGGGCGAATAATGCGGTTTACTGTGATCGTGGTCGTGGGATGGGAATGGCTTATTTGACCAATATCGCTGATTAAACGCTGGCGCGACTTCTATTGGAACGGCATTTTGACGTTGTTGTGCGGCAAGCGCTTGTTGTTCTTCGGCAATGGCTGTTCGACGTTGTAACTCTAAGCTTTCTTGGCGATCCGATTCGACTTTTCTTTGTTTTTCTAATTCATTGCGTGCAGCTTCCTTGATAGCTTGCTCTTCCTTCCACGCCTGTAATTGTGCTTTGGCTTCTTCAGCGCGTTGCGGATCGATTAGTTTTATTTCGACAATATTCTGGATGGCGCCGATCTTGGGGCAGGGACTGGCTTGATAGATAATTTTGCCTGACGCCAGTTCGCATTTGAATACTTCTGCATTAGCCGAGTCAGGCAATACCATCAGCAGTATAAGAATGTGTCTGGTAATTCCCATATTTGAATCTCAAGGTA
>Ga0208751_100389_pt1 | contig 12797 bp, 12 predicted proteins | sample LakWasMet22_HOW5_2_FD_183868 | JGI IMG/M metagenome (GOLD analysis project Ga0208751, IMG submission 183868) | Freshwater sediment methanotrophic microbial communities from Lake Washington under simulated oxygen tension - Sediment Metagenome... | ecosystem: Environmental > Aquatic > Freshwater >... | reverse complement strand
TAATTTGGAGGATTGAGAATCTGTAAGTTTAAGCAAGCTGCTCAACTGAAATCGGGTAGGCAGCGCTGCCGGTTTTCTCAAAAGTGGTAACGTTTTCTATCGTCTTTTTGGCGATTTCAGTAAGCGCCTCATGCGTAAAAAAGGCCTTATGCCCAGTAATCAACACATTCGTGAATCAGCGTATTGGAAAGATCGCGGAAAAATAGACTGTCTTCCTCTTCATACACATCAAGACCGAGATTGCCAATTACCCCAGACTTTAAGCTCGAACACTTCCCGATGAGTTGACGCATCTGCGATTAGGCAAGGTGCGCTGCCGGTTTGTATTGAATGAAGATTTTGTATGATTAGAAGCGGGGATTGGCAATTGATGGTTTTGATATAGCCCTCAGACCAGACTCTGAGTGTGTAGGAGGTGCATCGGTCACGATTGATGCGCTTCACGGTGTTCAGCACATCCTACGAACCCATCTCGTCATTCATGTGATCGCATAACTTACTAGTTCAGGGACGCCGGGTTAGGCTCCACTTTGCACTCACTAATCTTGAACACGATTCCTGCCGAGTTCTTCTTGCCGACGAGTATCTTTTCGTCACTAAGAAAGGCTGCTCTGCTGCCTGGCTCGATAGCGCAAGATGCTTTCGGATACATTTCCATTTGGTACAGAAACGAGCGCGCGGTGTCTGTGAGAAATGTTTCGTAGCTTTGTGTGACTTTTTGCGAAAGGGTGAATACAAACCCGCAGAAGACAGCAAGACTAATGAACTGAATAGCGCGGGTCGTCTTTTGATAGAGGATAGATGGACTGGCAGAATAGCCAGGAATGAAAACTTCCTTTGCCTTGTCATCGGGCAGCGAGTGGAACATCAGCAGTAGGGGCGTCGCCAGAAGTAGGCCAAAGAACAAGATGCCAAACCCGGCTGCGATGAAAAATGGAATGGTCAGAATGGATAGCAGCGCAATCGTGTGCGGAAACTTTGAAGGATCTACTCCGGCAATATCGTTGACCAACTGGCTGGATAGGACGATGGCGAAGTTGGTGCATAGGCTAAGCAAGATGACCAGAAATCCCTTCCCCAGTATGGATTCGTAGACCTTTTTGTATAAGGCAACCAAGTCGCAGCAGATTGCTGCGATCCAAAATGCAAGAAAGATAATTAGCAAACCCTTAGCATCTTGTGGATTGAGGACTGCTGAGCTGATAAGTAAGACAATCAGCATCACCCCTGCATTGATATAGAGGCGCTGATTTACCTGAAGCCGAAAGTAACTATCACGAACTTTGGCTAGTGCATTGCGAATCGCTGTACGAGACATGGTGGGGCCTAACGTAGAAGTAAGGGGCTGCGCGCTTTTGCGCAGTCCCGCTTGATTGCCGGGTTGGACATTGTCATGTCACCTTCGCAATGTTTTTCTCAAGTAGAGACCGGGCGCTCTTGCCAGCCAGACCAGCACGACAAGCAAGATAGAGAACAGAAAGCGCCAAAAATGCTCGAATTGCAGCCGAGTGGCCAGTTCCACTGGGACAGGGTTTGCTGAGAGTAAAACAATTATCAACCTTTGGGTCGGAAAAATACTCATCGAGTTTCACAGGCAACTTACTGCTCTTCGATTTTCCAACAGTGTCCGAGCAGTAAGAGGTGAAGAACTGAATCTGCCCGTGTTCAAGAAGCCGATTTATCTGCCCGCGATAATCTTTGTACAAGGCTTCGAATATTTGCTTTGTCTCTAAATCCCAAATTTCAAGCTCGATGTCTACGGATGATTTGTGCATTTGCCTTCGGCTGGTGAAGCTTCGGAGCACGTTAAGATTTAACGAAATGTTGCGATAGCCTTTCGCTGGACGAACATACATAGAGCCGACTGAAATTGGTACATATATGAGGCCATCCTGATCAGGTTTAAGAGCGCTGTATTCAAAACCCAGTTCGGATGTGTCGAAGATGCCTTCACCAAACAAAGCTTTTGTGGCGCCAATCAAAGGTTCAGAGTCCACATAGAGCCAAGGTAATATTTCATCGAGCAACTCTTTGTGTTGCTCTGGTGTGAGCTTCATATCTGCATCGCGACAATGCGACTCGACAGTTTCCAGCAAACCATTAAACATTCTGTGATCTTCTATGTGATGCCCAACGGAGCGAAGCGTAGCGATGCTTGAGCGACTTGTTAGGCTAGCTTTTGGAGAAACTCTGATTATTTGAAATTGGTATATTATTCGGAAAAATTACCCACTCATGCTTTGAAGCGCACCAAGCAGCTGCTTTAGGTTGAGGGAAATTAGGATCAGCAAAACAACCAACAGCAATACCTATAGATTGTGGTATAAAACCTGCCTCCCAAAATACCGTTGAGCCACAACTAGGACAAAAATGACGATCTATTTTTCCACCGGAATCACCAGTGCTGGTGAATGACTTAAATTGCCCGTGTTTAGATACCACTTGACCATTTGAAAAATATGCACTTACTCCAAAAACTGAACCAGTTCGTTTTTGACAGTTATTACATGAGCAAGCAACGACTATTTTTGGCTCGCCGCTCACTTCAACTTGTAACTCTCCACAGGCACAACTAGCTTTTCTTGACATAAATTTATCCTTTTTTCATTAAGTATTTTGAGGCATTGAAAGCCTAACTATTGATTATCAAGCAAATCTGCCCAGACAAGTCGATATTACCCGCTTTTTCGGGCACTTTTGCTTTGATAATTAGAAAGCCGCGCATAGTTGCCTCGATAACTTGATATTAGCCGTAAAATCAGGCGAATTTGCCTGCATATTTAATTTGCGCCTCACTATAGCCGGTAACATTCCTATGTCAAGCCAAGTAAGGTATGCACCGTATACCTTTTACAGCTTTAGAATCGCAATAATGTTTAGAAATGGTGGGGCATAAATGCGTCCCCTACTTTTGTAAGCAGTCACTTCAGATTTACTTTCAAACTTGAGGATGGTCTTCTTCCTTATTCACCGCGTTGCTTGGACTATCAATCCAGCCTATTTTCAATAATCAATAACCACGGCCTGGCGCTGGTAAATTGCAGGTAGCCTTCCGGGGATAAGGTCAGGATGGTTTTTGAGACGGAATTGCGGACATTGCCGCCGATGGCTTGCAAGGTTTGGCCTGTGGTTTCTACGACAATATCGCAATGCAGCTTTGCCTTGAGTGAGTCCGGTAGCTTGTCTATCGCTTCTGTGGGCGCGTCTTCGCCTCGGTTGGCGCAGATCAAATCTCCCGGTTTAGGTTTGTATTCTTGGATGGTATGGGGGATCAAGGGGGCGCCGGGGTTGTGGGCATTGGCAAGAAAATGATTTAGGTAAGATTGGTGGGCAATGGCCCGTGGAAACAGGGTTTCCGAGACACCCGCCGCCTGCATGATCCAACCGATGAAGGCGGCGGACCATGGCTGGTTGCAGTCGTTGCCCGACAGCCAGTACTCGCCGACCGCGCTCCAATACTGGTTGATCCGGTCGCTGTGGCTGGCATCGGCGTCCTCCCAAATCCCGACATGGGGAATGCTTTCCTCCTCTCCGTCGATCACGACTTTCTGCCGACCGAAGAATATCCATTCATCCTGGGCGACCTTTACGATCTTAAATTTCCGAGAATTGACAGGCAGCGATGCCAAACTGTCGGCAGCGGGTTGGCTTTCCTGCGCCTTCTGCTGGTCTTCGGGTTGCCCAGGTTTTTGCGGTGCCGAGCCGCACGCGGCTAAGGCAAGAAACAAAAGGATAAGCAAAGGTTTCACTATCATTGTCGACGCTTGGGTATTGTCAGAAATTAAATTCAGCTGGCGACATAAGCACCCTGAGGATTAAGGCCTAGCAGCTTTCCTTCATCGTGTCGGCCTGCGGGCTTCGCGAAACCAGATCCGGTATTGCTCCATTTTCGCCCGCTGTTCGGCTGGCGCGTGGCGGCGGCAGGTGGCATATTCTTCCGTATCCGGCTGCGCACCCCAGCGTATTTCGGGGCAGTCGTTGGGATTATAAGTCATTTCATAGGCGGGCTTGCGTGCCAGCACTTCGGCTACTGAAAGCTCCCACGGGCTGCCATCCGTGCGCGTATAGCGAATGCTGCGTTCCTGGATGCGCTTGGCGTGGTACTGCTCGATTTCGGCCTTCGCCTGTTCCGGGCTGCTGCCGTTCATCACAAACAATTCGGGGTGACGAACAATCTTTTCGGGCAAACCATTCAGCACGTTGATGGCAATAATCAGGCGCATGTCACGGGAGGGCGTGGAGTAATCCTCCCAAGGGCCGATGGTCTGAAAAATCGCCGCGCCGCTTGGCATGGGGATGACGCTGCCGGGGCTCTTGCGGAAATACGCTTCGCCGTTGTCAATTGAGCTTACGCGGGTCTCGATTTGCTCCACCAAGGCGTCCAATGTGGCTTCGTAAGCTTGTTTGGGATCAAGGCCGTGTGGATTAACGAGCTTGGTCATCCCGGCATAAAAATCGTCGGGCGAGAGTTGATTCTGTTCCAAGGAATAGTGGGCGAAGCCGGGGTGATCGACCAATTCGTCATTAGAAAGCGCCCGCCATCCGCCCGAAGCGGTGCGAGCCAAGGGCCGGAACGCCTTGAAGCCCGGCCCGGCGCTGGCGACGTTATCGAACAGAAAAGTGCCTTCCCAAAAACGCTTGCGACTGACCGAGTTGTCCGGTTGGGCATCGACGGCCAACAAACTACCAGGACGCCCCGTCGTTTGCGGCACCCATTCAACCAATACCAGCACATGGCCGTAAGGGTCTGCATAGACTGTCCCCGGCCAGAGTGTTTCACGGCTGAGAGGGATGGGGTACAGATCTGTGGACTCGTCCTCAAGCCCGGTCCGTGCCGAGCCCGAATGGACGGCATCCGCCAACTGCCTGCTGACATTTTTGAAACTGGCTTGTGGGCTGATGCTGTTGATGAAATCGGTCTTGATGGTGGCCGCGTCACAACGTGGCGGCGCGTTGGCCGAGCCACGACTGCAGGCACGAAAAGCGATGGGCAGGCCGACTTTCCAGGCAAAATAAGCCCGCAAGGTATAAGGCAGGTCGGCGCAATCGGGGGTGAGTGGCAGGTTTTTGTCTTCGTTGAGGCCGAGATAGTTGTGAAGGAAATTGCGCTCAGTATTACGCAACACCGGCTCCAGGGACGGGAAACTGAGGTTTTCTTCAGGCGATGCACCAAACAATTCTTCAATCCAAGCCGAATAAAAGGCTTCGGTGGCAAGCCCCCAGGTTTTGGGCCTTTCTTGCGTACCTGACCCGCCGATGCTGAGCGGATGGCAGGCGACAAGCTTGCCATCCCTGCTCGCTACCAGCCGATAATCGCCGTCGTTAATCCCTTCCAAAGTGGCAACCAGGCTCCAAGGCGGCCCGCCTCGACGATGGAATTGCACAGGTTTGAGCTGACCTTGGTTGTCAATCAGCGCCAGTTCCGACACCGGGCTGTCCGTGGACACGGCCATGATCTTGACCGGCTGATCGGCTTTGGGGTTGAGGGGCGAGATCCAGATATGCGTATCGCCGGTTTCTTCGCATGCAAAGTCTTCGGCCCGCGCCGTCGATATGCCGGCACATGTCAGCAGGCAAGCAAGGAAATAACCGGTAAGCTGGATTGGCGACCCCGGTAAGTTGCTTAACCTCAGCGCTATTAATAGGCGGTCTTGCAGTTTTTCCAGCATTGATTTTGACAAGGGTAGCGTTGTCATTCAGGTACTCCAGTGAGGGCTGTTTCTTTGCAGATTTGAGGCACCGAGGTTGGCTGAGTTTATCACCCAATAAAATTAAAGATGTCTGCTTTCATCAGTTTGCTGAGGAGCAAGCAAACCACCATAGCGCTGTCTCATGTTTTCCATGTGCGAGCCGTCCCAGTAGATGCGTCGGCAGGCGGTGCATTGGTAGAACTCTTCATAGTAGCGGCGGGTGTTCGGTTCGAGTCGTTCCAGAATATCGGCCTTGGCGACCGCAGACAGTACGCCATTGCAAACCAGGCAGCGTGCAAAGGGCTGAATGGCATTATGCAGTTCGAATCGTCGCAGCACTTCATCTACCTGGTTTGTGACCTTGACCGCACGCAGCCAATAGCCATGGATGATCTGCTTGGCATATAAAAGACGACGATCTCGCGTCAGCACAATGCGCTGCTCGTTTACCGCAATATTGGCCACTTCTGCATCACTGTAATCGTTGCGATAGAGACTATCGAAACCCAGCAAGCGCAAGTGTTTGGCAAGTTTGCCCAGATTTACATCCATGATGAAGCGCGGATTGTTCACGGGTTTTTCACGTAGTTTAATTTCGGGGCTGATGTCCGGTCTTTCAAATATTGGGTAAACAGCAACGCGGTCGTCGTTTTGCAGCTGATAGTCGAAACCCACTGACTGACCGTTGACGATGATTAGTTCTACTTCGGTATGAGGCACACCGAAAACCTCGATGGGGTCTTTAATGCCGGGATGGCCGCTGAATCGATAGGCATTCGTTTGTTGGCGTTGCGACGGCGGCAGAAAATCGTTTAGTTCCCCGTAAAAACAAAACTCCGCAGTGTGCTCCGATTGCATGTTATCCGCCTCTTACTGATTGCAGCTAATTTGGTGCTCTAAACAGCCATGCACCGAAAATAGGAAATCTCACTCAACAAGTCAATTTGAAATAGACTCCAAGGCTCTTTTTTGGATTTGCTCTATTAGCTCGATGATTTGCTGATCCAGCATAAAGCGCAGTTCCCATTCCATTGCCAGGTCGGCCGGTAAGCTGTCGATGCGATGATGTTCGCTGTAGCTTTGTTTCAGTTGCCTGTGGAGGTCGGTAAGCTCAGCCCATGTCTCTTGACGCTGACCTTGCAGCACCAGCGCCGCATTCTCCAAAGCGCTGGCCAGCGCCGTATCAAAAGTACGACTATGTTGTTGGAGCTCATCAGGAAAACTGCTGAATTGTTGACCGCTGAGCAATCGATAACGCCGCCGGATCTGTAGCAAGCTGGATAAGTTACCGGCTTCATTAATAATCGCACGCAGCGCCGTTCTTTCATGGACTTTGTGGTTTAATCCGGCATCCGGTTCCAGGACCGCGTGAGCGACCAAATCCTGGGCAACCGCCAAGTCTTTTTCTGCCGACAGGCGCAATGGCAAGGTAGATTTAAACATCTGGCTCAGATCCGGCAGCCGGGTGGTGAACTTGGCGAGGGTGTGCAATGCCGCTACGCTATGGTGGCGAGCAAGCACAATCGAACGTCGCGGCCATAGCGCGTAGTCGATTACTCCCATCACAATGAAGCCAAGCAAAATGCCGAGAACGCGGTCTCGCGGTAGATAGAGGTCGGTGGCCGGGCCGAAATCATGCAAAACGAACATCGCGAACGAAAATCCGACCTGTCTACCCAGATAGGCGATACGTTCACTACCGGAGGAAATCCAGGCCGCAAGTGCCCAGACCGGCGCTGTTGCCAGTGCAAAACCGGCGATAGTCTCGAATTGTGATTGAAAAACCAGCACATAAAAATAGGCACAAAGCCCACCCAACGCCGCGCCCGACAAACGCAATATCGATAGCCGGTAGTCGGCACCGAGACTGGTTTGCGCCGCGACCAGGCAGGTGGGGATGGCGGTATTAAGGCCCGGCCAGCCTAAACTTTGCACAATCAGCGCGCAGAGCAGGGCGCCCAGGGAAAATTTAATCCCGAATTGCAGACTGTCGGCATGCGTCGCCCAGAATTCATAGCCAAACCAGTCCGGAAGCCAGGACTCTGTTTCGTTACTGTCGGTTTCGTCTGCTATGGTTTTAATGTCCGGCGCTGCTGCCGGGTTATATAAGTGATGCATCAAACCGGCGATTCGTTGCACCCCCCGCCACATGGCGGTTAACAGTGAAGGGTTGCTTTGCAGCGAATAACTGTGCAGCACGGCATCGGACAGCAGCATTTTTATTGGTCCGGACACATCGCGGGATTCTTCCACGCCTTGCCGGAGCATTGCGCAGGCGTTTTGTAAAATTAAATAAACATTTAATTTTTCCTGGTTCATCGGTTGCGCGCGATACTCTGCCGCCAATGCCTGATCCAGCCAGAGGGCAATCTGGCGCAAGCCGTCGATTTCCAGCAGCAGCGCAAGATAAGACTCATGCTGTTGTCGTAGGGTGGGATGTATCAGTTCCGCATTTGCCAGCAATCCCAGTAGTTTGCCTAAATTGCCGACAGTGGCATGTTTGCGGTTTACCGGCTTATGGATATTGATGCCGCTGTCGCTGTCGGCCATGCGGGCGGTGAAAATGCTTTCTACGGCCGCAAGTTGTTCCGCGATACTTGCCTTTAGTAATTTGAGAGGATCTTGCGGTTTGATGGTCAGATGCACCACCGTCCATGAGCCGATAGCGAGTACGCCAATGATCGGGATATTCCACAAGGCGCTATAGATATTTTCATCGGGCGTACTTGGGCTATACAACACGGCTACCGAGTACCACAGCGCAATGCCGGTCGGCCAGGCGATTAAACGGGCATGAAACAGTGCAAGGGCCATGATTACCAAGGACAAAGGTAACAGCAGCCAGGCTTCGTTACCGGCAAACATCAGCGTAAATACCGAAACCAGAGTAGTGAGGATGATATAGCCCAGCTGGCGCAGCCCGAACGCCAGCGATTGACCGGCATTCGCATAAGCGTCGTAGCTCAAGCAGATAAGAACGGCAATCGCCCCCAAGGGCGGTATGTGCAGGGTTTGGCTGACTAGGGCAATGATCAGTGTAACGATGAATAGGCGCAATGCAGCGACGCGCCGACCCGGAAAATCCCTGAGTTCAGTTTTTAGGAATTGTGCGAGGTTGGTGCCAAACCAAAGTTTGCTTCGTTTTTTGTGCAGATCGGCAATATGCTGGGTGTCGCCGGTATTCATTACCGAATCCCGGCGTTGCTGGCTCCATTTTCACTGGCTGGCGTATGCCCCGGATTCTCGACGGGGCGATCCAGGACGGTGACAAAGGCGGTCATGCCCATGCGCAATGGATGCTCGGAGTCGCGTTCGCTTATCTCAATTCGCACCGGAAAACGGGAGGCGAGGACAACCCAGTTCAAGGTACGATCAACCTCCGGCAATACGCCTTGTTGCTTAATATTATCCGGAGAGTTGGCCCAGCCGATACCGGTCACTACGCCCCGGTAACGCTTGCCGGGATAACCCACCAGAAATACGTCGGCTTCCTGACCGGGTTTGATGGACTGTAGATACGTTTCTTTGAAGTTGGCGATGGCATACCAGTGGCGGTCATCGACCAAGGCGAACAACTGTGTGCCGGCCTTGGTATATTCGCCTTCGCGTGTGTTCAGGTTGGTGACGTAGGCATTAAAAGGCGCGCGCACCTCGCAATATTCCACGTCCAGTTCGGCGGCGGTAACCACTGCTTTGGCCGCTTCGATGCGGGCATTGACATCGCCGACCTGGGCAATCAATGAGACAGCACGGCGGCTGTCGCTTTTGGCTTCATCTATCGCGCTCCGGGCCGAAAGCTCCTTGGCTTGCGCGTCTGCCAGCTCGGCACGGGAGGCGGCGTATTTGGATTGGGCCTGTTTGAGCTGATCAGCCGTTACGTATTGTTTCTTCGCCAATGGCTCAATGCGTTCCAGATAGTTATGCAGATATTTATCTTCGGCTTCAATCCGAGCGACTTCGGCCGCTGCGGCAGCACGCTGGTGCTCCAGCCGCTCGATAGCAAGCTCGGCGGAACCGCTGGATGCGCGCCGTGAATCCACGTCTTTTTCCGCTATTTGCAACTCCGCCTTGGCTTGGGCCAGCTTGGCTTGGTAGGGGCGGGGGTCGATCACATAGAGCAGGTCGCCCTGCTTGACGTACTGGTTGTCTTCGACATGCAATTCCACTATCCGGCCGCTCACTTCCGGTGCGATGCCGACGATATTGGCGCGTACCATCGCGTCGTTGGTACGGGGATGCTGATAGTTTATGCGCCAGACCAACGTTCCGGTTACTATCGCTCCCAGCACGATTAATATGCCGATGACGCGGCCGAGCAGTATGCGGTGCTTAAGAGTGATAACGTGATTATCAGTTTGACTGTTTTCCATAATGGACCGTGCCTGCTTTTACGTTGAGTAAAACAATAACCAGATGGTGAAGGTACACAACGCCCACAGGCTCGGCACAATCAACAGCGGCGACCCTAGATGCGGCGCCAGCCTGTAGCGCACCAATTGCCACATCAGCAGCATGCTTACCGCCAGTCCGGCAAGAATACAGATAATCCAGACAGGCCAGAACGATCCTTCGATGCTCAGCATCGGGTCGCAAGCGGTCAAAAAAACGGCGGAAACAGTTATCAACGCACTTTTTCGCAATCCCGGAAGGAATATCATAAATTGCCGCCTGAGCAGGGAACTGAACTTGAATAATTTTCGTAAGCACATGCGATTTACTTTAGCCTGCGTTGTTTTATTGATCAGGTAATTAAGAAATCATCTTTAGCTGAAAAAACTAAAGATTTAATTAATCGTTTGGACACGAACATGCGGTAAGGAGAAAAAGCGCCTACGGCAGTAGAGGTGCAGGTACGATTGCCGAACTTTTTCTTATATTACACCATAGTGTAAATACAAAATAGTTTTAATTAGAACTAGTCGTGGTAGACTTTAGTCATATTAATAATGCACTTGAATTGGTTCTAAATGAGCCAGCCGCAGCTGAGTTGTAGATTTTTCAGGGGCATTATTTAAGTAATCTAATGTTGCCATTCAGACCCTAAATTGTAACTTTCTACCATAGAGAGTTATTTCATAACTCGAACAAGGTGTTTAAATTTGCGTGAATTTCGGCGCCGCAAGTGCGATAACTTGGTAACAATTTTGTCATCTCTGCCGCGAGGTATCAGCATCATAGCTGTGTCTGTCGCGCTGGCATTGACAGCCTGCATGCCGCCCAGCGTGACGCAGCTTGATAAACCCGATCTGGCTGCTGCCGGTGCTGCGGTTTCTTGGCATGATTACCGGCGCACAAGCGGCACACAGCCGCTCCCTAACGCCAGCCGTCCACTTGAAGATAATGTCATTGACACCAAGCTGACCTACGATCTGCCTGCATTGGTGGATCTGGCCTTGCATGCCAATCCGGAAACCCGGGTTAGCTGGGAGGAGGCGAAAGCTGCCGCTGCCCGGCTCGAAAGAAATCGCAGTGCCTGGTATCCGACGTTGACGGCGATGGTGTTCGGGCAATATTCCACAACCAGCTTCCCCATTCCCGGCGGCGCATTAGTAACCGATAGTTATTCGTCGCTTGGCAGTTTGGATTTGGCGTGGACACTGTTCGATTTCGGACGCCGGGAGTCCGTGGTCGATGCGGGCGCGCAGCGCTTGAACGCGGCTAATTTTGCCTTCAGCCGCAAACATCAGGAAATTGCTTATCGGGTTGCCAGCAGTTTTTTTGCCTACCAGGCGGCTCTAGCCAGGGTAACGGCGGCGCAACAGACATTTGAGTCCGCCAAAGCCGGTACTGGTTCGGTGCAGGCGAAACTCGACAAAGGTCTGGCAACGCGCCCGGATTTGCTGCTGGCGATTCAGGAACAGGCAAAAGCCAGTTATGACTTGCAAGATGCCCACGGTTCGGTTACGCAGTCACGCGCCGATCTAACCACAAACCTGGGAATTTCGCCTGCTTATACCTTACAACTGATTGACCTGAGCCAGCTGCCGTTACCGGCAGCACTGGTGCAGTCGGTCGAAAAAATTGTCGACCAGGCCTTGGAACAACGTCCCGATTTGATGGCGCGTCTGGCGGAATTGCGTGCACGCGAAGCGGAAGTGAGAAAGGCGAGAGCCGAATTCTGGCCCAAGGTTGCTCTGCGCGGCATGGTGGGTAATCAATACTGGGGCAATGTACACACCAATCCACCGGGCAATGAGAGTTATTCGGCAAATAATATGGTTAACACAGCCATGCTGACGGTGGAGTGGACGTTGTTCGATGGTTTTGAACGCAGCAATGCCGTACATGAAGCCGAGGCCAAGCAAGAGGCTTCCAGGGCTCAACTTGAAGCTTTGCGCCTGGAAATCATGCGCGATATTTGGAAAGCTTACGCCGATACCAAAACCGCGCTGGAAAAACGCGAGTTTGCCTTAGCCTTGTTGAAAGCCGCCGAAGAATCTTATGCCGCCACCCAAGAATCTTATGATCACGGTTTTTCCACGGTAATAGAACTGCTGTCCGCGCAAAAAGATTTGGCCCGCGCCCGTTTTACCGAAATTGATAGCCGCGCTACCTTGCTACGGTCGGCAGCAACACTGGTTTATACGTCGGGTGAACAAAACTCAGAAGAATTAAATGCCGATGACAAAGCATTTAGCCGCAGTCGTCCATAGTGTGTTGGAGATGGTGAGCGGCTTATTTTTTCCAGCTGCTGTTCGAGCAATCGAATTTTTAGCGCATAAAGAATCATTGGCTGGGATGCATTCCAAATAAGCAAATGCGTTGAAGTAAGCCGTGGAAATGGCTGATGATGGTAGATAATTCAGCGTCAAAATAAGCCACTCAAAATTGTTTAATGATGCGATGCTAGATATTCGCCATTACATTAAGCCTAAAATCCGGTAAGTCTCTTTAGTATTCAATATGATGGTAATGAGCGATTCTGATTTATTTTCCCAGTACCAGCCGTGTGGATCTTCAAATTCAGTCGTTAACACACCGTTAGATTGCATCAGTACTCATCTTAAAGCTTTTGAACACGCCTTGGTTTGACAATAAAAACTCGGTATTTTTATCAACGCCGTGAGCAAAGGCATCTGCACCGACAAAAAATAACAAGAACGGTAA
>Ga0208751_100387_pt1 | contig 12815 bp, 10 predicted proteins | sample LakWasMet22_HOW5_2_FD_183868 | JGI IMG/M metagenome (GOLD analysis project Ga0208751, IMG submission 183868) | Freshwater sediment methanotrophic microbial communities from Lake Washington under simulated oxygen tension - Sediment Metagenome... | ecosystem: Environmental > Aquatic > Freshwater >... | reverse complement strand
TGATCAAAAATAAGTGTAAAATCAACCGCCCGCACACTTTATCAAGCGTGAATCGTCGTCATTTGGAGCTTGCCGCCATTAATTCGTTACCCCCTGTACCAGAAAGTATCTTCGAAGAAGCCAGCGCCTGGTTTATCCGACGACATGCCGAACATGCCAGTGACCAGGAGCAACTGGAATTTAACCGTTGGCTGACGGCTAATCCTCAACATGCTCAAGCCTGGAACGAAGTACAGGATTTATATTTAGCACTGGAAACACCGGCAAAAAATCTCCGCCAAGCTGCCGTTCAAGCGCCAACGGCTCTTATAACTCCATCTTCACGGCATCAGAACCTTATCGCCTTACGCGCCGCAGCTGCATTATTGCTTTGCACTGCATTGGCGTTTTTCCTGCAACCGGCTCTCCTGCAAAATCTGCAAAGTGACTATCACACTGCCACCGGCGAGCAACAGCAAATCGATCTGGCAGATGGCTCGAAGCTGCTGCTTAATACCGATAGCGCGGTAACCGTTGCAATTGAAGACAATGTACGCCGAGTACAACTGCTGCGTGGCGAGGCATATTTTCAAGTGGCACATGCCCCGGAACGACCATTTTGGGTAAATGCAGGCGAGGCCAGAGCGCGTGTTACCGGCACGGCATTCAGTGTTGGCCGTAATAATGACAATGTGACGATTACCGTTGCAGAAGGTCGAGTGGAAACCAGTACGACAGACCACCCAGAACAAATTACCCCGCTAACTCCGGGTGAAACAGCCCGTTATCAAAATCAACAACTCGCCGCCAAACAATCCACCGATGTGCAACGCACACTGGCCTGGCGGCAAGGGCAAATAGTATTCGTGCAAGCGACATTGTCTGAAGTGGTTGACGAGATTAATCGTTATCGTCCCGGCCGCTTGATTATTACCAATGAACAACTCAAAAATCGGCCGATTACTGCGGTATTTTCAGTTAACCGACTTGACGATGCCGTTACTGCCTTGGAGCAAACCTTCGGCATTCGTGCCCGGCGGTTGACGGATTATTTGGTTTTGTTGGGGTAACCCGAATTCAGACGAAAATAATAGTATCGTTGTAACGAGACACAGTACGGTCATGAGTCATCAATCTCATCGGCTCAGTTAACGCCTGAGCGACAAGCATTCTGTCAAACGGATCGTTGTGAATAGCCGGTAACGACTCTACTGCCGTAGCGTGGAAAGCTTGGATAGGTAATAACAAATAACCAGCAGCGCTAAATAATTCAGTCGCACGACTCCCAGAAACAGGCATATCTCCGCGCCCTAATTGGTACTTAATGCTAATTTCCCAAATTGAAGCCACACTAATATAAATAACGCTATTGGCATCCAAAATTAGTTCCTTCGCTTTCATGGTCAAGCGAGGATCATTCGTTAGCCCCCAAAGTGCTATTTGTGTATCAAGCAACAGACGCATCGCCAGCACTCTTTCCATAAAACAAATCGGCAACGTCCTGATTAGAACCATCAATATTTTCCGGGATCGAAAATTCACCCTGAGCAATACCGATACGACGCGAAACATCAGCCTGTTGAGCAATCGGCACCATCCGGGCTACGGGCTTACCATTACGTGAAATCACAAATTCACTTTCTTCACCGGAAGCAATTTGATCAATCAATTTGGATAAATGTGTTTTAGCTTGAAATAAGTTAATCGTTTGCATAGCAAACTCCTTAAAAAGTTGACCAACCTAGTTTATTTATTAATTGCTTTCAACACAACAGCGAAATATTTTTCAAAAATTGCCTAGGGATTCCCCGCAAAGCAGCGTCCTTGATTAGTAATGGGTTAATTCTTGCCCAGTAACACTCACGACGACTTAATTTGTGGAGATGCGCATGCCCGTTCAGACACCTATCAAACTCGGCTTACCTTTCAGTAAGTTTCCGCTACCCGGTAGCCTTCTATTAATAGCATTAGCGGCATCCAATGCGGCAGAAGGCGGAGAGCCGTTGTCAAATCAAGCCGCTTCCCAACAAGCCGATTATCAAATTCGCTCGCAAACACTGGACAAGGCACTGGTCGATTTTTCGCTCAAATCTGGGTTACAAATTATCGCTGACGGCAAATTGACTACTGGGATTACCTCGCCAGGAGTTTCCGGCCGTTATTCACAGGAACAAGCCTTACAAAAACTATTGGCAGGCACGGGTGTAACAGTGCAAACCAACCGAAACGGCACGGTAACGCTGGAAAAAGCCGCTGTTCCAGCTCCGCAGTCCGGCGAAACCACTTTGAAGGAGATGACTGTAATCGGAAATTCTGTTCAAGATTCGACTGATCCTTATAACAAAGACTACGCCGTCACTAACAGCTCTTCCGCCACGAAAACCGACACAGCGATTATCGATACCCCAACATCTATACAAGTTGTACCAAGAGCGGTAATCGATGATCAAAAAGCCAGCACAGTCACCGATACGTTGGAAAACGTCAGCGGTGTTCGTACTCAACCAGCCTTAGGCTTGCTCAGCAACGTTATCGTCCGTGGCTTTAGCGTCCAGAATGTCTATCGTAATGGTTTAAAATCCAACGATAATTTCCCATTTCAGTTCGATACCGCCAACGTACAAAGTGTCGAAGTGGTTAAAGGCCCCGCGCAGCTTTATGGTAGGACGGAGCCCGGCGGCTTAGTCAACATCACGACTAAAAAACCGTTGGACATCCCTTATTACTCGCTGGAACAACGCTTTGGTTCTTACGATTTATACCGTACGGAGTGGGATGCCACAGGACCGCTTAATAAAGACAAAACCTTGTTGTATCGTTTTACCGGTTCATATCAGAGCAATAACTCCTTCAGGGATTTTGTTGCCAACGACAGAAAGCTATTTGCTCCCAGCATCACTTGGAAGCCGACGGATTCGACTGATGCAACCCTTGATCTGCAAGTGGTCGATCAAGATTTCAGCGCTGATTTCGGCCTTCCTGTTATCAACAAACGTCCCGCCCCCATACCCATCAGCCGCTCACTGGGTGATCCTAATACTCCAGCCAGCCATCTCAACCAAGTACAGCTAGGTTCTTTACTGAACCATCGTTTTAATGACGATTGGGCAATACATAGCCGCTTTCTTGCCAGTTTCGATGATGTAAAACAGACATTTGTCACCCCCACACCTGCCTTCAACCCTGGAGCTGCGCTGGATCAAACGACCGGAATAATGCAGCGTAATGTCAGTTATGAGGAAGATTATGGCGATAAATATGCTACTAATCTTGATATGACCGGCAAATTCGATCTGGGCTTTAGCAAGCATGAAGTGTTGTTAGGATTCGACTTTTATCGCTCGTTTCACAATTACGGCCTCAAAGGTTTTTACAATACGCCTGACCCAGCTCTGGCAATCGATATTTACAATCCAAGTTATGGTATTCCTCAGTCAGTCTTCGACACGGCACTTTTGACATCCCAGCGCCCCCTAAGAGACCGCAGCGTTTTCTTTAACCAATGGGAAGGAGTCTATTTCCAGGACCAAATTACCTTGTGGGACAAACTCCATATCATGGGGGGTGGACGTTACGACTGGGCAGAAACGGGTAGAGGAAGATCTGCTACTTACGAACAAGCTAATGCACTCGTGGATAGCGTTACAAGAAAGGATGACGGCTTCAGCCCACGGGTGGGTATTCTTTATCAACCAATCCATGAGCTGGGCATTTACGGCAACTGGACAACGTCATTCGGTGCGAATAATGGTATATCCGCTACCGGGGGCAATTTTGATCCACAAATTGGCGAACAATTTGAAGCGGGTATTAAAACCTCGCTGTTCGATGAGCAATTCCTTTCCACCTTGGCTTATTATCACGTGACCAAGGACAACCTCTTAACACCTGATTTAAGTACAGCCGATCCCGATGACAGCATTGCCGTCGGTCAGGAACGTAGCCAAGGAATTGAATTGGATATGACCGGGCAGATTACCGATGCATTGAGTTTGATCGGTAGTTTTGCCTATACCGATGCCCGCGTTACTAAAGATAACAACGGCTTGCAAGGCAAACAATTAAGTAACGTCCCTGAACATGCCGGTAGCCTTTGGGTTAAGTATGACTTTAGCGGTCATAAAACGTTGAATGGCTTTAGTGTAGGACTGGGTACCGTTGCCGCAGGCCAGCGGCAAGGTGATATCGATAACACCTTCCAGTTGCCAGGCTATACGCGAGTGGATGCTTTTGCCGCCTATCGATGGAATATCAAAAAAACCAAAGTAACTGCTCAGTTTAATATCCGCAATCTTCTCGATAAGCAATATTATGAGTCCACCGACCCCAATAATTATGTTGCACCCGCGCTAGGTGTTGCACCCGGCGCCCCGTTGTCAGCGATTGGATCGCTTCGGGTAGAGTTTTGACATGATGCCCAGAATTTCAAGCCAGGATACAACCAAAGCCAAGGCTCTTCGCGGCCATTGGCTGAATATCCATCGCTATCTTGGACTTAGCACTGGCTTGATCTTCGTATTATTGGGCTTGACCGGCACCGTTAATACTTTTTGGGTAGAGTTAGATCGTTGTTTGAATCCGGCGCTGGTGATAAGCCAGACGTCGGGGAAATTTCGCTCCCTGGATGATATTTTAAAAGCTGTCCAAATTGCCCATCCTAATCAAAATGGCTCATGGGAGCTTGTCATGCCAGCTCAGGCGAATGGGATGTTGACGGCGATCTACAAAAAAACCAATGAAAAGAAGGACCCGCCCTATGCCGAGATTTGGGTCGATGTAAACCCTTACACTGCCGAAGTGGTACGCAGTTACTTCTGGGGCAGTACAGTAATGACTTGGATTTTTGATCTGCACTCAACCTTACTACTGGGTAAGACTGGCCATAATATCGTCGGAATCCTCGGGCTGGTATTTATGATCTCACTAGGCACCGGGTTATATCTTTGGTGGCCTAGTTCAAATAGAGTCCGTCAGGCATTTATTATCAAACGCGGCGCCAGCAAGCCACGTTTGATGTTTGACATTCATCGTGTTGCAGGGATCTACGGGATCTTAATATTGTTTATTCTGGCCTTCAGCGGCGTATATCTGGTTTACCCGGAGTATATCAATCCAATTGTGGCAATCTCGCCCAGCCAGAAACCTCCAAAAGATTGGGCTTCAACGGCAGGTTCCGGATCAAAACCCATTTCGATTGAACAGGCGGTTTTAATAGCAAAACAGGTTTTTCCCGATGCCGAAGTCAAACGAATATCAACACCCAATAGCGTAGTGGGCGTGTATAAATTCTCGTTGCGGCAGCCAAGCGAGATATTCAAAACGTCCTATCCGGAAACACAGGTTTGGATTGATCAATATAGCGGGACAATACTTGGAAGCCTGGATCCTAAAAACTACCCGATGATGAAAACATTTCTAAGCATTCAATGGGAGTTGCACTCAGGGCAGGCCTTCGGCCTCTCAGGGCGTATTTTGGTTTGTTTTGTCGGTTTAATCCCTTTAATTCTTTACATCACGGGCTTTATCCGCTGGCTGCAAAAACGGCGGGCCGCTCAGAAAAAGCACTATAAAATCGAAACCGATATTAAGGCTTAAGAAATTGATAGCCCGACATTTTGATGCATGTGAATGTCGGGCATAAACAGCATGCCCGACCTACGAGACTTTCCCTGATAATTAGGCTACCGCCAAATTTTTTTCAAAAAAATGTCCAGTTGGACCGGTTTGCTTTGTTATTACTTATAAGACGTTAAAAACGTTGAAACCTTGAGTAATAACCAAACCTTGGAAATCACATGGCACGTAATACTGAGCGCCCTTGGAACAAAATTGAACCGTATAAATTGATCAAGCATGGGCTGTTGATCACGCCACTATTGATGGGCAACGCCCATGCAGCCAACAATGAAACTTATCGTTTTGATCTGCCTGCACAGCCGCTGTCGGCGACACTGGACGGAGTCTCTCAAGCTGCTCACACCAAGCTGATATATTCAGATGAAACGGTCAAAGGCTTAAGTGCTGCACCGGTTAAGGGTAACTACACCGCTCAACAAGCCTTGAATATTGCCTTGGGTAACACCGGCCTCAACTCCAAAGTAGTTGATAAAACGCTGATAACCGTGGAAGGCACGCCCAAAACATCGGAAACAACGTTGAAGGCGATGACGGTGGAGGGGGATACGATTCAAGATCCAAGCGATCCGTATAACAAAGATTACGCAATCACTAATGCCAACTCCGCTACAAAAACCAATGCATCGATTATGGAAACTCCGATGAACATTCAGGTGGTGCCAAAGGCAATCATGAATGACCAACAAGACATTAACATTGTTGATGCAATCACCAAAAACGTGAGTGGTGTTCAAGCTGATCATGGCTCAGGCGATATTTACGAAAACTTTATTATTCGTGGATTTCAAACTAATGCGGATACCTATCGCAATGGATTACTAAGAAATTTTGGCACCCATGACCCTGCCAACATGGAGCAAATTGAAGTTGTCAAAGGTCCTGCTTCTATGCTGTATGGGCGCGCGCAACCAGGCGGTTTAGTCAACTATGTAACAAAGAAAGGCTTGGATACACCTTACTATTCTGTTCAGCAACAATTCGGTTCTTATGACCAATATCGCACATCTGCCGATGCGACAGGGCCTATTGATAAAGATGGCAAAGTTCGTTACCGAGTCAATTTTTCTTATCAAGACATCGGTTCGTTTAAACAATTTATCAATAATGAACGTTATTTTGTTGCACCTACGTTGAGCTGGCGTCCGAATGATCGTTTTGAAGCTAACGTCGAAGTGGAATATAAACACGAGGACAAAATAAACGACTGGGGCGTTCCATCTATAGGCAAGCGTCCTGCCCCCGTGCCGTTAAGTCGCAGTTATCAAGACAGCGATAAAAAGCCAACCTCTCTGGAAAGTACGTTGGTGGCATACGATTGGGGATTTAAGTTAAATGATGACTGGAAACTAAAAAATCGCTTTTTATGGGATAACCAGGATATTCAATATTACGATACCGGGAATGATTACTTAGATGCGGATAACCGCACCTTGAATCGTTTTATTATCACAGGCCCCGCAAATACCGAAACATACTCCACTAATCTGGATTTAACTGGTCAATTTAATGTTGTTGGCACAAAACACGATGTCTTATTAGGTGGCGATTATTTCCACAACAAATATGAGGCATCGAATAACCGTTATGGCAACTACGGCCCTGATCGTTCTTTTGACTTACCACCGATTGATATTTTTAATCCCGTCTACAACGTGATTAATCAAGCAACGGTGAATGCTCAACCTTTCAACTGGAACTATATCCGTAAAGAAAACAGATACGGGGTGTACTTTCAAGATCAAATCACCTTATTTGATAAATTACATATTCTGGGTGGAGGGCGTTACGATTGGGTCAGTTATGGCACAGGCGCTGACTTTAATGATGGCGGTTCGATTCAAGTAGCAAAAGCTAATTTCCGTAATCTGGAAGACCAAAAATTCAGCCCGCGTGTAGGCATACTGTATCAACCTATGCAGTGGTTATCTTTATACGGTAGCTATACAGAATCTTTAGGCTCAGCGAACGGCAGCCTCTCATATACCGGGCAAAATTTTAAACCTGAAGAAGCAGAGCAATACGAGGCTGGCGTTAAAACCGAATTCTTTGATAAAAAACTGGCTACCACCGTGTCTTTTTATCACTTAGAAAAAACTAATACGACAACTAATGACCCTAATAACCCTGGATTTCAAATTGCCGCCGGCAAAGCTAGAAGCCGTGGGATAGAGGTGGATATTAAAGGGCAAGTCACTGAAAAGCTAAACTTGGTTACGACATATGCGTTTACTGATATTCGTTATACCGAAGCTTACCCAAACCAAAATGGTATAAGTTTGTTAGGACAACGACCTATTAATGTCCCTGAACACCAAGCCACTCTATGGGGAACTTATCAATTAACTCCACAATTTAAAGCCGGGCTAGGCGGTGTATTGGTAGGACAACGTCTAGGCGATAACTTTAACCCCGTTGAATTACCAGGGTACGTAACAATGGATGCAATGGGGGCTTATACAATACCCGTTGGCAAAACACGCCTGACTACCCAAGTGAATCTAAATAATCTGTTGGATAAAGGTTATTACACAGGTGCTGGTTATGGTCGTAATTCCATTAATACAGGCAATCCGCTTTCTGTAATGGGGTCAATACGATTGGAGTATTAGTCTTGTAGATTGGACACGTGCTGTTCGTGTCCACGAATTGACTAAGTTGTGATTTAAACGGTGGGCAAAACTGCTTGCCCACCCTACATTTGACGGCTTATTTCGCTTTATTGATCTAATTGTTTAACAAGTAAGGCGGCGTGATATAGGTCAGGGTATGCGTTCCCTGACATTCCTAAGCCACTCATGTCGCATGACCTACAACCAGTTATTTTGATACTTGGATTTTTTATGTTCAATGTGGGATTTTTTACTGCACAAACGTCTTATTAGTAAGTTGGGAAAAATTGTGTCGTCCAATTTACTAATAAGATGTTCAAAAGCAAACGATGGTTTTTATCAATGCGAAATAACTACTTACAAAGGAGCGCGTGATGACACGCCATTTCTGGGTGTTACTGCACCGTTATACCGGTCTGGCGATGGCTGGTTTTCTGATTATTGTTGGCTTAACAGGTAGCCTGCTGGCATTCAATTCGGAGTTAGAGCATGCCATCACGCCACAGCTGTATGCTGTTGATACCGGTGGTGCAAGATTAGCAGCGGCGGCGCTGATTGCTCGTGCGGAGGCGTTGGTACCGACAGCGGAGGTGAATTATTTATCGTTGGGGGACGCAGAGTCGGTGTTGGCTTCTATGTCTCCACGCATTGATGCAGCTACGGGTAAAGCTTACGAATTAGGCTTTGATCAATTGATACTTAACCCTTATACCGGCCAGGAATTGGGCAGGCGAACGTGGGGAGCAATTTCTGAAGGCATGATCAATCTGATGCCGTTTGTTTACAAGCTGCATTTCAATCTGGCGTTGGGTGAAATAGGCATGTGGGCGTTGGGAATAACCGCGCTGGTATGGACGCTGGATTGTTTTGTGGGGTTTTATTTGACCTTGCCGGCTAGGCGAAAAAAGCAAGGTTTATCCGTTCGCCCTGAGCCCTTCGACTTAGCTCAGGAGAGCCTTGTCGAAGGGGGGACGGTTAAACCGATCATGGTTCGACAAGCTCACCACGAACGGTTTAACTACACCTTATCGAATAATTCATTTTGGCAACGCTGGAAACCTGCATGGCTTATTAAATGGCAAGGTTCTAAGTTTCGCATCAACTTTGATCTCCATCGTGCCGGTGGTTTATGGCTATGGATGATGTTGCTGATTTTTGCCTGGTCAAGTGTGTCGATGAATTTGTGGGATACGGTTTATACCAAAACCACCCAGTTGGTATTTGACTTTCATGCACCTTGGACTGATCTGCCGAAACTGGATAAACCGCTTGAACAACCGGCTATCGGCTGGCCGCAAGCGTTAAACATTGCCGAAGCATTAATGGCCAAAACTGCCGCCGAACAAGGCTTTAGCGTCGAACAACCCATCGCTATCTGGCTGAATCGTGAGCAAGGTGTTTATGTCTACAATGTCCGCAGCAGCCGGGATATTCAGGATAAACAAGGCAATACCCGGATATTTTTTGACGCCAACACCGGCGAACAGCGTTTGCAGCTGTTACCCAGCGGGCAATATAACGGTAACACGATCACCAATTGGCTGACGGCGTTGCATATGGCCAATGTGTTTGGCATGCCGTATCGGATTTTTGTCTGTGTGCTGGGTTTGGCAATCATTATGCTGAGTGTGACCGGCGTTATTATTTGGCTGAGAAAACGCCGCGCGGCACGTTTATCAACACGCATTTAAACGAATGACTGATCAATAAAAAAACAGGAGGATGTATGAACGCAAAATTATCGCTACAAACTACTAAGCGAAAATCCGTACAAGCTAAATCCCAAAAAAAACAGCTACGCAAAGCTGACGTTTTAATCGACTCATTGCCATTGCCCAGGTATTTCCAAATGCACTTTGAATATATCCACGACAATACTCAAGAGCTTAGAGCGCAAGTGAATCAACTCACCCAAACGCTTGCTCATTTAGAAAACAAGCTGGATCAATTGCTGGGCGCGTTAGCTCAACAAACAAGGTAGGTGGGGCCGCGCTTGCCTTCTATTATTCGCGGGCATGGCCCGCTCCTGCCAAATAATAAAAATTAATAACTGGAAGGCCACATCATCTATGTTTTTCTTTAATAATCTCAAAGACGGCTTTAGTAAACAAAACTTGCTGTTGTTGGGTGGCAATACAACTTCAACTATGCATAAAAAACAAACTCTGTGGGAAGCGTTAACCGGGGAAGAAAACCCCGATTCTATCGGTAGCTTGTTATTTATTTTGGTGTTGCTGGTACATTTATTAGGCGTGCTTTGGTTGGCACAACCGGCTGAACCGATTACCCAAGCACAACCGTTGATGATGGAAGTGTCGATGCTGTCAGTACCCGGCAAACAGCCTACTGCCGAACCACCTGCACCGCCCAAGCCGGTTGCCCCCACACCACCGGTGCAACCGAAACAACCGCCGGTAAAAAAGCCGGTGCAGAAAAAAAAGCCCGTGCAACACAAGCAACTGGAATTGCCTAAAACAGACGCTGCCCAAGAGTTGGCGCCTGCGCCTTCATTGACTGAATCGGCCCCCACATCGACTGCACAAAATACCAGCGCAGCCAATAGCGCTCCGACTGCATCAAGCGGCACTCAAGGCAATGCTGATCCCTTTAGTGAAGCCAGTTTTAATGCCAATTACGGCACCAATCCTAAACCCAAATATCCGGCGATTGCCCGCAGCCGTGGCTGGCAAGGCAAAGTGTTGTTACGGGTCAGTGTTTCTGCTGAAGGCTTAAGCGAATCGGTGGAGATATTCCGTAGCTGTGGTCATGACGTGCTGGATGAATCTGCCGTTGCGGCTGTTGAGAAATGGGAGTTTGTTCCGGCGAAACGAGGCAACACGGCAGTGTCCAGTTCGGTGATCGTACCGATAATTTTTACTTTAAATAACTAAAGGAGTCACCTTAATGCCCGACCATATTGCGCCACAATTGATTATCGACGGCACGTTATATACCTTGCTGATTTTTTCAGTGCTGACCTGGACGCTGATTTTGTTCAAGGTTTGGCAGTTCAGTAAAAACAATGTTTATAACCGACGTTTTAGCGATGCGTTTTGGGATGCCGCTGATTTAACAAGCGCCAAAGCCTTGCCGGACACTATCGTCAGAGGCCCGCAAGCACGCATCGCCAACAAAGGCTTCGCTTGGCTGGACGGCATTCAGCAAGCTGCCGGCAAGCACCTGAAATATCGCGGTGAACCGGAGCAGTTACTGGAGCAAACTTTACTGGTGCAGATGCAGAAAGAAACCAGACTGACTGAAACCGGCCTGACCATGCTTGCCAGTATCGGCAGTACCGCGCCGTTTGTCGGCTTGTTCGGTACGGTATTGGGCATCATGCATGCCATGCACGAAATTACCCAAAGCGGCTCGACCAGTCTGGATGTGGTTGCCGGACCTATCGGCGATGCGCTGGTAGCGACTGCCATTGGTATCGCCGTCGCGGTACCTGCGGTATTGGCTTATAACTTTCTGCTCCGTCATGTTAAGCAACAACGCACCGATCTGGAAAACTTTGTCGCTGGTTTTATCCACACGACTTTCACTAGCGATAATCAAAAATAGGACGCGCCATGGCTTTTAAACCGCAATCAGACAACGAAGAAGCGATGAGCGACATCAACGTGACGCCGCTGGTCGACGTGATGTTGGTGCTGGTAATCATCTTATTAGTAACCGCACCGTTATTAACGCAGTCCGTGCATGTCACCTTGCCAAAAACCGTTGAAACCACTGCCGATGTCAAAGAGCAACCACTGCAATTAGGTGTCGACGCGCAAGGTATTATCACTCTTAACAAATTGCCGATTGCCGATCTTGCCGCATTGGAAATCGCATTAACTAATGAAAAAACCCAAAACCCGGAAATTGGCTTGCACTTATACGCAGACCAGAGCGTGATTTATTCCAAATTGGCAGAAGTAATGGCCACTGTGCAACATGCGGGTATTACCAAAATAGCCTTTGTGACGGTGGAGCAGTAGGTTGATTGCTTGGGGTTTATTGGTACTTAATCGCGTAGGAGCGGGCCGTGCCCGCGACATGGAAGCAACAATTCTTAGATCAAGCGCGGGCATGGCCCGCTCCTACCGTTAATTTAATTGCAGATGTTGAAAACCCCGAAATTATTAGCTTGCTCAATGCTATGCATTGCCACCGGCTGCACCACCGCCCCGGAACGCAATGCTGTCGATACCTACGGCGTGGTACCCGCTCAATGGTCGGTTACTGAATCTGCAACTCAGCAGATTACGGCTGAGTGGGTACACGTCTTTGCTGATTCCGCATTAACAACATTAGTAACCCACGCCTTATCGAATAACTTCCAGCTGAAAGCTGCGGCTGCGCGAGTAGATGCCGCGCGCGAACAAGCGGTCATTGCCGGTGCCGCGCGGTGGCCGCAACTGGCGTTTACGCCGGGTTATCAACGTTTAGACACTGGTGCTAAAGGCAACGAATACGGTGCTTTTGAGGCCTTATTTTCGCTGAGTTGGGAGATTGATGTCTGGGGACGCATCAAGGCCTCGCAACAAGCCGAACAGCAAGATGCCGACGCCATCGCTGCGGATTATCACGCGGCTCGGTTGTCGC
>Ga0208751_100386_pt1 | contig 12815 bp, 15 predicted proteins | sample LakWasMet22_HOW5_2_FD_183868 | JGI IMG/M metagenome (GOLD analysis project Ga0208751, IMG submission 183868) | Freshwater sediment methanotrophic microbial communities from Lake Washington under simulated oxygen tension - Sediment Metagenome... | ecosystem: Environmental > Aquatic > Freshwater >... | reverse complement strand
TATCGTTGAACAATAAAAAACCCGCGAAGCCAGATAGCTTGCGGGTTTTTGTACTTCTTTGCACTTCTTAAAATGCTTGTATGGTACGACGGGCGGTCTTGAATCAATCATAAGTAACTGATAATAAAGGAGTTATATTTCAATAAAAACAAAATGACACGATGAGTGATACAAACAGAATATTTAATGCCTATTTTTAGCTAATTAACAAAAATCTATCTACCAACTGCATACAGCAACACCATAAAATTAATTGGAACATCCGGCAACAAAAACCACCTTTCTTGAAGCAGTAAAAAAGAAAAATATTGATAGTAAAAGCAGTACAGCGCCGTTAAATTTTTCTTTTCTGAGAGAAAAATATTTTTTCCACGTTCCAGATGTTCCCAATGTGCCATTGCATACTTTTGGTGGATCTTGAACGGTTGGCCAGGTGATTGAATTATTCGGTGGTCACTGGTTTTGGTGCTTGGTTAGGTAGCTTGATGGTATGGCTATACTCCAGAGCAAATACAAAGCTTGCGCCGCAGTTTTGCGTGTTCATGCATTGGCAATACAACTCTATATTATTGACTGCCAGCTCTTTGTTTCCGGTGATGATGGCTTTAGTCGAACAGTGCGGACAATTAACGCGCATTAAAAACTCTCCTAAAATTGTTAAGTTGTTTAGTATGCCAACCGGCTTTATCAAAAACCATGCATTTCAATTGCTTATGATATAGTTAAATTTAACCGGATAGCCCGACGGGGCAACAAGCAGGTTTCGTCAACTTGTTTCCGGTTAACCTTTCTTGACGGCTTTCACTGGGACGGAGTGAATAACAATGCTGGTTTATTTTCGTGGGCACGGAGATTGGTTTATTAATGACAAAGATGGTCAGCCAAAGCATCTTGTTAAAGCTGAGGATCGAGGCAGTTACATTAATTCGCCATCGTTTATTGGTTATAAATTCTATAGGCCTTGTGACCTTGTCGACGGCGTTTTCAAGCTGACAAAATCAGATGAATCAATTTACTTAAGAACAGGGAAACTCCCAAACGACAAAAATGGGCTATTACTTTTGCCGTGTGCTTTTCAAGATGACCAAGATAGCGCCTTTGCAAAAATGGTTGATAAGGGGATATTGGCTGTCGAAGCGTTTGAAAGAGGTTATTTCAAAATCGCGACAAATAGGTATAACAACCTACGCTTACGCAGAAAGCCTGAATTATCAGAAGAAGGGAGGCTTGATTATGTTCTGGACCCGATAAAACAAAACCAATCGATTATTAATTCAGGAATACCACAAATGAATAACGATCGGCCTGTCTACCTTAATCAAAAGCATCCTATGTTTAGCACGGAATTTAGCATTGCAGTTGAGGCATGGCAGGCGGTGCTAGCAAACATTCCAGATAAGCCAAAACGTGGAAGTCGTAAGACGCTTATTAGGGATTGGCTAGATAGCAATTACCCAAATAAAAAAGATTTAAGCAATGATGCAAGAGAGCGAATTTCTGTGTTACTTAATCCCGATTGCGATAAATCTGGGGGAGCCCCTTCTTCTGACTAAATAACTTACCCACCCCTTCTAGTTCAAGGCACACAAGGCTTTAGACAAAACTATGCCACTATAAAATAAGCTAACCATCACAACAGTTCCGTCTGTTCGTGACCTGTCTGCTGCCAAAGAATACCACCGAACGTCATTGAATTTAATTGACTTAGGAGTTATTCAAATGTCAGAAATCACAAACACCCAATTAGCTTTTAGCTATGGCTATATGCGTATCTGGGACATTATCGGATGCCGCAAAAGAGGGATTAATCCAGTTATTCCTGTTGGTCGGACAACTTGGCTTAATGGGGTAAAAGACGGTACTTTCCCAAAGCCCCACAAACTTTCAGACCGTGTGACAGTTTGGAAGCGGGCTGACATCCTTGCGCTGCTTGAAACCATAGGCGGTGAAGCATGAACTTGCAAAACATCACGTTTATGGTGTCTCTGCTGGACAAGGTCTCCGGGCCTGCCGGTGCGATGATGAAAACCATGGACACTGTCACCAACCGCATCCAGTCGGGTTACAGCAAAATCGGTTACGGCGTGGCAGGAGTCGCGGGTACTGGCTATGCGCTGAATAATATCCTGGAACCAACCAAGCAAATGCAAGCCGCGATAGGATCGGTAAGGAGCTTAGACGTTGCAGATGATGTTCTTTCCAAGCTGACCAACACGGCGCTTAAATTCAGCGTGCAATATGGCGAGTCAGCCGTTGATTTTGTAAATTCATCATATGCGATTAAAGGTGCAATCGATGGGCTGGCAGGCGATGAACTGCCACGGTTTACCTATGCGGCGGCAGTGCTGGCAAAAGGCACCAAAGCCAATGTGGGAGACATTACCAACTACATGGGCACCATGTACGGCATTTTTAAAGACACTGCCGATATGATGGGTAAAAGCCAATGGGTTGAGCAGTTAGCCGGTCAAACCGCGTTGGCCGTTAAGATTTTTAAAACCGATGGTGTGGGTATTTCCCAAGCGTTTACTACGCTGGGCGCAGATGCTACCTCGGCCAATGTACCGATTGCCGAACAGTTTAGTGTATTGGGTAAATTGCTGGCAGCCATGCCGGGCGGTGAAGCAGGGACTAAATACCGGGCGTTTTTACATGGTGTTGGCGGTGCGCAAGAAAAGCTGGGCTTAAAATTTACCGACTCCTTTGGGCACATGCTGCCGATGGTCGATATTTTAAATAAAATCAAAGGTAAGTTTAGCGATTTAGGTAAGGTTGAAACCGCTGATTTAATTACAAAAGCCTTTGGCGGTAGTGATGCTGAGGCCTTAATAACGCTATTATCAATTGATATTAATGGCTTAAACGACAGCATTACCCAACTCGGCAATCAAAAAGGCATGCAAAATGCCATTGATATGGCTAAAACCATGACCATGGGCTGGGATCAAGCCACGCAAGGCATTAACGCGCTAAGCATATCGTTTGGAGTGCTGTTAATGCCTGAAATAAATGCATTCTTTGACACTATTAACGGTGGCATTCAAAAAATTCTCAGGTGGAGCACGTTATTTCCTGAGTTAAGTCGATGGCTAGGCGTTGCTGCATTAGGTGTGTTTGGCTTAATTGCCGGGGTCTCACTGCTCTCTATCGTAATGGGTGTGGCGACTCTTGCCAGCGGTGGTTTAGCCGCGATATTTGCGATTATTAGCAGCCCGATTACTTTAGTTGTGGTGGCCATTGCAGCCGCGGCTTATGCGCTTTACAACTTTATCGACTACTCGCGGCAATTAATGAGCACCTACAACGTGTTTGAAGCCATCTTTGCCGGGTGGGATCAAGTACAAGTATGGGTGGGCAGTGTGGTTGATACGGTGATGGGTGCAGTTAACGGCCTTAAAGACTGGCTCAGCAGTTTTAATCTATGGGATTTTTTGCTAGGCGGCCTTGATGCGCTAATCGGCAAGATGAATATGATCCCCGGCGTTAATATCGACATGGGCGGCGCGAAAGCGATTGCGGCACCGGCGGGCATAGCGGGCAACAGCAGCAACAACGGCGGCTTGATGCAAAAGTACGGCACCATGAACAACCAAAACCAATCGCGTAGTATTGGTTCTGTGATGATCAATAACTACGAAAGCAAGAAGACGCTGGCACAGATGGTTGACGAAGTCAGCATGGCGGGTGGTTGATTATGTTATTCAGCATCGTTCAACTAGATACGGTAACAAACACTAAGCTGTTGACACGTTTAAATCGTCGCGTTATTCTGATCCCGCTGCCACATTGCAGCACGGGATTGGTCTCCCGAAACCAAACGGCGCAAGCCGCTTTTATGCGGTTTTTTTATGCGCGAAAACTTCTTAGTTCGTCATTGTTATGTCGGGCTGGATGGGCACTCGCAAGAGTGGCCGGTTACGTTTGGCCGGTAGACCAACCTGTTCAGTCCGGCTCCATGATTGGTCTCATGTGGTCGGGTTTTAAACTCACTACAAACGAGGTCATTATCATGACTAATCACGCCATAAATCCGGCTATATCCAGCCAAACTAAACAATCCCTATTCAATTATTTGGTTAAGCGTACCCCACAAGGGCCGCGCGTAATCTGCCAAGACTTAACCTTCAATCAAGCCACAGGCTTAATTGCCGAAATACCCGGCACCTTAGCGCTTAAGTTCTCAAAAATGGGGGCTTTGCTATGAGCTTGCAAAATCACCAAACCACAAACACGCCTATCTCAGCGAAGTCAGGAGAAACCGGCTTTAATGCTGATCAACCCCGGCGCATTTCTCTTGATGATTTACTCAATCAAATGCAGCAAGAAAGAGGCATAGAGCCTTTACCGTTAGAGCAAGAATTGTTGCTTAAGCGTGTTGCAGATGGCGGCCACTCCGGGCAGTTTTTAGCGGATGCTTTTTTAAGTGCTTATCGCAAAACCGTACCCTTCAATCATTCTCTTTTTGAGCTTATTAATCTGGATGCTGAAGGCTTTAGGCTGTTTCACCAGGTCATCCATATTCGGTATGTGCCAGGCTGGAATGATGACAGCCTGTATCAAATCGAAAAGCAGATTAACGCCATCAATAAGGAGAACAACTAATGAACACACAAAAAGCCAAAGGAATACCTAGCCAGACGCAGGCCTTAATTAATGCCGATTCACTAAAAACAGCCGTAATAATCTTAGAAGATTCCGACCAACAAGTAAGCCATTTACGAGGCCGACTTGAGCGCTTGTTAGATGAAATCTGCCGGCTTAAATCGCTGGACTCATTACTCTCCGGAAACACCAATAATGAAATCAGGGAACTCGCATGGCTGACTTCGCCGATTGCCAGCAACCTTGAGGCCATTCAAGAAGAACTCGCGGCGTTTTTTTACTCGGACGGCCTAGCGATCGGTCGCAAAGCTACCGGCAAATCCGCCATCCAAGCCGAGGTGAACCATGAAAACTAAAAGCCTACAAACTCCGCCGGCAAACACCGCCGACACGCCAGCCGATTTTAGTCACCGATTGTCGCCGCTGGGCGGCACGGGTAACGTGCTGGCATTGACCGATACAGTCAACATGATGGCCAATAAAGCCGAGTCTATCTTGTCGATGTTGAGCAATGCGTTTGCCGAGGATGACGAGGTGGTGCGGCCTAGTGACGATGTTATTTTCTACTCGCTAAAATCGGTTAGTGATGAGCTTGCCGATATTAAGGCGGTAGTTAGCGCGTTTCATAAGGAAACAACAAAACAACGGGCATAAAAAAACCAGCGACCCCTTCAAAGATTCGCCGGTTTTTGCAATGTTTTCCTCAAGTGCATGGCTATTGTAGCTATTAAGGCGCACATTGCAAGCCCGGCAAGGACTGCCAAAAATGACTAGCTATCAAGAGATTATCGACCAGTTCCGTGCGGATATTACCAATGCCGGTATGGTTTTCAAAGAGGCCATTATTGCCGACAGCGCATTGCATCGCGTCTATGTAGAAGGCGATAAGCCAGGAAAAAAAAACGGTGCGTACAAGCTGAACATGGATGGAAATCCGGCTGGTTATTTTGAACACTTTCCCAGTGACCTTAAGGTTTTTTGGCGCTTCTCAGTCCAGAGTGAGCCGTTATCGCTATCGATGCGCCGACAGATCGAGTCAGACCGCAAACTTAGGAATCTCGAACGTAAGCAACGCCAGAAGGAAGCAGCTAAAAAGGCCCGATTTATCTGGAGTAAAGCCAAGCCGATCGATGATTCCGGACAGCATCCTTACCTGATTCGGAAACAGATCAAGCCCTACTTGGCCAGGCTTTACAAAAGCGCTTTGCTGATCCCGTTGTTCAATGAATCGCGGGAGCTGGTTAACTTGCAATTCATCGACGCCGACGGCAATAAGCGGTTTTTGGCAGGCGGCAAGAAACAAGGCTGTTTTTCGGTAATTGGTGATTCTGCCAAGGCTGAACGGCTGTTGATTTGTGAGGGTTACGCCACCGGCGCCAGTTTGCATAAAGAACTTGGTTTGTTTGTGGTGGTGGCAATGGACGCCGGGAATTTGGAGCCGGTAGCACAGGCCGCGCGACGGTTGTTTCCTAAGGCTGAAATCATTGTGGCAGGTGACAACGACGTAAGCGGCAAAGGTCAGGCTGAAGCCAGTAAAGCGGCGCTTGCTGTAAGTGGTAAATATTTGATTCCAGATCAAGCTGGGGCCGATTGGAATGATGTTTTATCGGCTGGGGTGGCGTGATGATTGATGAGTATGACGAATCAACACGAGACCTTTACGCCATGCTGGAAAAAGAAGGTGAATTGCCGCAACCGAGTATTCCGGCTATCGACTTAAACCGTGCTATCGATCCTCTTAAAGAACCAAGAAACTATCAGTCGGTGCCTGCTACCGATGAGATACCCAATCACGACAGGCTACCCGATGGCACAGGGCTTGAAGGTAAGGATCTTCAAGAGCTTAAGATGATGAATAAGCAATACACACACGCTTTAATAGGCGGTAAAAATATCATACTTGGTCAGCGAGTTTGCCAGGTGCAAGGGGATGTAATTACCTTTGAGTTACCCGGCGAGTTTAAAAAGAAGTTTATGCACGAACCTATGATTGGTTCGGGTCGCAGAAAAAACCGTGGTCAGGCATGGCTGGAATGGCCGGGGAAAAATTTCAAACCTGATGGAACAGGGTTCTATCCTGACCCTAAAAAATGCCCGCCTGATGTTATGAATTTTTTCCGAGGATTACAGGTTAAGCCGGAGTCTGGTGATTGTTCGACATACCTAGACCACTTGCGATATGTCATGTGTGCAGGGGATGAGAGTACATATCGCTATCTGTTGGGGTGGCTTGGCCATTTGTTTCAGTATCCGGATATTAAGCCGAATGTTGCAGTGGTACTCAAATCGGTCGAAGGAACCGGTAAGGGCACCATGGCAGAGCCATTGCTTAGAATTGTTGGGCCTCACGGTATTAAAACGAATGGTGCCTATGCAATTGCAGGACGCTTTAACGGCACCGTCGCTAATCGATTGCTTATATTTGCTGATGAGGTTGATTTAACAGAAAAACATGTAGCGGACCGGCTGAAGAGCATTATTTCCGAAACAACCGTCAATATGGAACGTAAAGGGCTTGAAATGGAGCCATTGCCGAATTATTGCCGACTGATATTCGCCAGTAACCATAGCCGGGTAATTAGTGCGGGTATCCGCGAACGTCGTTACCTGGTTTTAGAACCATCCGACAAAAACGCCCAAGATCCACTTTACTTTAAAAAGCTTTGGGGCTGGATAGAGGATAACGGCGCGGCGAAGTTGCTGCATTATTTGCTTAATGTTGATCTGTCCGACTTTGATCCTTATCGATGCCCGCAAACGGCGGCGCTAATTGCTGAAAAACTCAGCAACTTGCGCGGGGTTAATCAATTTTTTTACAACCAAATCACTCAACCAGAGCCCTTTGGTGGTCGAGCTCGTATTAATGCCTCAGAGCTAATTGATGATTTTATGAAATGGAGCGTTGAAGAGGGTGAAAAAGTCACCAAAGCGGCAGCGGCAAATCTCACCGGAAGGATGATGGCTAAATTGGGGGTTGAGGTTCATGGTCGATCAGACAGAGCAGGCGGTAAATTTTACGACCTGCCCGGCAAAGTCGAACTGGTACAGCAATTCGCCAAAATGTTGGATATTCCTGAAACGGAGCTGGAGCCTTGAAAATCTGCAAATCTATAAAACAACTGTACCAACTATACCACCATAAAAAACATATTATTTTTCATGGTCTTAAGTGGTACAGCAAACATTTAATTAACTATACCGTAACTATACCAACTAAACCAAGAGGGGGTTTTTCTCTTCAAAGTTCATCAAAGTGGGTTAGTTGCTATACCACTATCTACACCAGACTTAAAGCCAGTAATGGCGAGGGCTGGATGGTGTTTTGTGGTGTAGTTGGTTTACATGGTGGTATAGCTTATTTTTTTGCTGTACCACCCTTAAGGCCACGTATGACGCGGGATTCAGCGTGGTGGTACAGTTGGGGTAGTAAAAATCGTGTTTTTTTTGTTGGTGTTATTTTGGCGGCATTTTTGGCAGGCCGAATACAACATAGGAAACAAGATATTTCATTGGGGGGTGTACCAAAGACAACGTAATTAAAACCGATTGGTAACCAGGCTTGAGGAGAACAGGCGACTGGACTGTTAAAACCAGCAATCAACCATTTTTAACTAAAGGACATACATCATGGCGATCACACCAATACCAACCAACACACCATTAACCCAATTGAGGCAACAAGGCCTTGATGCCGTTTTTAACCGGTGTCGGGTGTGCGTTTTTCCACGTCATAAGATTACAAGTAGCATTGCCGCTTTTGTTACGACCAATTTAGAGGCGATTGCCAATGAATTGAACCAGGAAGCTTACTACACACAGAACAAAGACCCACTTGGCTACTTAGATTCTCCAGCAAGAAACTTAAAGCTAAATCAAGGTTATTTTATATGGAGTGTTGACAGCACAGTACGCACTGCCTTAGGCGGTCAGGCTGTCGATTTTAGAGACGTATTTACAGATGATGTTAACGGATTTTTAAAAGGGGCTTAAGTTATGACATTTACAAGCAAAGCACAGACTTTACAAGGTATTGTTGATCATCTTAGCCGTGTAATGGCCACGATCGAGAATAAAAAATCGACGGTTGATGAACTCAATCAAGCTCAGTATGAGTTTATGGCGATTAAAGAAAAAATCAGTGAGTTATCACAAGCCTATAACGGTAAGGATGATTGGCTTTCTCCGGTAAAGAGCATCGTTAACCACACTGAAGATCTGTTTACTAAAACATTTTCACACCGTTATATTTTTTAATGGCTGTCGTTTTGTGCTGCATTAACGTGCAGCACTTTTTTAACATTTTTTAGAGACTAAAACCTATGAACACAAAAATTTCAGACCTTGAAAAAAAATATTTACACCTCAGAGAGACTTCAGCAAATATAAGCCGCACGGCTGAACAAAAACGCGCTGAGCTTGGTGTGCTGCATAAGCGAGTTGCTGAGCTCGTCGCTAATATTGACGCTCTTAACGTCAAAGTAAGCAAAGCTAATGTTGATATAGCCATGGGTTATTTAACCAGCGAAGGCTTTATGGCTATTAAGCGTGAGATAGCCGAAAAGCAAACTGAGCTGCCTAGCTACAATGAGGCCATAGCCGCGCAAGCCAGCGCATTGGAACTTATTGAATATAATTTAATGATCGCTAATCGGGAGCTTAAGGGGATACTTATAAAGGTGGCGGGCGGCATTAAAGACAAGATAGCCAAGGATTTAAGTGTTGAGGTCGGTAATAAGATTGAGCTTATGGTAATGGGCATTGTGACTGCAAATAATAGGAATCCGTCGTATTTTGAATCAGAAGATCGTAATTTGCTTTATGGGTGTATTGGTGAGGAGCTTTGCAAAAATATTTTTAACGAAGGCACTACTTCATTCAATGTTCTTCCTGATGTTTTTAAGGCACGGGAAATAATTGATGCGTTAATCGTTAGTAAAGCGGTTTAATTGTTTAGCGTTGATTGGTGGCATAAATGGCTATTAAACAGGATGTAAGCGGCAAATGGCGCGTTCAAGTGGATAGAGCGGGAATACCCAGGGTAAGGAAATCATTTCTATCTCAGCAGGATGCTGAACGCTTTGAACGTGAATATCTGTTGGCTAATAACAAGCTGGTTGATGCTGTTGCCGTTACTGATCAACGCACGCTGTTAGAGTTGGTGGCTATCTGGTTTCGGTATCATGGCGCATATCTAAGTGATGGCGTGGCCAGGCTTGCCATTTTGGAACAGATGGCTAGTGATCTTGGTAATATCAAAGCGATTGAACTAACACCGCAGCAGTTTCTTGAATACAGATTTAATTGTACTAACCGAGAAGTTGACTCTATTACCGCTAAAACCATTAACAACAGACATGGGTATTTGGCGGCGGTGTATAGAAAGCTTCGCAAGCTGAAGATTATCAATTACGAATGCCCACTTGCTGAAACTGACATGATCAAGGTGCATGAACGGCAACTTGGATATTTGTCTACTAATCAGATCAATAAGCTATTTCCGTGCTTGAAAGCCTCCAAAAATGAAAGCGTTTGGTGGATTGCTCAAATTTGCATTCGCACCGGCGCACGTTGGGGGGAAGTTGAGAAGTTGACGAGAAAGCAGTTGCACAATAACAAAGTGACTTTTGAATTCACGAAGTCTAAGAAGGTTCGCTCTGTGCCGTTGGACCCCGTTTTTTATGCTGAGCTGTTACGGTTCGCAAACTACAAGAATCCAGAGGATAGAATTTTTGGTGATGCCAGGAAACAGTTCGGTAGGGTCGTTAAGATCTCTGACATCAATCTACCACGCGGACAGTCGACGCACGTTCTTAGACATAGTTTTGCCAGTTACTTTATTGTTAACGGCGGCAATATTCTTACCCTGCAAAAAATACTTGGGCATAGCGATATTAAGATGACCATGCGCTATGCACACCTTGCGCCTGATCATTTACTTGATGCTGTTAAGTACAACCCGCTGGTTAGTACGGATAAAATCAATAACGCCAGTATTTAATATCAAATATGAAGTAGCAGAAACACTATTTCATTCACCTGTTGTCAACATTCACGCCCTGTTCGCAGTTATAGCCAGGGCGGCCGAAATTCACTCCTCCTCACCTGCGGGCTTTTTGCATAAATTTTGTGCAATGAAATCATTATTGAATTGTTCAGATAAGCATATTTGTAATTATTAACCGTTTAAGTCTCTGATTTATAAGATTTAAATGGTTAATTCTATCGGTGTGTTTACTTGATAATGACTAGCCGTCTTATTTCGCTATTTGAAGCAACCTGTAATAAATTGCAAAAAAACGCCATAGGCAATAGCTTGTTTTTAATGAAACTTTAACTATAAGTAATTGTTTTAATTGAATTTGTTTTATTAAAAAGCAATGTTTTTGTTTTTAGTAAATGCTCTGTATCGGCTGTAAGCCTCTATAAATGGGCAGTACGACGAAAATCAACTGGCATAAGTTGGCGAAGTTTGTTTCCAGATCCACCAAAAGGATGCAATGGCACATTGGGAACACCTGGAAGGTAGAAAAAATATTTTTCTCTCAGAAAATAAAAAATTTCTAGGTGCTTGACTGCTTTTACTATCACTATTTTTCTTTTTTACTGCTTCAAGAAATGCGCTTTCTAGTGCCAGTTGTTCCTCGCTTTCGGCTAATTCCGCTTATGCGTGGCGTTGAAACGGTATGATTTGAGCGCCTGCTTTTAACTGATCGAGGTAATCGGCCCAGGATTGCATCATCCGGCGTCTTTCATCCAGGTATTGCGCGCGGTTATAGGCGGCTCTTACTTGGTCTCTTGGTGAGTGGGCTAGTTGTCGTTCTATTGCGTCCGGGCTCCAACCTTGCTCGTTTAGTAATGTACTGGCTGTTGTTCTAAAGCCGTGCGCTGTCATTACATCGGATTCATAACCCAGTGACTTAAGCGCCGTTCTTATGGTGTTGTCGCTCATTGGTCTTCCATCGCCACGGCTTGATGGGAATACATACTGAACGCCACCAGTAAGCGTCTTTACAGATTCCAGTATGGCTATTGCTTGCGTTGATAACGGCACAATGTGATGAAAATCTGTTTTTGACACATAAGGCCGCCACTCCTTAGCCACCAAATCAACATCTGTCCAAAGCATTTGACGTATTTCACCAGGGCGTTGGAAGAGTAGGGGCGATAACCTAAAAGCACATTGCACAACAAATGTGCCTTGATAGTTTGAAATATCCCTGAGTAACTGCCCAACCTGTTTAGGGTCGATTAAAGCGGCTCGATGTTTTTTCTTTTGTGCGGGTATTTGTTTTGTTACTGCTTGCGCTGGGTCGTAGTCGGTGAAGTTATGAACAATTGCATAGGAGAATACTGAGCTAATTTCGCCATGCAATCGGTGGGCTGTTTCAAGCTGTGATTTATCAATCATGGGCTTAAGGCTTGCCAGAACATCCGAAGATTTGATCTTATTGATTGCAAGATCACCAAGAATAGGAAAGGCCAGCCGCTCAATTCTTGAAGTTTTCTTGGTATGCGTTTTTTCACTGGTTAAGTGCGCGATTGAATCCAACCATTGCCGGGTAATATCTGCAAAGCTGTTTAATATCGGCAAGCTTTCATTTGCCCGTTGTTGGTTTAGCTTTACAAGCTGTTTAGATTTTTTGGCTTCATTTCTAATGTCAGCAGGATTAACGCCATTGGCAATTTGTGCACGGGATTCTTCTGATTTTCGTCTAGCAGCTTCAAGGGTAGTATCTGGATAAATACCGAATGACAATCTTTCACGTTTACCTTCAAACGTGAAAACGAAATACCACAATTTCGATCCAGTAGTTTTAACCATCAAAGCCAGACCGCCACCATCGTTGATGAAATAATCTTTATCTTTTGGTTTGGATGCTCTGTAAACAGTATCTTTATTAAGTTTCTCAGCCATTTTGTATCATCGAGTGTGTCATTCTGTTGAGTGGTTTTTAGAATGATACGATAAATGACACACTTTTGTTCGTATGTCCCTGTATTTCGCTGCACATAGTTGGACAATAAAAAACCCGCGAAGCCAGATAACTTGCGGGTTTTTGTACTTCTTTGGGTCTCTTAAAACCCCCGTATGGTACCGACGGGCGGACTTGAACCGCCACGACTTGCGTCACCACCCCCTCAAGATGGCGTGTCTACCAATTTCACCACGTCGGCTTCATTTTTTAATCAGTTTGTTTTTGAGCTTTTTTAGA
>Ga0208751_100383_pt1 | contig 12912 bp, 8 predicted proteins | sample LakWasMet22_HOW5_2_FD_183868 | JGI IMG/M metagenome (GOLD analysis project Ga0208751, IMG submission 183868) | Freshwater sediment methanotrophic microbial communities from Lake Washington under simulated oxygen tension - Sediment Metagenome... | ecosystem: Environmental > Aquatic > Freshwater >... | reverse complement strand
GGCTTTCATCTGGAAGAGATGCGCCTGACCCGCTATTTTCGGATCAAAAAGGTGATGGCATTATTGGCCATTGCCTTTTGTTGGGCGCATAAGACGGGCGAATGGAAACATCAGGTCAGGCCCTTAAAAGCGAAAAAGCATGGACGACCGGAGCAGAGTTTATTTCGCTATGGGCTGGATTATCTGACAGACAGCCTTTTGCATGGCCTCCAAAAAATTGAGGACAGGCTCAGGCTATGGGTGTTGTTTTTATGTCCGCCCGACATGATCGTAGTTGACGGACAGAATCCCGAAATAATAGCTCTCCAAACATGAGTAAGAGCCTGTGGATAAACTTTTTGTCGTGTACAGAGGTTTTTTTATTGAAAAATAAGACTTTTCCGTCTGGCTTGGAATGCGTAATAGGTACAGATTACCCGATGCCGGTCGCAGCCGTCCGGTATACTAACCGGCTAAAATTCTACGCCCGCTGTGGTGATTTACTCACGGAAATGCGCCCACAGCCATGCCGCCAAAGCCGAGTGGGTGTTTCACTTTTTTGCCCTTTCCCTTGGACAGAATCAATTGAATTTACCGCCACTTCCCCATTCGCGCCAGTTATGTGTCGTAGTCACCCTGCGGGTTGTATCCATTTGATACAGATTCGATGCTTCGCCGCCCCGGTCGTTGCCGGTCGGCCGCACCCAAGCCCAAGGTCGGTCACCTCCGCTATTCCTGCATAGGGGGCTTGCCGTCATACTCCCCGGCGATGCGCCGCGCCGGTCAAGTTGCGATAGCTGCCGGCGGGTTGTATCAATTTGATACAGATTCAATTCTTCGCCGCCTGGCCGTCGCCGGTCGGCCGCACCCAAGCCCAAACACAAGCCCTGCATAGGAGGCTTGCCGTCATACACCCCGTCGATGCGCCGCGCCGGTCAAGTTGCGATAGCTGCCGGTGGGTTGTATTAATTTGATACAGATTCGATGCTTCGCCACCCGTCCGCACCCAAGCCGGTCATCTCCGCTGGTCCAGTACAGGGGGGACTTGCCGTCACCCCTCCCTCGATCCGCCGCGCCAGTCAAGTTACGATAGTTGCCAGTGATGTATCAATTTGATACAGATTCGATGTTTTGCCGTCCGGTCGGCTACACTCCCGCCGCTCGCCGCCAATCGAACGCAGAGGACCTGCCTCAGCGTTGCCCCCGACAATCCGCCGCACCGGTCATGTTGCAATAGTTTCTCGGTCGGTTGGCTCTATTAAATACACTTTTTGTGGTCCTCCAAAATCGGAAGCCAAAGAGATCTGAGTCACTTTGTTGTTGGGTTCATCGATACTGTCTGGTATTTCGAACAAGACTATTGCTATACCAATCCACTTTCTGGATGGTGCACTACCCATCGGAAAATCATCACATTCCAGGGCTCATTCCCAACTTTGAGGCAATACTTTGGCAAAAGTCGGTTTCAATAAAATGCTCAGCAATATTAGGCCTATCCTTTATTGTTAGATTGGCTTTCGTAACTGGATAGCCATTTAGCTTCACATAACAGGCCAAATTTTTCAGCTGGCTTATTTGAGCTGGCCAGACCTGCTTATCACCATGGGCATCGGGTAAAATTTTTGATGCCCAGTTGGCTGTGTCAGGGTCCGGCGCCCGGAAAATCGCATGAGTAGAGCAAAGGCCGGCCAATGCCTCCGCTCCGTCTTTTTTATAGACTTCACGCAGCTGAGCGACCGATTGAATTCCCAAAATGCCGGCTGCGCCGTACTTTCGACCCATCGACAATAACCTAGGAATGGACGGCATTTTTTGCAGGCTGGAAAGATCGTCAAGGACGAAAAAAATTCGTCTTTGCCGGTCCGGTTTCATCGACAATAGGGCTGCGGCTGCGAAATCCAACCAGCACGACAAAAGCGGTTTGAGCGCCGAGTGATAGTCGATCCGACTGCTAATAAAAAGCCAACCGTTTCCATCTTCTTCAATGAATTTTCGGATCGAAAATGGGTCTCCTTCTGCCGGCAAAAGCTTCAGGCACCGCACGTAGGCCGCAGCACTTGCCCGAATCGAAAGTGCCAATTTTGAACCGGACTCATCTCCTGGTATTAATGCCGCAGCCTCAGTTCCTTTGATTGCTTCAGCTAATTCGCTCATGTCGGCTACCAACATCAATTCGAGCAGACGATTCAAATTAAAATTGCCTTCCCGCCACATTTTTAATATAGCGCCTGCGATTAGTGCTCTGGCAGCATCGGTCCAAAATCGATCACCTTCGCCTTCAGGTACCAGGCTCTCGGCGATGCTCTCGACGTCAAATTCCGAGGCACACTCTATCCAAGGATTCCAAGCAGGTGAACGGCTATCCATCGGATTTAAGATCGTGTCACCTTCACGATAAAATCGCGCAATATATTCACCATTGATGTCGAAAATAATAGCACGTTGTCCTCTCGCTCGAATCTCATCAAGGATGCCGGATATCAGGTCTGTTTTACCGGTGCTAACGGCACCGCTGATCATCATGTGCTGGGTCTCGGTATCACGTATAAGAGGCACATTTCCAATATGAATATCCGAAGCCTTCCCGTTTCGTTTTATTCTGTTGATCAGTTTCTCGGCTTCAACAAAATCTTCTTCACCGCCAAATAGCTGTTTAACAAATCTAGACAACATTATTTCTCTCCAAAAATGAACTAATCCAAACATGGATCACTGGAGATATCAGTTGCTTGGGAAACGATTTTTTGAAATGTTTGGAAGGCTTGGCAGCAAAGGGCAGCAATTCGATGAAGAAAGTGTCACATTATGTGACACTTTTTCTTTGATGATAGAAGGTATCGAAGCTCATTGTCCTATACAGACAATGTGTTTTTGCTAAGAATTTGGGCGTATCAATGAAAAATTACCGCGATTCACGTAAGACATTCACAGGGGCGAGGGAAGCGGTGTTCAAAAGTGTATCTATTAGATACACTTTTTGCTGACGCCGGCCGGTTGCCTCGATTATCTTCGGTCGCCCGTGGCGGTCAAACTGCGATGGCTCGCTGAATGAGTGTCACATGATGTGACACCATGGCCGTTTGTCACCGTTTTCCTGCTTCGGTTCGTCGCCATTCATGTTTCGATAGCCTCCGCCGGTCGGCTGTATCTTTTAGATACACTTTGCCCTTGATGCCGAGCCATCGCAGCCGGGTCGCCGCAGCGGGCCGGTTGCCCTGGCCGTCGTCGATCGGTCGCGCCGGGTTCCTGCCTCCGCTTCGCCGGCAACTTATGATAGCCTTCGCCGGTCGGCTGTATCTTTTAGATACACTTTACCCTTGATGCCGATCCATCTCCGCCGGGTCGCCGCGGTGGAGCGCAGCGGGCCTGTTGCTCTGGCCTCTGCCGATCGATCGCGCCGGGTTCCTGCCTCCGCATCCCGGCAACTTATGATAGCCTTCGCCGGTCTGCTGTATCTTTTAGATACACTTTGCCCTTGATGCCGAGCCATCGCCGCCGGGGCGTCGCCGGTCGAGCGTAGCGGGCCGGTTGCCCTGGCCGTCGCCGATCGATCGCGCCGGGTTCCTGCCGCCGTATCGCCGCCGGTCAACTTACGATCACCTTTGCCGGTCGGCTGTATCTTTTAGATACACTTTGCCCTTGATGCCGAGCCATCGCAGCCGGGTCGCCGCCGGTGGAGCGCAGCGGGCCGGTTGCCCTGGCCGCCGCCAATCGGTCGCGCGGGGTTCCTGCCGCCGTATCGCCGCCGGTCAACTTACGATCACCTTTGCCGGTCGGCTGTATCTTTTAGATACACTTTACCCTTGATGCCGATCCATCTCCGCCGGGTCGCCGCGGTGGTACGCAGCGAGCCGGTTGCCCTGGCCGCCGCCGATCGGTCGCACCGGGTTCCTGCCTCCGCATCGCCGGCAACTTACGATAGCCTTCGCCGGTCTGCTGTATCTTTTAGATACACTTTGCCCTTGATGCCGAGCCATCGCAGCCGGGTCGCCGCCGGTGGAGCGCAGCGGGCCGGTTGCCCTGGCCGCCGCCAATCGCGGTCGCGCGGGGTTCCTGCCGCCGTATCGCCGCCGGTCGAGCGCAGCGAGCCGGTTGCCCTGGCCGCCGCCGATCGGTCGCACCGGGTTTCTGCCTCCGCATCGCCGGCAACTTACGATAGCCTTCGCCGGTCTGCTGTATCTTTTAGATACACTTTACCCTTGATGCCGATCCATCTCCGCCGGGTCGCCGCGGTGGTACGCAGCGAGCCGGTTGCCATGGCCGCCGCCGATCGATCGCGCCGAGTTCCTGCCGCCGTATCGCCGCCGGTCAACTTACGATCACCTTCGCCGGTCGGCTGTATCTTTTAGATACACTTTACCCTTGATGCCGAGCCATCGCCGCCGGGTCGCCGCCGGTGGAGCGCAGCGAGCCGGTTGACCTGGCCGCCGGTCGGCCGCGCCGGGCTCCTGCCGCCGGATCATCGCCGGTCAACTTTCGATAGCCTTCGCCGGTCTGCTGTATCTTTTAGATACACTTTGCCCTTGATGCCGAGCCATCGCAGCCGGGTCGCCGCCGGTGGAGCGCAACGAGTCGGTTGACCTGGCCGCCGGTCGGCCGCGCCGGGCTCCTGCCGCCGGATCATCGCCGGTCAACTTTCGATAGCCTTCGCCGGTCTGTTGTATCTTTTAGATACACTTTACCCTTGATGCCGAGCCATCGCAGCCGGGTCGCCGCCGGTCGAGCGCAGCGGGTCGGTTGCCCTGGCCGCCGCCGATCGGTCGCGCCGCGTTCCTGCCTCCGCATCCCGGCAACTTATGATAGCCTTCGCCGGTCGGCTGTATCTTTTAGATACACTTTGCCCTTGATGCCGAGCCATCGCCGCCGGTGGAGCATAGCGGACCGTTTGCCTCGATCATCTTCGGCCGCCAGTGACGGTCAAACTGCGGTGGCTCGCTGAATGAGTGTCACATGATGTGACACCATGGCCGACGGGTCAATACATATTCGAGTTCTGTTAAGAATTTGGAAGTGCTGATGAAAAAATTCTCGTAGCCGCTTTAAGGAGACGAAGACGGCAGATTGGAGATTGTTCACCGCTGCGAAGTTGTATCTATTAGATACAACTTCGTCTAGTCCTTGCTCACACCATCTGAATCTCGGAATATATCTCTCCAAGGGTAGGGCAGGGAAAGCATTTCCACCAAGGTGTATCTTCGGGATACACTTTGTCCCTTTTCTTCCTGGACAGGATCGGATGATCAAATTTTGATCTAATCGACCGGAGGCCGCGTGAATTAAGGCTTTGACGCTCTCGACTAACAACATTATCCACAGTTATTGTGGATAAAATGGGTATATAATAAAGGCGGATGTAATCCTGAGCATTCCAGTAAAACGGCCAGCTATCCTTGTTTCAAACCAGAAATCTGAAGTTATTGCAAAGCGGCCATTGGCAATGGTTGGTTTTATGTGGATTGACCGGCAGAAGTCGACCCCTATGTGTAGGACTCAACTATGTGTAGTATACATATGGCTGCTGTTTGCGAAGCATTATTTCATTGGTCTACTGGGAAGATGGACGCTTATTTTCTTGACATAGTTTTATCCTTGTCCTGGAGTGGAAATTCACCCCCAATCAGGAAATAGCAAAGAACTCTTACCACCGTCAGTTAGTCGATGACCAACTTGACGATGAAGGGCAAGGCACTGGCGAGGCTCCAGGAATCCGGCATGAGAATGAGCCGCTATTACCTACCTCATTGATGCACTGATGCAGTTTTTTCAGTTAATGAAACTATGTGTAGAAGCGATCGGCCCAATGGCTGGTAGCATAAGGGCCTGACCTCAGTATGGGGGTGCAACTACACATAGTTCAGTACTACACATAGGGTTCGCTATGTTAAGCTTAACATAGCGACCCATTTTTGACGGTCGCGTTTCTCCAAAGCGGCCTGTCAGGCAAATCCAGATTCTGAAAACTGGCGGACTTCAAAGCAGCCGTTGGCGATCTCAACCAAGCGGCCATTTTGTGACATTCAAAGATAGCCAGTATGTGGCAGCAGTAAAGCTGAAAGCTGCCGCTTAGTGCCGAGACATACAGATGCAACTCTCTAGTTTGCTACCTTAGTTGTAGCTTGGCTGTCCGTTATGTAAAGAGTGCATTTGCTGCCAGTAACTTTTTACCTGTAGCTTCGATAGTTGAGGAGTTTTCTCGAATAAAGACCTTTTCGCCATCGAATGATATTTGTTTTTGCGCCGGAATTCTTATTCTAAGAACCGACATTCCTTTGTAATCTACATAATCGGATTGTGACAATACTTGGCTTTTCAACGGCTCCGATAATTCGGAATTCCTTACGAACCCCATTATTTTTTCCAAGTATTGCTCTTGGTTCATAGATAACAACAACATTTCCCTATCTAAACCGACAACGTAACGCGCTCCAACAGTAATTGGCGTTATACCATCTAGTTCGGCTATTCTCTCAGCATCCGTTTTCATGTCCGCAACGCCGATAAAAATAAATCCATCTGAATCTGGGCCGACATTAGCGATACCGCATATCGTTTCAATAATTCTATTGCACAAGTTTTTATCGAACTTTCTATTCAGCGATAGATCAACAACCCCTTGTTTACATTCGTATCGTGAAGTTTCTATTCTTGATCTGCGAAGAGAATTTTCCATATCAAGAGCTAAGCCAGCGCCATGCCTAAGCAAAGGAGGATCGTTTTTATAAAATATCTTTGGATTAAGCCTGTTGTCTTATCAACATTCTTTATTCGATCTTCGGTAGTGGAATAGTTTGCACTAGAAATTAGCGATTTTTGCAAACCCTGAAGCGCGGCCATTATTTTTGAGCTATCGTCTGGCGTTTTCGCCTCGACGATAACGAGTTTGTGGAAGGCCATGAATATTGCAAAGAAAGAACTCTTGATAGGATTTCTTGCACCTGGACTAACCACAGCCCTCAAAGCATTTGGCTCCAGACTGTACGACTCAATGACCTCTTTTAGTACCGAAAGAGTCACCTTTACCTCTTCCTTAAGGCGATCCGGACCATAGTGATAAAACTCTCGGCGCAATCGTTCATATTCAACGTCATTTTCTTCATAGATTTGGTCGAAAAACTCTTTGCTTCTTGCGATGGGGGCTCCGAGAACTATTGAGGCGCAAATATCCACAATCATTTCCTCGTCTTCACTATCACGTAACTGCTTTGTCCAAAGCACTCCTTGCTTACACCAGAAAATTTCCTCCGCTTTTAGGGCGTAGCCCATATCAGTCCTACTAGTATCAATACTAATTTCAGGCATACCTGCGAGAGGGAGGCGATCCTTAGAAGAATCACCCCGAATCTCAGATGCAAGCTCACGAATTAACATCGAGAAATCATCGACCATGCCAGCTTGACGCTTTTCTTGTGCACTCAGCTGGCGCCCACCTGAATTTATCCGTCCAAATACATCAGTAACCTGATCGTCAGTTTCGATCGGAAAAATCGTTACCGCCAATTGGTAATCTAGAAGATCGGCACAGACTGAAGGAGGTAGAAATGCGTTCTCATCACGGTTAACAGGAGTAAATATACCTGCCTCAGCTGCTTGTTTGGCCCTTGAGAACTCATTAATGTCGAAATATCTATCACCTATTGGAAATACGTTATCAATAAATGAGAAGATTGCATTCAATCTCTGCATGCCATCCATGATTTCGTAATAAGTCGACCCAGCTTCAGAAGCGTCGGCGAAGAGAATCAAGGGTATGGGGTAATCTCTGATCAAGCTATCAATTAGGCTCTGCTTTTCCTCTAAGGTCCAAACAAGCTTCCTTTGATACTTTCGATTTACGATTAATCGATTATCTCGAAACAGGCGATATGCTTCTTGGGCACTCATTCCGCGGGGGGTGATACTCATTTTTTATCCTAATATATCCGTGAGTCTAGAGTACAGGTACAAGTTTGAAGGGAGCGGCACAGGCAGATATACCGACTATATGATCGTTTAGAAAGTAATTATGACCGGTAAAGGTTAAGTTTTGCCATTGAATCTGATAGATCGGTTGTCCGCAACGGGTTGGCTTACACTAGCCGAAAACGCTAGAATCAAGGGATGATATTTTAGACATTTTGGTTCAGCTCAATGTTAGTGGGACAAGGATCTTTAAGCAAAAGAGCCGCTATATAGCGGCTCTTTAAAATTGGCGGGGGTGTGTCAATCTTCAACAGACACAAAATTTACTAGGCATAACGTTTTAAAGTTGGCAAGTCAACCCCCCATTGACACGACTTTTTCAACAAAAACATATTTCATAGACAATCCTTTAATTATCATTTTACAGATTACTTTCATGAACCTTTTTGGATTTTCTCCTAAAGGGAAAAGGTTTAACATGCCATCTAAAACACCGTCATACTCTTCGTTTTGGCTGTTATGGAAGCCTTGAATTATTTTTAGCGTAGCACAAATTAGACAAAACTGCAGCAGCAACCTTAAAAGCTGTCTGCTATATCGGGGATTTTGGGAAAACCAAATTTCTAATCGATTACTCAAGCTATGCTTTGCACATGAGCCGGTCTTTCTTTAACCTGCAATCTCGGCATAGCCATTTCAAATATTGCCGTTTAACGAACGTTGCCTGACCGGCGGATTAGAGACGATTAACTGTCGCTGATATTTCTGCTTCGACCGTCTCATGAGGGTCGAAGGACTAAACCGCTCCGCGCTAGGGAGTATGTGTAGCAAAGCTTGCTGGAATTGACAGCATGTCCTGTCGAAGAAACGAGGCAATCCGCCTTGTTTCAAGACAGGAGCAGTGTCATGACTTCGACCACTAAACCCATCACCCCGTTGCGCCAACGCATGCTCGACGACATGCGGATGCGCAAACTTTCCCCCAAAACCCAGGCCAGTTATATCCGTGTTGTAAAACGATTCGCAGGCTTCCTCGGGCGATCGCCGGATACCGCCAGCGCCGAAGATTTACGCCGTTATCAATTGTATCTGGTCGATCACGGCATTTCGTCGATTTCCCTGAATGCGACGCTCACCGGGCTAAAATTTCTGTTTGAAACGACGCTCGATCGCCCCGAGTTGTTGAAGAAGATGCATCCCGTGCATGAGCCTCGCAAACTTCCGGTGGTATTGAGTCGTGAAGAGGTGGCTCGCCTGCTCGCCGCCGTTGACAATCTCAAACACCAAACGGCGTTGGCAGTGGCATACGGCGCCGGCTTGCGTGCCAGCGAGGTGGTGTCGCTTAAGGTCAATGACATCGATAGCCAGCGCATGACGCTACGCATCGAACAAGGCAAAGGCAGCAAGGATCGCTACGCCATGCTGTCGCCGGTTCTGCTGGAACGCTTGCGCGCTTGGTGGAAGTTTGCCCACGCACAAGGCAAAATGCTGCAAGGTGGCTGGCTATTTCCAGGCTTGGACCCTATCGACCCGCTCAGTACCCGTCAACTCACCCGAGCAGTCCATGCCGCCGCCGAGGCAGCGGGGATAGACAAGCGGGTATCGATGCATACGCTGAGGCACAGTTTCGCTACTCACTTGCTGGAGCAGAAGGTGGATATCCGGGGGATTCAGGTGCTGCTCGGCCACAAGAAGTTGGAAACCACGGCGATGTACGCCCAAGTGGCTACCGATGTTCTGCGGGAGGTCGTCAGTCCGATTGAGACTTTGCAGTTAATGTAGTCGAGCAAGCCCATGGCGCGCCCCGCGCTCGAGGTGGCGGATATCTTCCGCGTCCACGGTCCCGCTTGGCAACAAGCTCAGCAGACTCACTTAAGTCTGGGCCAACTGAAAGTTATGTCCGCCATCGAACAGTGCCGTACCGCGACATTGGGTGGCCATGTGCTGCGTTGCCCGGCTTGTGAACATCAAGATATTGCCTACAACTCCTGCCGTAACCGGCATTGCCCCAAGTGTCAGGCCAGCGCGGCCAAGCGTTGGCTCGAAGCCCGGCAGACCGATCTGTTGCCGGTGGAGTATTACCATGTGGTGTTTACCTTGATTACCATGTGGTGTTTACCTTGCCGGCACCCATCAGCGCCATCGCCTATTACAATAAGACTGTCATCTACGGTCTGCTGTTTGAGGTCGCTGCCGAAACCTTGCGCAGCATCGCTGCCGATCCCAAACATCTAGGCGCACAGATCGGAGCCACCCTGGTGCTGCATACCTGGGGTTCGGCGTTGACCCATCATCCACATGTGCACGGTATCGTCCCCGGTGGTGGTTTATCCTTGGACGGTGAGCGCTGGGTCAGTTGCAAGCCGGGTTTCTTTTTATCGGTACGCGTGCTGTCGCGCTTGTTTCGGCGGCGTTTTCTGGAAGAACTGAGCAAGGCATATACTGCCGGACAATTGCAGTTCTTCGGTGAGTATGCCCCTCTATCCGATGCGACGGCCTTTGCCAATTGGCTCTCGCCACTGCGCAAGTGCGAATGGGTGGTTTACGCCAAACGCCCGTTTGACGGCCCCAAGGCTGTATTGGCGTATCTGTCGCGTTATACCCACCGGGTGGCTATTGCCAATTCACGACTCATCGCCTTGGATGAACGAGGCGTCACGTTTCGCTGGAAAGATTACCGGGCCAAAGGCAGGACGCGGCATAAAACCATGACACTCAGCCCGGACGAATTCATCCGGCGCTTTCTGCTGCATGTGCTGCCCAGCCGCTTTCATCGCATTCGGCATTATGGGTTACTCTCCAATGCCGGGCGTCGTGACCATCTTGCGCGGGTACGCGAACTGCTAAAGGTTGCACCGGTCGATGCGGAACCCAAGGATGCTATTGCCGAACCATCAGACAAGGCAGCCCAGCCAACTTTCATTTGCCCAGACTGCGGGGCTGCAATGATCATCGTTGAAATCTTGCCGCGCAAACCGCTCATTCGCGCGCCGCCTCCGCCGGGAGGCACGCCATGATCAAGCGCACCTGGCAAACGCCAAACCCTCTGCCACGGCTTCATCGGCTAGAATCGATACGGAAAACCTTGGCCGGTTGCCGGAAAATCTCTGATTCTGGGACTTTGATGCAACAAAAAAACCGCTCCAGAGACCTCAAGCCGAGGCTGATGAGCTATGCCATCACTCAACAGATGGGCTTGTAAGCCACATTAAAGGCAGCCCCATCATTCAAATCCCCATAGACTGTCGCCGATCCCAACTCCCCGCGGTGTAGCCCGCGGTTTCCTCCCTCGAGGCTTGTCCGACGCCTGCCCCAAGTGTTGTCGCAACTTGCAGTCTTGCGGTTAAGGGCAGGCATCTGACAACCCTTAACATCTGGCGACCGTCCGTTCTTCAGATTCATCGCCGGAAAGCTGTCATTGATTCCCGATACCTGAAAGCGGCCGTTCGTCACTGAGTTTAACCGACCCAAACCGGTCTGTTCACCCAGTCTTTCAAATGTCAGTTCAGGCCGATATTCTGGTCATTCAGAGCGTGGTTTTGGAGTTATCCAGGCCTGTTTAACGTGCGGAAAAGAGGGTTATCCCGCTTAGTGTTAAAGCATTTCGAGCGACTTTTTAAACAGGTGCTTGCGGTAGACTAAGTTTTGGCATAAATATACTGCCCTGGATAATAACTAGTTATGCGAGGAAGTCATGATTGACCGCCAAGCGAGAAATAAGCTCGCCGAGGAAATCCGGCACTTCGTCGAGTGCTTTACGGACAACCTTCAGTTCGACGATGCGGCTTGGGAAATCGAGACGAAAGATCGTGGCGTCACCGAAATTTATGAAGCCATGTGGTTAACCTATGACGACTTGACTAGGCATAAGATGGATGGGGCTTACGCCTTAAGCAATGAGCAACTGACAGTCGTTAAGCGAGAGATCGTGTTCCTCAAGAGTGACTGCGAGTACAAGTGGCCGAGTTGGCCTCTCTACTACCGGGTTGCACGTCCTCTTCTCTGGGTGATTTCGTTTGGTGTAGTGACGCAGCCCCTTGACAAGCATTTCCATGGAAACGGCGACGACAACGCCTGGCCTTTCTTCAAGGTTGAAGATTATCAGACAACGTTGAAGTCCCCGCGCTATCTAAATGGCGCACATAACACGGAGCTCCAGCCGACGCCAGGCGGCGATGCCGCCTGCCTCGGCTGAGCTGGTTGTTAGGCGTTCCCAATCCACGTTTTAAGGGCTGGTTCATGCTCCGCTACTCGAACTTCCTAGCTATTGCATGGTGCTGTGCTGCTTCCCTATACCTCCTCCTCGTGCCGGCCTATAGCACTCTCGGCGCGACCGTGCAGGCATCTGAGCAGGATGTGGTTTCCTCGGCAGTCCACGTGGCTGGAACTGCAACGCTGCTTCAGGTGAACGGGCTTCAGGCTCTCTTCATCCTCGCCGTCCCCGTCGTTGCGGCATTTATCCCATTGCTCGTTCCACAGCGCGCCAAGAGATTGGCGGCCGCAGTTGCCGGTCTCCTTGTCGGGCTGTTCAGCGTTCTTGGTGCGATGAGCATCGGCCTGCTTTACATGCCCGCGGCTATGGCACTCTTATTCGGAGCTCTGTTCCCGCAAGGCAGGGGCGTGCGGGCTGACGTTTGAATTACAACAGGATTTCTCTGACCCCGGCCGAGAAGAGTTAAGAATCAAGAGCCTAATTATTGCGTGGAGCCGACGCGCGAAGACGCGTGCGGCTCTCGCAGGTCGTTATGAATGATCAGTTTCTGATATAAACCTGCCATTCTAGAGCATAACTCGATCGGCAGAAAATGGCCGGGGCGAGCCAAAGAGGGCGCAAGGTTACTTGCCGAAAAGCTGCCATTCGCTGAACTTAGGGATGGAGAATTTCGCCTGCATCATCAGCGGCCGGTTTTGGCCGACTGCCGCTCATTTCCACGATCGATAGCTAGTGGCCGCTTTAGAGTAGGAAAAGCTGGCCAATTTACATAATTTTAGACGGCAGCATTGAGCAAGAATACGCAATCCCAGGCTCAACCG
>Ga0208751_100380_pt1 | contig 13008 bp, 9 predicted proteins | sample LakWasMet22_HOW5_2_FD_183868 | JGI IMG/M metagenome (GOLD analysis project Ga0208751, IMG submission 183868) | Freshwater sediment methanotrophic microbial communities from Lake Washington under simulated oxygen tension - Sediment Metagenome... | ecosystem: Environmental > Aquatic > Freshwater >... | reverse complement strand
CTCTTCCATGCCTACCCAGTCTTCTATGCCGCTCAGCACGGCACATAAGACAATCATTAAAATATCGCTCAGCTTGTGCAGCTTGTTTTTCGTTTCCCGGCGTGGGTCTTTGAGGTCTTGAAAATACGGCATCGGATTGGGCAACATCCTTGTTCTCTCTGCAAATCGTTAATTGTATGCTCCTTTACCTGTCAAAAGCGAGATAGCGCGATTGCCCTGCCCCTTGGGTAACCTCAACATCGACATCGACAGCAAGGGCCTCATAGATACCGTCGTTTTCAGTATCCAGCAGGCGATAATTTGCAGTATCCGGGAATTGGAGCCCGCCTATGGTTGCCGCTGCATTCGCGATTAGTGCAGAAGCGAGGATGGGTAGAGGCGCTAGCCGAAACCCATCAATCATAATCCCAATCATCCGTTTCTCTCTCTCAGGTTCTTTTAGAATCCAATTGTATAGGATGACAACTATTCTGACAGAGGGGTCCTAACGTTTTCCTGATTTACCGTTCCTGCGCTTTTCGAGTAAGCGCAAAATGACGAAAGTCAGCCACCCGACCACGACCAGGCCCAGGGTAAAAAGACTGTAAGAGAGTGGCCAGGGAATTCCTTGCGTCATCATCGTGAATTCCGACATGCCGCCGATGCTGGCCAATATGTTGAGCGGCATGAAAATCACACTGACGACGGTTAGGCGCTTGATGACCTTGTTCTGGTTGATGTTGATGAAGCCGACCGCCGCATCCATCAGGAAGTTGATCTTGTCGAAAAGAAAAGCCGTGTGGCCGTCCAGCGATTCGATGTCGCGCAGAATCTGCTGGGAGTACTCCAGTTGGTCTTTGGCGAGCAACTTGCTGCGCATCAGGAACGAAACCGCACGCCGCGTATCCATCACGTTCCTGCGAATCCGCCCGTTCAGATCCTCTTCATTGGCGATGTCATTCAAGATTTTGGCGGCCTCCTCATCGCTCATTTGTTTGCTCAGCACCTGATTGCCGACAACTTCCAGCGCCAGATAGACATCTTCCAGGGCGCCGGCCGAATACTCGGCATTGACGGCGTAGAGATCGAGCAGCATCTCCCTGGAGTCCGAAACATAGTTGGGTTGGCTCAGCGCGCGCATACGCTGGAGCCGGAAGACCGGCAGTTCCTTCTTGCGAATCGAGAACAAAATATCCCGGTACAGGATGAAAGCCACGACCACGTTGTGCGACACGTCATCCTTGTCCAGCAGGAAATCCGAATGCAGGTGAATTTCACCGTTTTCTTCGACATAGAAGCGGGCGCTGGATTCCAGATCGCTCAATTTATCCGGATCGGGAAATTCTATCCCAAAAATATCGCCAATCCAGAGCCGGTCCTCAAACGTCGGCGCCACCAAATCGATCCAAATCGGTTTAGTCTGAAGCAAGTCTTGGGGTGTCTTGATCGAAATCTCGTGCAGGCGGCCGTCTTGTAAATCGAAAGCCTTGATCCTCGGTTTTTCAGTCTTGTAATCCTGTTTTCCGAGGAGTGGCAGAACAGAAGCCGGGGCATCCAGCAGAATGGCTTGCTTGTGTTCATCATCCAGTTGCTCCCAGATCAGCCGCTGATCTTCCGGCGGCAAGGCTTCCAGAATATCGGCAATTTCCTCCGTAGCCATATGATCGAGTATCTGCCGCAACTGCGCCATGTTCTCTTTACGGACCAGCGTTTCCACCAGCTCATGGTGAGGCATGTCCTGCTTATGCACCAAATCTGCGATCAGCTTGTGCTTCAGCAAGATATCGAGTACGGCTTGCCGGCTATTGTGCTCTTTGGCGGCTGGGTCTATTTGCATGTCATCATGATAGGGTTTAGCGCATTAGAATTCGGCCTATTTTGGCTTGCGCCTCCCCCTACCCCTTCAGTCCCCGATAGCCGGAGGTAATCGGATAACGCCGGTCGCGGCCGAATGCCCGCTCGGTGATCCTGATGCAGGGCGGCGACTGGCGGCGCTTATATTCATTCCGGTCGACCAGGCCGATCGCCCTCGCGACATCCTCGCGCCGGTATCCTGCCGCGATGATTTCTTCGGCCGATTGATCCAATTCGACATAGCGTTCGAGAATCGGATCGAGCACCTCATAGGGCGGCAAGGAATCCTGGTCGACCTGATCCGGCGCCAGTTCGGCCGAAGGCGGCCGGGTCAGGACCCGTTCCGGAATCACGAATGACAAGGCGTTCCGGTAGCGCGCCAGGCGGTAAACCAGGAGCTTCGGCACGTCCTTGATCGGCGCGAAACCGCCGGCCATGTCGCCGTACAGGGTCGCATAGCCGACGCTCATCTCGCTCTTGTTGCCGGTCGTCAAGAGCAGCTTGCCCTGCTTGTTCGAAATCGCCATCAGAATCACGCCGCGGCAGCGCGCCTGGATGTTTTCTTCGGTCGTGTCCTGTTTCGTGCCGGCAAAGAGGTCCGCGAGCAGGCCATTAAATGCGGCTACGGCAGAATCTATTGGTATAGTATGATGCTTGACGCCGAGCGCATCGGCTTCCCAAATCGCATCCTCGATGCTCATCGCCTGCGTATAGCGCGACGGCATCAAGACCGCCTCGACCTTGTCCGCGCCGAGCGCATCGACCCCGAGCGCCAGCACCAGCGCCGAATCAATGCCGCCGGACAGCCCTAATAGCGCGCCCTTGAAACCGTTCTTGCGCACATAATCCCGGATCCCGAGCACCAGCGCCTGGTATTCGCTCGCGACCGGCGTATAGAGCGGCGCGCAAGTCCTCTTGACCGGCTGCAGGTCCTCGAACTCGATCACGCCGAGCTGCTCATTGAACTCTTCGGCGCGGAACACGACCTCGCCGTGGGCATCGACCACGAAGGACGCGCCGTCGAAAATCAACTCGTCCTGACCGCCGATCTGGTTCACATACACCAGCGGAATCTCGGCGGCCCTGACCTGCGTGCAGATCACCGCCTCGCGCTGCTGGCTCTTGCCCGCGTTGAATGGCGAGGCGTTCAGGGTCAACAGCAAATTGGCCCCTTCGCGTTTGTTCGCATCGATGATGCCGGGATGCCAGACATCCTCGCAAATGGTCAGACCGATCATCGCGCCTTTGAAGGCAAACACGCAGGGCCGGCCGCCTGCGGTGAAATAACGCTGCTCGTCGAAGACACCGTAATTCGGCAGCGCGCGCTTCCGGTAAACGGCCAACACCTTGCCCTGGTGGAGCACGACCGCGCTGTTATAAAGCCTGTCGCCGTCCCGTTCCGGAAAGCCGATCACCACCGCAACGGCCTTAGGCAACAGCGTTGCCAATTGATCAAGCGCATCATTCGCCGCGATGATGAAATCTTGCCGCAGCAGCAAATCCTCGGCCGGATAGCCGGTCACGGTCAACTCGGGAAACACGACCAGATCCGCGCCGAGTTGCTGCGCCTGCCGGGCGTTCTGGATGATGTTTTGCACGTTGGCGGCGATGTCGCCGACCAGGAAATTGGTTTGGGCGAGGGCAATTTTGAGAGTCATGCGGAGGTTATTCAAGTAGGACGACAACAGTCGTCATCACGCCGGTAGGGCGCAATGACGACTGCATGCAGCAAAGGCGGTATCGTTAAAAAAAGCAGTCCGATCACTGACTGGACAAACAGGCCTTGATCGCCGCGCCGATGTCGGTCGGCGAACTGACCACCTCGACTCCGGCCGCTTTCAACGCCGCAATCTTGCCTTCCGCGGTGCCCTTGCCGCCGGTCACGATCGCGCCGGCATGGCCCATGCGTTTGCCGGGAGGCGCGGTTTGGCCGGCGATGTAGGCGACCACCGGTTTGGTCACGTGCGCCTTGATATAGTCGGCCGCATCTTCTTCCTCGCCGCCGCCGATTTCACCGACCATCACGATGCCTTGGGTCTGCTCGTCCTCCTGGAAACGGCTCAACACGTCGACGAAGTTCATGCCGTGGATCGGATCGCCGCCGATGCCGACGCAGGTGCTTTGGCCGAGGCCCTGATGCGTCGTCTGGTGCACCGATTCATAGGTCAGCGTGCCGGAGCGCGAGACGATGCCGATCGAGCCCGGCATATGAATCTTACCGGGCATGATGCCGATCTTGCATTGCCCCGGCGTGATCACGCCGGGGCAGTTCGGGCCGACCAGCAGCGCGCCGGTGCCGGCCATCGCGGCCTTCACGCGCAGCATGTGCAGGGTCGGGATGCCCTCGGTGATGCAGACGATCAACTTGATGCCGGCATCGACCGCTTCGAGAATCGCGTCGGCCGCGTAGAACGGCGGCACATAGATCACGCTCGCATCGGCGCCGGTCGCGTTGACGGCCTCATGTACCGTATTGAACACCGGCAGACCCAGATGCTCATCGCCGCCGCGCTCCGGCGTCACGCCGCCGACCAGCTGAGTGCCGTATTCGAGCGCCTGCTGCGAATGGAAAGTGCCCTGTTTACCGGTAAAACCCTGGCAAATCACTTTGGTATTTTTGTCGATCAAGATGCTCATGCTGCGGCCTCCGCCAGCGCTACGACCTGTTCCGCCGCGTGCGTCAAATCGTCGGCGGCATATAAATTGAGTCCGGTATTGTTCAACAATGCGCGACCCTGTTCGGCATTGGTGCCTTCGAGTCGCACCACGACCGGCACCGCGACATGCACCTGCTTGATCGCGGCCAGGATGCCGCTCGCGATGATGTCGCACTGCACGATGCCGCCGAAGATATTGACCAGCACCGCCTTCACGTTGCGGTCGGAAAGAATCAGCTTGAACGCCTCGCAGACCTTTTCGACATTGGTGCCGCCGCCGACGTCAAGAAAATTGGCCGGCGTCCCGCCCTTCAGCTTGACCAGATCCATCGTCGCCATCGCGAGTCCGGCGCCGTTGACCATGCAGCCGATCGTGCCGTCGAGGGTGATATAGTTCAGCCCGTATTGCTGGGCCTTGTTTTCCTTCGCGTCCTCCTGCTCGGCGTCCCGGAGCGCCAGGATGTCCGGATGCGCGGCGACCGCGTTGTCGTCGAAGTTGATCTTCGCATCGAGCGCGAGCAGGTCGCCTGCTTCGGTTTCGATCAACGGATTGATTTCGATCTGGCTGGCATCCTTGTCCAGAAACAGGTTGTACATGCCCTGCATGATACCGGTCAGCGCCTTGATTTGCTGCCCCTTCAAGCCCAATGCATAGGCGATTTGCCGGCATTGATTGGCTTGCAGGCCGGCGGCCGGATGGATCAGGATAGAGATGATCTTCTCGGGGGCTTCGTGCGCGACCGTTTCGATGTCCATGCCGCCCGCCGCGGAGGCGATAAACACCATCCGTTCCGTGCCCCGGTCAACGAGCAGGCTCAGATACAGCTCGCGTTTGATCGGGTAGGTTTTTTCGATCAGCAATTTGTGCACCGGCAAGCCGAGGCTGTCGGTCTGCTGCGTCACCAGGCGCTTTCCGAGCAGCGCGCGGCTCAGGCCTGCGACCTCCTCGACCGCTTTGGTCAGTTTGACGCCGCCCGCCTTGCCGCGTCCGCCCGCATGCACCTGAGCCTTGACGACCCAGCCCTCGCCGCCGAGTTCCCTGGCCGCGCGCTCGGCTTCTTGCGGAGACGCCGCCGGCTTGCCGTCGGGTGCCGGGATGCCGTAGCTGCGAAACAGCTGTTTAGCCTGATATTCGTGAATATTCATTGATGCTCCGATGAAGCGGGGTTACGGTTGGGTATTTTTCGCAAGATTGCCCGCAGCAATGCTATGCTTAGTGGCTGGCGAATATTCTAATAAATTACCGGGTAAACAGCATCAAGATTAGTCGACATGCCGGAAAATAATCAAAGCATCATCCATCCCTGTCCGTTTTCGAAAGGCTACGGCATTCCCGAAGCACAGGCCTGGCTGCTCTTGAAGGTCTATTTCGTTTACCGCCTTGTCCTCGCCTGTCTCTTCATCTCGATGTATTACGGCCGCGTCACACCTTCGCTGCTCGGCTCACTGAACGACCAATTGTTCCACTACTGCAGTGAAGTCTATCTGTTGCTGACTCTGGCCTCGGGATTCCTGCTCCGCTTCCGCTTGGCCTCCTACAGCTTCCAGGCGCAATTCCTGCTGTTTTCCGACATCCTCCTGCTGACCCTGATCATGCATGCCTCGGGCGGCATCAAAAGCGGCATCGGCATCTTGCTGGCCGTCTCGGTTGCCTCGGGCGGCGTGACGATCGGCGGGCGCTGTGCGATGTTCTTTGCCGCCATCGCCAGTTTGTTGGTATTGGCCGATGAAATTTATGCGGATCTCACCGACAGTTTCGCAACGACCTCTTATACCTACGCCGGGATGCTCGGTGCCGCCTTCTTGACCATCGCGCTGTTGTCTTATGTGCTCGCGAAACGCAGCGAAAGCCTGTTGAAACTGGCGGAGCAGCATCAGCAAACGATCGCGAACCTGGAAGAACTGAACCACTATATCATCCAGCACCTGCAAACCGGCATCATCATCACCAACAGAAAGCAAAACGTGCAGTTGGCGAATACCGCGGCATTGAAAATGCTGAATCTGCCGAAAAAACCTGCGCAACTGTGCGATATTTCGGTCCGTCTGGCCGAGGACTTCAGCGACTGGCTGCACAACAAGGATTTGGACCAGTCGCAGCTGACGCTGGCCAATCAAGTCGAGATCCGCGTCCGCTTCATGCTGTTGCCGACCGGAGGCCGTTCCTTTTATATGCTGATACTGGAAGACATCGCGCTGTATAACCAGCATGTGCAACAAAGCAAACTGGCGTCGCTGGGACGGCTGACCGCCAGCATCGCGCATGAAATCCGCAATCCGCTCGGCGCAATCAGCCATGCCGGGCAATTGCTCTCCGAAAATCCGGACTTTTCGCCGCAGAACCTGCGCCTGACCCAGATCATTCAGTCCAACTCCGCCCGCGTCAATCAGATCATCGAGGACATCCTGCAGCTTTCCCGGCGCCAGGCCTCGCGCCGGGAAAAAATACAGCTGAAACCCTGGCTCGCGCATTATCTGGAAACTTTTATGCTCGAACAGATGATCGAACCGAAGGCCTTCAATCTGCAATTCGATCAGGGCTCGCTCATCGCGTTCATCGACCCCGGCCATTTGAAACAGATCCTCGACAACCTATGCCAAAACGCGCTGACCTACGGCAGCCCTGAACAAGGACCGATCATCCTGCGCGGCTTCATGGCGCAAAAGTCGCCCTGCATCGAAGTGATCGATAACGGCCCGGGCATCGAGCGCGAGCATCTGAGCCATCTTTTCGAACCTTTTTTCACCACCTCGAACAAGGGCACGGGACTTGGCCTTTTCATCTGCAAGGAACTGGCCGAATTAAATCAGGCCAAGTTGGGCTATTATTTCACCGAAAGCCAGCGCAGCAGCTTCCGGCTTTATCTAAGCGACGCCGACAAATCATTCAACTAATCCATGAAAAATCCCTTTGCCTTGATCGTCGATGACGAGCCCGACATCATCGAATTACTCGAAATCACGCTAACCCGGATGGGTATCGAAACTCGCAGCGCGGGCACGCTCGGCCAAGCCAAAAAACTATTGCAGGAACGCACCTTCGACCTGTGTCTGACCGATTTGAGATTGCCCGACGGCGACGGCCTCGAACTGGTCGAGCTGATACAGACCTCCAGGACGCCGTTCCCGATCGCGGTGATTACCGCGCACGGCAACATGGATACCGCGATCACCGCGATGAAAAAAGGCGCTTTCGATTTCGTCTCCAAGCCGGTCGATCTGCTGACGCTCAGGCAACTGGTCGGCAACGCGCTCAAATTCGCCGAACAAGCGCCGGTCAAAGACAGGCGCACGCGCCATACCCTGCTCGGCGATTCGCTGGCGATGCGCGAGATCCGCTCCAAAATCACCAAGCTCGCGCGCAGCCAGGCACCGGTCTATATTTACGGCGAATCGGGCGCGGGCAAGGAACTGGTCGCGCGCCTGATACACCAGCTGAGCACGCGCGGAGACAAGCCCTTCGTCGCGATCAACTGCGGCGCGATTCCGCACGAACTGATGGAAAGCGAATTCTTCGGCCATAAGAAAGGCAGCTTTACCGGCGCGGTCAGCGACAAAAAAGGACTGTTTCAGGCCGCGGACGGCGGCACGCTGTTTCTCGACGAAATCGCCGATCTGCCGGCCTCGCTGCAAGTCAAACTGCTCCGGGCGATTCAGGAGAAGAAGATCCGCCCGGTCGGCGAACAACAGGAAATCCCGGTCGATGTGCGCCTCTTGAGCGCGACCCACCGGAATCTGGCCGACATGGTGCAGAACGGCAGTTTCCGGCAAGACCTGTTTTACCGGATCAATGTGATCGACCTGAATGTGCCGCCGCTGCGCGAACGCATAGATGACGTGCCCGCGCTGGTCGATCATATCCTAATCAAACTGTCCGCACAGGCGCAGGCGAGCAAACCGGCCATTTCGCCCGCGGCAATCGCCGCGCTGCAGCGCTACCGCTTTCCGGGCAATATCCGGGAGCTCGAAAACATCCTCGAAAGAGCGCTGGCGCTGTATGACGGCAACTGCATCGAAGAGGACGACCTGAATCTGCCCGTCGGCATTCCGGCGCAGAATCCTGCCCAGGAACACGGCTACGACCCGTACCAGGGCTCGCTCGAGGATTATTTGGAAGCGATCGAAAGAAAGGCGATTCTGCAAGCGCTCAAAGAAAACAAATGGAATAAAACGGCGGCCGCCAAACAACTGGGACTGTCTTTCCGCTCGTTCCGGTATCGGCTGAAAAAGCTCGATTTGGATACTTGAGACGCGAATGGAGCGAGGATAGCGATCTAACCCTCGAAGACTAGATCAATCCCGTAGGGACTTTTAGAAAACTGACGCAGCAGCCTCTCGGAATGGGCTTCAATCAGCCCATTCTTCACTGCCGGCGATGAATCAGGCCCGGTATTTGGGCAGCGCTTCGAGCTTGGCGACCGCATCCTTGATCTTGGCTTCGGCGTCGGCGTCCAGTTCGTTGTTCTTGTAGACTTTATCCAGCAAGCCTTCGGCGACCAGCGCTTCCTTGATCCAGCGCTTGGCGAAACGGTAGTTCGTGAAGGCGGCAGTCACCTCGCCGGTTTCCGGGTTTTTCAGGCCGGACTTCGCGGCAGCTTCGGGGGCTGGTGCGGCAGCGGGCTTCGGCGCCGGAGCGGCAGGCTTGGGGGCGGCAGCGGCTTGCTGTTTAACCGCAGGTTGCGGCTTCGGCGCGGAAGCAGCGGCCTGCTTAACCGCAGGTTGCGGTGCCGGCGCGGCGGCCGGTTTGACCGCGGCTTGCGGCTGCGGCGCGGGCGCGGTGTCCGCAGCAGGCTTCGCCTCGCCGACAGAGGGCTTCGCGTTGGTTTTTTTCTCGTTCATTACCTGATAAACGACATAAGCCGCAAAAATCACAGTCAGAATAAACAACCCTTCAGTCATGACGAAACCCCCTCTAAATTATTGAATTGATATACCGGTCATCATTATTATCGTTAAGAGCCTACGGTGTTCCGGCCCGCCGTTTTCCCATTTGCCGAATATACCAGAAGCGAGTCAACCTGGTAAACCTTCAGAGTCAAAATAATCACCGCTACCAGCAGGGCTTGCCCTGCGCGAGAGACGGCAAATCGTCGCGCAGTCCCATCGCGTAACGGTTGAAGTAGTTCCTCAATAACTCGGACCGGTTGACCCAGCTCATACCTGCCGAACGCAGGCCGGCCACTTCGCGACTCTGGATGCCGAAGGTTTTATTCAGCACATCCATGCTGCCCATCATGATCAGATTGTCGCCCTTGCGCCAGCGTTCGTAACGGCGCAGCAAGCCGCGTCCCGCTAACGCCCGCTGCTCGCGCCGGGTTTCCAGTATGATCTCGGCGATCGCGGCCGCATCCAAAAGGCCTGCATTCGCGCCCTGCCCGGCCAGAGGATGCATCACATGGGCCGCATCGCCGACCAGCGCGAGGTGATCGGCGGTATAGCAGTTCGCGTATTGGAAGCGCAACGGAAAGGCCGCGCGCGGGCCGACCGCAAGCATTTTGCCGAGCAGGCCATTGGATGCCTGCTCCAGCGCTTGCAGAAAATCCACATCCGGCAAGGCCAGATGGACCTTGGCCGTCTCCGAACGCAAGGTCCAGACGATCGAACATTGGCCGTTCGCGAGCGGCAGCAAAGCCAGCGGGCCTTCGTCCAGAAAGCGCTGCCAGGCCGTGGCTCTATGGCTCAGCTCGGTGGTCACCGTCGCGACCAGGCCATGCTGGCCATAGTCCCAGCCGGTCACGCCGATGCCGGCCATCTTACGCAAGGCCGAATCGTGGCCGTCGGCCGCGATCACCAGATCGGCCGCAAAGATTCGCCCATCGTCGAGGCGGAGACGCACGCCTTCAGTATCCGTCTCGATGCCGGCGACTTTGGCCGGCGTGATGCAATCCACGCTATCGAGACTGTCGAGCACGTCCCACAACGCGGCGACCGTGACCCGGTTTTCGACGATATGGCCAAGCTCGTTATATTCGGTATCCGCGCAGTCGAAATGCAGTTCGCCGCCCGCACGCGCATCGAAGACCCGCATTTCGCGATAAGCGGATACGCCGCGCCGCGCCATGCCGGGCCAGACACCGAGTTGCTCCAACATCAGCCGGGAGGCGCGGGTCAACGCGGACACGCGGATGTCGAGCGGCTCGGGAGGCCACTGTCGCGGCGGCTCGGCCTTGTCGAGCAGCGCCACCCGCACGCCGCCGAGCGCCAGTGCGCAGGCCACCGCCGCGCCGACCATGCCGCCGCCGACCACGATCACTTCGTAACGTTCGTTCATCCGCTTTATCTCCTTGCGCCAAGACGCGGCAGCCGGCCGGACAGCCCCATCGCATGCCGGGACAGCAATGATTTGGCCGCCGGAATGTGGTCGAGCAGGCATAAGCCGGCATTCCGGGCCGCCGCCAGCGGCAGCCATTCGTTCGAGAAAATGTGGATCAGTTGATCGGTAAAACGGATCGTGCGCTCATGATCCTGACGCCGCGACTCGGCATAGGCTTTCAATAGCACAGGATCGCCGATGTCGCCGCCTTGCGCGTGTTGACCAAGCAGCGTTTCGGCCAGGGCGGTCACGTCACGCAGGCCAAGATTGAAGCCTTGCCCAGCGACCGGATGCAGTTGATGCGCCGCATTGCCGATGATCACCGCGCGCCCTTCGACCATCCGTTCGGCGCGGATCAGCGTCAGCGGGAATGCGCGGCGCGGCGCGGCCAGCGTCAATTCGCCGAGCCGGTAGCCGAAGCAGCTTTGCAATTCGGCGATAAAATCGGCCTCATTTACGGACAGCAGCGATTCGGCTTCTTCCTGGCTTCGCGTCCAGACCACCGCCGAATGCCGTTCGCCGACCGGCAATAACGCCAAAGGCCCCGAAGCAGTAAAACGCTCATAGGCGGTAAAATGATTGGGCCTGGATGATTTGACCGTGGTGACCAGCGCGGTCTGACCGTAGTCGCTGACCTGCTGCCCGATGTCGAGGAGCTTCCGCACCGAGGACAGGCCGCCGTCCGCGCCGACCAACAGTTTCGCGGAAGCGGTCGCCGGCTCCTCGCCGAGCTTCAGGCTGACGCAGATCTGATCGCTGCCGGAATAGAGGCCCGCGACCCGCGCCGGACAAAGCTGTTCGATCTGCGCCGCTTCGACCCAAGCGGCGACATGGCCTTCGAGATCGCGCGCGCTGATCACATAGCCCAGGGCTTCGACGTTTTCCTGTTCGGCCGACAGCCGGGTTTTACCAAAATGGCCGCGATCGGACACGTGAATCGTTTTGATCGGCGTCGCGACCTGCTTGATGCCTTGCCAGGCGCCCAAGGCGTCGAGCATCGTGACCGTGCCGGCGGCCAGCGCCAGCGCGCGGTCGCCGGCCGCGGCCCCCTGTTGCTGCGCGCGCGTATTTGCCTCGATGATCGCGAGCCTGAGGCCCGAATCCTTCAACGCCAGCGCCAGACAATTACCGGCCAGCCCGCCGCCGGCGATCAACAAATCATAGTCCTGCTGCATCAGACGGCCTGCATCAAGGCTTCGATCTCCTCGATCGATTTCGGCACCGCGGCAGTCAGGCATTCATAACCGTTTGCGGTGACCAGAATGTCGTCTTCGATACGGATGCCGATGCCGCGCCATTTTTCCTCGACCTTGTCGTAATCGGCGGGAATGTAGAGCCCCGGCTCGACGGTCAGCACCATGCCCGGCTCCAAGAGGCGCCATTCCTGATCGACCTTGTAGTCGCCGACATCGTGTACGTCCATGCCGAGCCAGTGGCCGATCCGGTGCATGAAAAACGGTTTATATTTTTCATCCTTGATCAGTTTTTTGACCTTGCCTTTCAGGATGCCGAGTTCAACCAGGCCCTGGGTGATCGTTTCGACCGCCGCATCGTGCGCCGCATTCCAGGGCAGGCCCGGCTTGACCTGTTCGAGCGCAGAGGACTGCGCATCGAGCACCAGCTGATAAAGCTGTTTCTGCGGCTCGGAAAAACGCCCCGATACCGGAAAGGTGCGGGTAATGTCGGCCGCGTAATGATCGCACTCCGCGCCCGCGTCGATCAGCAGCAAATCGCCTTTATGCAGCACATCCTTGTTCTCGGTGTAGTGCAGCACGCAGGCGTTCTTGCCGCCGGCGACGATGCTCGGATAGGCGACATGGCGCAAACCGCCCTGATAAAACTGGTACAGCAATTCGGCCTCGATCTGGTATTCGTGCATGCCGGGCTTGCAGACCTGCATCGCCCGCGCATGCGCATGCGCGGACACTTCGGCGGCGCGCCGCATCAGTTTCAGCTCGGCAGGGCTCTTGAACAGGCGCATCTCGTGCAGGATGTGTTCGAGCGTGACCAACTCGCCCGGCGCCGACACGCCGCGTCTGGACTGGCCGCGCAGATGATTGATCCATTCCAAGAGGCTGTGATCGAGCTCCGGATCGCGGCCCATCGGATAAAACACTTTGCCCTTGTTTTCGAGCAAGCCGGGCAGGATCTCATCCAGATCGTCGATCGGAAACGAATCGTCGGCCTCGTAATGCTTGACCGCGC
>Ga0208751_100364_pt1 | contig 13445 bp, 13 predicted proteins | sample LakWasMet22_HOW5_2_FD_183868 | JGI IMG/M metagenome (GOLD analysis project Ga0208751, IMG submission 183868) | Freshwater sediment methanotrophic microbial communities from Lake Washington under simulated oxygen tension - Sediment Metagenome... | ecosystem: Environmental > Aquatic > Freshwater >... | reverse complement strand
GAATCTAAGTGTTCTCTCAAATAAATTAACTGGGGGCTCGTTAGGTTTTACTAAAGTATTGGTGGCTGGAGTGCTAACAGCTGGGCCGCTTACGTCAGACTCAGTGGCGATGTCTAAAACATCTGTAGTTGGCTGGTTTGGCGTTGCAGCAGGTGCTTCCGGTAATGTTGCGGCAGTTGCCGATTTGTCTTGTATAGGCTGGCCAAACTTTGATGCCTCAAGCTTCACGGCTGGCTTGTTATTGTTGCTAGCATGATTAAAATCTAGCATTTCTTTAATACGGGCAAGCTGTGCAGGGTTTGAAAGTGTAGCGTAGCCAATTGCAATGATAATCAGGCCAATACCTATGATGTAGATAGATTTGCTACCGCTTTTTTTTGTGTACGCGCCAAACTGTGGCGTGATTGAAGGTTGTTGAACCTCAGTGGATGTTGCGCCACGTTGTTCAAGGTCTTTCAGCATTTGATTGATTAAACTCATCGATTGTCTTTTTATTGAGATTTAATATGGCTTAAGATTGGTAATGAAAATAAACAGTATTAAGCCAAACGCGCCCACCAGCATGGTTAAGGATAAGCTTTTAAGCCCAAAGTTTTTCCATGTTGCATCGACCGACTCAGTGTCCGACGCAGCTGCCAGCACTTCGCGCATGCCCACTTGATGCTTGCCTTTGCCATAAGTGGCCAATAGGGCTTTATGTGCCAATATGTTAATTAGCCTAGGCACACCTTTGGAGTAATAATACATTAAATATAAAGCAGTACGGCTAAACATACGGCTACCTTTATAGCCGGCAATCGTTAGGCGGTGGTTCAGGTAGTATGCCATTTCATCGCGGTTTAGCAGGTCAAGTTGGTACGCAAAAGTAATGCGTTGCTTCAGTTGCCGGACAGAAGCATGATTGAGTTTATCTTCTAGTTCTGGTTGCCCAAAAATGACCACCTGCAGTAATTTTCTTTTTTCAGTTTCAAGATTGCTTAGCAAGCGTAGCGCCTCTAATGTTTCTATCGGCATGGCCTGTACTTCATCAAGACATACCACCACTTTAATATTGTCTCGCGCAAAGTTTAATAGGGCATGAGTCAGTGCGTTGAGTATCACGTGTTGTGTGATTTGCACATCAGCAGGCAAGCTGATATTGAGCTCTTCAGCCAGCACCATTAATAGCGATTGCGGTTCTAGATATGGGTTAGGTACGTAGGCTATTTTATAGCTTTGATCTAAGCTGGACATGAGCTTGCGGCATAGCAGTGTTTTGCCTGTACCAACTTCACCAGTGATTTTAATAAACCCCTCACCGGTGGTTACAGCAAATATGACAGTGTTTAACGCATCTTGATAGCTCGCAGACGCAAAGTAATAGCTCGTATCCGGCGTAATGCTAAATGGAAATTCACTAAGCCCGAAATGCTGCAGGTACATGGGTTATTGACCCTCAGTTCCCGTGTCTGGTCTGCGCATATCTTCGATACGTTGCTTGCTTGATAACATGTCGTTTGACCAGCTGTCTTGGCCTTGAACAACAGATGCTTTTAGCAAAATGACTAGTTCAGTTTTTGTTTTAGTAGCGCCCTGTTGACGGAAAGCTGCGCCTACACCTTTAACATCACCTAAGCCTGGTACTTTAGATTTTGTGCTGGATGCGCTTTCTGTCATCAAACCACCAATCACAATCACGCGCCCATCACGGGTGCGGACAATGCTGTCAGTCTCGCTGATGTTGCTAGATGCAAGGGGTAGGTTGATTTGGCCTGCAGTGCCACCCAATGTTACTTGCTTATTAACGGTAGAAACCTGGCTGATTGAGGGGTGCATGTGCAAAATGATGTTGTCATCTTTATCTATCTGCGGTGTTACATCCAAGGTAATGCCGGAGAAAAATGGCTGTAATATTACCTCTGGCACAGTGGTGGTTGCACCTACCGATGCTGTAGTATTCGAGGAAATACCCGTTACAAAAAACTCGTCTGTACCGACTTTAAGCACCGCTTTTTGGTTGTTAATTGAAGAGATACGTGGGCTGGATAGCACTTGTACATCACCCTGTGTTTCTAAGAAAGATAGCAGGGTGGAGAAGTTGGCACCTTGCAATGCAATGGCAAACAATGGGCCGCCTAGCGCGGTTGTCGCAGCGTTAGATAACACTGTACCGGTAGATGCTGTTAAATCACCGCTGACTAAGTTGCCATTGCCGCTGCTTGATAGACGAGTGTTTGCATTGATGTTGCCCACAATACCGGTATTAGAGCCACTGCGCCCAAATACAGACCAGTTCACACCGCTTTGTGATTGATCATTCAGCTGCACATTGAGGATTTTGGCTTCAAGTATCACTTGGCGCTCAATTGCCACCTGCATTAAGTTTAAAAAGGACTCAACGTTACGAATCTCGTTTGGCATTGCGCGCACAACAATCACGCCTGACTGCAGGTTAACAATAATGCGGCGACCATTCTCGTTACCCACAATACCATTTAATGACTCTGTTAAATCACGCCAAAAATCGTTATTAGATGTAGTGTTAATGCTTGAGCTGGTAAAGGTGCGGTTATTGTTGGCGCCACTGCCTATGTTGTTTGATACTTGTGATGTGCCGCCTGTGTTATTAGTGCCTTGCTGGTTGTTTTGACTGCCGCCGCTAATAGAGCCTGATGTCACACGGATATCAGATGCACCCTTACGTTGCCCAACAATGTAGTTCACTTGGAACACACGGGTCTGCATTGATTGCTGCTCAATAAAGATGCGTGAGCCATCTACTTTATATTCGTAGCCGTATAACTCTCTTAAAGCGTCTAATGCTTCAAATACAGTGACATCTTTTAAATTAACCGAAATATCACCTTTAATGTCGGGGTGCACGAGCATGCTGTACCGCGTGCCACCCACAATTCCCATCAAAACCTGGTTGGCTGGCGCGTTGTTAATGACTAAATCAAAACGTTGCTCCAGTTTTTTTGCGGTAGCTTTGGGGATTTCAATTTTTAATGGCGGTAGCAGTGCATCATTGATTTCTACTGGCGTAACTGCTTTGGCAGGCTTGGTTTCTGCGCTGACTGTTAGTTCATCTTTGATTGTGTTCAGGGTGCTTTGATCATGCGGTTGCAAAAAACCAGCGCAGCTAGTGAGTAGCATTACAATCAATAGTGGAGATAGTCGTATTGCAATTGTCGGCATGTTGTTCTCGTTTAGTTCATTTTGTCTATATTGAGCAATCATTGTTACTTGGGGTGACTGCCTTTTTTAGCAAAGCTAGCCTGACCGTTAGCCGGCAGTATTTTCTTCTGTATAGCGTAACCCATGGTTAATACTTTTAACGTATTGTCTGGATTGCGCAGTACGGCTTCTCGCTCATTAATCCTGATTAATGTTGCGCCGTCATATTTCTTTCCCAGCATTACTTTTTCGCCATTAATAATCGCTGCATGGTGATTTGCCCCGAGGATGACCGATTGTAACACGGGGCCATCAAACGAACCGCCACCGTCAGTGCTGTGCGCCTGATTATAAAAGGCTGCAGGAGGTTGGGTTGGGTCTTTTAGCACTTCGGCATAAGCAGTATTTAGTACCAATAAGCATGACGCCCCGATAAGCCATAATTGGTTAAAAGTCATTAAGTACTTGTTCATGCTTATATACTCAACCATGTTTTATCTAAACTTAAGGTATAAACCGTGAGTTTAAGCTGGTTATTGGGGAATGATTTTGCGCTAAGCTCAGCACGGTTCCACAGTACGTGCCAGTGCATATTTTCTATGGCGGCTACGTATTCTAGTAAATCTAAATAGCGGCCTTCAACAGTGATTTCCACACCATGTTTAAATAAGGTACTTTCCTGCGTAGTCACTTGGTTTGGCGCAACTGGGGTAGGTACTGATTGCACATTGCTGCCATCAGTAGGCTGTGCAGGCCGCTCTACGAGGTTTTGGGGTGGTAGTGTATTTAACGCGATTAATTTCAGTTTGCCATTTTTGGATAATAAATCCCGTAATAACGCAGGCATTTTTTCTGGGCTTACCAAGCTAAGATTAAGCTGGCTTTGCGCAGACTTAAGTGCTTGCAGCTTCGTTTGTAACTCGGCAATCCGCTGTTTGTTTTGTGCGTCTGGATCAATCGGCGGTTTGCTTCTGTATAAATCTACTTGTTGCTGTAACTCTTGCGCCAGTGCTTGGTCTGTTGAAATCTCAGTCAACAATCTTTTTTTGCTGGTTTCTATTGAGTCTAATAATAGCAAATGCATCACGGTATAAGTGAGCAAAGCCGCTGCGCCAAACACCATTAAACGCTCACGCTGATTAAGTGCCTCAACTTTACTAGAAAGTAGTAGCCATTTTTCCATGAAGGCAGCTTTCAAGGTTTACCTCCAGTCATGGGTGTTGGGTTAGTGCCGTTAAGTGGGCTGCTGGTTGGTGCTGCCAATCTGCTATCAAGTTTAGACTCTAATGAGAACTCGATGTAGTTGGGCTCATTTGTAATGACTGATGTGTTCTTAATGTTGGCTTTTTCTATCGCTGCTTCTGGCTTGCTTGGTGTGGTTGGCGCTGGTGTAACACCGGCAGCATTAGCCTTAGGCAAGTTTATATTTAAGCCCGAGAATAATTTACCCTTTAGTGCTGGCTCGTTGCTTAAGCCATTAATGTACTGTGGCACTAAATCACCGCGCAGTGCACGGCCTTGAATATTGAGTGTGTCGGTTTGGCTGTCTACGCTAAAGCTGGTCAACCACAAACCTTCTATGTTTTGTTTGGCAAATGCGCGCATTAGTGCTGCGTAGCTATTCGCAGGTGTGTTGCTTGATTGATTAAGCGTGTTGAGTATCTGCTGCTGTACTTTTTCGCTTTCTTCAAGCGTTGCAATTTGCTTTTCCAATGCGCTGTTTTTATCGCGTGGCGTGTGCAATGCAGTCATTGCTTTAAGCTCATTTTGTGTTTTGATGAGTTCACTAGCCACTTGCTGACGTTGTGCACTGAGTGCGGCAACTTCGCTTTTTACATATGAGTAGTAAGCAAGCATCGCGAGTGTGGCTACACCTAGCATGGCAGCCATGCTATTAAGTGTTAAAAACTGTTTTTGCTTGATTAATGCAAGGTTAATGAGGTTAATCTGTTGACTCACAGTTCGCCCCCATTACGCAGTGCTGCACCTAAAACGGGGAAGAATAAAGCTTGAGACTCTAAAGTATTGAGTTTTGCGCTACTTTCAAAATCAAAAATGTCAGCTAGATCCAAACGCACAACTTTAATATATAAATAAGAGCTGAGGTAATCATAAAAGTCTTCACGCCCAACAAACGGCGAGAGCACTAATCTGTTAATTGTAAGTTGCGGAAATTGACGTTCAAAGCTATCAAGTGAACGTTGAATTTCCAACGCAAATCGCTCGAAAATATTGGATTTTTGCTCACTGTTGTCGCTGGTAATAGCTTCTGTGTTTAACTCAATCTGCCTGGCGTGGTACAGAGCTTTATTTGCAGTAAAGGTGAGCAAGCCGCCATTACTATTGATAGATAACAAAGCTAGGCCGCGATTTTCTTCTTCAATGTATGCTGCGATATTTCTTTGTGCCATCTCTGGAATATCAATGACCTCTAAACCAGATTTAGTCATATCTGCAAATGGCTGCATATAGTTGCTGATAATGCTATTTTTGGCTGACACTGCATACACATAAGATTGACGGTTCAATTTAGTATCATCAAATGGGATATGAATCACGTCTACCGTTGCTTGTTCAACGGCATAATCAATCATGTCTTTAAGTTTCCAGCTCAGCGCTTGTTTTAATTCACTATCAGGAACGTTGGGTTTTTCAATCTGAAATATTTGGTACTCGCCTTGCTTCATCAGCAAAGCGCAATGAAAGGTGTCTAAATCAATGTTAGCATCTGCTATAATGGACTTAATGTCAAAAGCTTCTTTGGTGACATTTGCCTGAGAAAGCGTCATTTTTACCAAGGGCTTACGGTCACGGGTTTGAACCACGTGAGCAAGCTGCGTGCTGTGCCCTGAGTGCTCGATACACAGCCATCCTTGCGATTTTTTCTTAGTAAAAAATTTCATCATGAGCGCTTAATCGGTGCCAAAATTTCTTGTTGTTTTTAAACAGTATATACTACATTAAGTTGTGTGTCGTAACTTATTGTAATATATGATTTATTAATGATTTTTATTTTTAGTTGCTTTTTGTTTGACTAAACGTATGTCCAATTAATTAGCTAGGCTTAGAAAATCTCTCGCAAGTAGATAATAGGGGTTTTATAAGTGCCAAATGTAGCACGTGCACTTGGATTGATATTTCCTGTGCCTAGCCAGTTAAATCTAAGCCAAGCAGGTACGGTTGCAGTTACATCCATTGAGCCAGTATTGCCAGCACCCGGCGCCCTGAGGGTAAGGTTAAAGTTGCCATTGCCTGGAGGTACTTTAAAGCGTTTAGCCGCAATAGCCGCTGCAGCACAACCTAAACCACTGCCGCCGGGATTGCCTATATCCAGAGCGCACACTTCACTTGGTATTAACCCATCAGCAGGGTTAGGGTCGGTCAGGGCTAAGCCCACCCCCGTGGTACATACATCGTTGTTGTTGAGCACCCAAGAACCATTGTTCCAGTACTGCGCTACCATTGGCATTGGTAAATCTAGCAGTTCTGAGCCGTAGGCATTCTGTATGCGAATGCGGCCACTGCGTACCAAGGTGCTGCCTTCTATGATGCCAGATGCAGAACTTACGGCATCTGTATCGATAGCCCTTAGTTTAATGGTTGCAGGTGAGGTAAGCGCGTTGGTGAATGTATAGCTTGGTGAAGCGTTAGCAATGCCTTGTGAAAAAGCAGTTGCAAGTATACTGTTGTTTAAAAGTGAGCCTGTTGTAACTGCATTGGCATCGCTCAATGTTGTGGTCTTGGAGAAGTTAGGGCTGGTGTTTGCTGTGCCATCATAATTTTGCGTCACATTCCCAAGTGCGTTCATTGCCTTTACTTGCACATTAAATGGCTGTGCTGAATAAGTGAAGTTTCCTGCATTGCACCCTTGTGTCACGATGGTGTCGAAATGGTCTGGGATGAAGCGACCCACATTGCCTGCACCATTGCACACTGTGCTACCGGTGCCGGTATTGCCCGTTGCGGTAATACTAGAACCTAAATAACTACCACTGGCCAAAGTTGCAGTGAGATCTCCATTGCCGACTTCAGACCAATTGAGATTATTGGATGTTGCTACGCCATTGGTAAAAGTTCCTAAAGAACCGCTAAAACTGCCATTAACCGCGCTAATACCTGTAGGTTGGCATTTATTAAAAGTAAGGGTGGCACTTTCTGGGGTGCTTTCTTTGCCAAAGTTAGGGATAGCTGCATTTGCGGCATTTCTTGCTGTCACTGTAGTGTTGAAATTGTTACCAGCTTTGATAGGTGCCGTGCTTGGGTTGCTAAATACAAAGTCTTTAGGCGCTGCAATAAAACTATCGCTACCGGTCATGCTGAGGCCGGCATCAGCACCTGAGCCTGTATATGTTGCATTGAGCAATATATTGCCGACATCAGCATATTGAAAGCTAGTACTAGCAACGCCGGATGCGTTAAACGCTAAACTAACATTTCGGCCAGTAGCATCGCATGCTGCCGAGGTGCTGTTGGCAGCATTTAGTGGAATATTGTTGACGCGGACTGGAAGCGTGCCAGTAATGGGGTTGCTGTAACTGCATTTGAAATTAACGCTCTTACTTACGCTTGCAAAGGCTGGTGTGCATGCAAGCGTGCTATTTGATTTTCTTACAGCGCTAACATTAACGGTTTGAGTGGTTTCAGCAATGTGATGAGGTATATCAAAGATAAATCCAGTATCACTATAAGTATGGCTACAACTGGCGATACTACCATTCCAGCAAGTCCATAAATTTGCAGGTGTAACTGATAGCCCGCTAGTTTCAAATGTTGCCGTCTGTGCGGTGGTGACTGGTACGGTGATGGCTACGGCACTGCTACCTACAGGAATAGTAAATGGAACTGTGGCTAGGGTGATGCCACCAGCGCTTTTTGCAACGACATTGCCGCTTAGCCCATTGGTGTTAACCGTACAGCTATTTCCTGTGTCAAAACTATTACATGCATTAACGGTTACGGTTGAGCCTGTACAGGTTACACCATTTCCTGCGTGACTAAGCCTTACATGATCTAGTGTTGCACAAATGTTTGTAGCTTGACGAATCTCATTGAGCTGGCTGCTACCTAGCGCTGATTGAAAAACTTTCAATTCGTCAATATTGCCAGCAAAGCCAAAGTTGTTGTTCCCCTCTCCCGAGGCGTTAGTTTCACCGCCAATCGATGCGATGCCGCTATCTGAACCAAAAGTACTTTCTGACCATGTCGCACTTACGTTTGTTAATAGTGTTCCAGCGGTGTTGTAAATGTAGATATGTTTTCTTTTATTAGGGATGTCCGCAACTGCCGCCACAAAATACCAAGTGTTATTTGTAATGACATTTCCTGTATCTAAACTAAGAGCTGATGGTGTTCCTCGACTAAAGAAACGTAGCCGCCCAGCAACACTGTCGTCACCAATGCTAAAACCAAAGCCACCACTATTGTTTTCATCATCCACGAAAATACGTTGGCCTGGTAGGCTGTTATTGGTCGTTCTCACCCATGCTGTAATGGTAAAAGATGTTCCATTGGCACCTAAATTAGGAAAGCTTGAGGGTAGTGCTACATAGTCTTTATTGGAGCGGTTAAATACGCCATACCGACATGTTCCTGGGCTGCCGGCGATGGCCGGGGATAGGTTTGCCGTGGTTGGTTTGATTGCATTTAAACTGGCAGCTACGCCTGAGTAGCTGCCTACAATATCAATAACTTCCCCTGTGCCGCCTGACCAAGCTGATTCATTCATGCGAAACTCTGCCATTGGTGCTGGAGCCGGAGGTGCTGTACATTTAGCATTGCTGGGCGTGCAATTGCCAAGCACTGTTGTGTTATTACCCAGAACTAGTGTATTTGCAGTCAAGTTGCCCGTAATATCTGCGTTGTTGCCAATATCAATGGTTCCGCCAGCGCTTAAGTTGACTGAGCCTTGAAAGTTGTTATTTATCGTGATGTTTCCAGAAACGACAATATTAAAGTTGTAGCCATTGTTGTTAATTGTCAAGCCATTACCTGCAGTTAAAGAGCCTGAGGTAAGGTTTAGCGTGATGGGCGTTGTTATATTTATTGTACTGTTATTGCCAAGTGAAATATTGCCTGTACAGTTGTAAGTGATGCCAGTCGAAAAACTGCAATTGTTAAATGGTGCTGACCCAATATCTGCGGGTAATGTGTATGCAAATGCCTCACTGAGTGATACTAGCGCAGTAATGAAAAACGCTAAGCTCATTTGAAAGCATGTTTTAAACTGTAGGCGATTGATGATGGTCATACCGGCTCTGTTAATGATGCAATTAAAGTAAAGTGCTCGCGTGTATATTTGATTAACATTTATTGACATTGATAAGCTGGTGTGACATCCGTTGCCCGGCATTTGCTCACGGTTGCTTGTAATCGGCGCTGACTGAACTCGATTGTACCAGCAACCCCAGAGCTTGCCGTGGATGTGATCTCAAAGACACGAATAGTGCGATCTGTACCTTGCTCAAAGTAGTCTACTGATTGAGTGCATGCAATAGCTACCACGTAGGATTCAATATTAATGTTTGCTGGAGCGGGGCAGTTCACCAGATTTGCCGTGCCCGGTGCCAGTACTTGAAATATTGCCAACTCTAGCCCTGCACGTGCAGCCTGGTAAGCTTGGGAGCCTTGTACATCTTGCCTAGAGGTTGCCTGTTGTATGCTGCTTATATTTAAAGCATAAGCACCTAGCGCAGCCAAAATGACCAGTAAAAAGATGGCGGCAGGCAGCAAAAATCCACGTGTGTAGTGTTTATTCATGGTGAGTTAGCCACATTGATTTGATGCATCAGCGTTACTCTGGCAGTGTCTTCTGTAAGGCTGATATTGACAGAAACAATACCTGATCTTTGCAACACGCCAGCCGTGTAGGTGATTTGGCAGTTGGCTAAATTATTGGCAAGTTGACTACGCTGAATGCCAGCCAAACCATCAAGCGCTGCAATACTGGCTGGTTGCGCAGCCTGAAACGCATAGCCTTGATATCGCCACAATATGCGATTAGTCATATCGCACGCATAGGTGACTGGCGTAGCCACCACTTGAAAACGGCTAGAAGGCGAAGCAAGTGGAAAGCTACTGCCTGTAAAGGTCAAAGTGTTGCTATTAGTCGCCGCATTAAGTGTGCGCCTGCTGGTACCTGCGTAAACATCAGACCCTGGAATACCTAAATTGTAGATGACTAATGACTGATTGTTTGTGACGGTCATTGGCACGCCTAACACATCAAAACTGTTGTCAGTAGGGATTGAGAAGTCTAAAGGGTTATCTGTAGCGGGCGCAGTGCCTACAGCCGCCCGGTAGCGCCCAGCGAGGTCTACTGGTGTAAATTCGAGCATGCTGTCAGCACCGTTGCTCGTGGTTCTTACACTATTTGGCAGAGCATTTCTGATGTCTCTAGACATACGACGTAAAGCGGTGTCAGCACGGTCTGATAAGCTTGCGCGTCGTTCACTATCAAAAAAAGACTGGGTAGGATTGCCAATAAACAATGCTACGCCACCGGCAAGTATGCCAACAATTGTAATTACAACCACCAACTCAACCAATGTAAAGCCCTGAGTAACGGCAAAGCGATGACTGGCTGTGCGTTTAGGCTTAACTGTCATTTTAGTTGCCAGTGGCTTTTTAGCTGTTAAGCGCTGACCCGCCTGCAATGCGCAGTGAGCAGACCCATGCGCTTGTAGCTTAAGCGCAGGTAAGTCATGACCTCTTAATCGGCGCTTATATATTGGGCGCATAGCGAACTCTGTAACCTGATAATGTGACAACGGTGTTGGCAGGGCCTGTGACGCGCACGCTAACTCTTAGTGCAGCATCGTTGTTTAGGCCTAAAGTCGCGCCGTCTCGGGTAATGGTGACAGTTGCCGCATAAGATCCCAAGTTTGCCAGTGGTGTCGTGTCATTAGGGTTGCAGATGCCAGCGCATTCAGCATTAGGCATGGTAAAGCCACCATAATCTGCAACATTGTCAAAAGGGTTGGTGTTGCTGTAGCGGCTTTCAGTATTAGGAAAAGGCCCTGCAATGGCTCCAGCGCCAGCGGGGTTTGTATCCTGTGTTTCTGTAGTGCAATCAGTGGTGCTGGTTGCGGTTGATGCATTGGCATCATCTGGGTCGCAAAATGTAAAAGGCTGTTGCTGAATTTCTAACAATAGTGATTCTGCAATAGATAAAGCTTGTTTTCTCACTAGCGGGTCTGCGCTATTACGCCCGGTGATTTCCAGTACTTTTAGCACGCCGGCTAAGGCCACTCCCATAATCACAATAAACACGACTAGCTCTACTAAAGTAACACCTAATTGGGCAAAGCGAACACGCAATGCTGCCGCAGATTGCACCGAGGGCTTTAATGGAGCGGTTTGGCACTTGTGTAGTGATGGATGGTTAGGCTTATCGGACATAACCAGTTTCTGCTTCTACTGTAATGGTACGTGCAGGCTCTAAGGTCACTGCATTTTGAATTTGAAAGGTTGCAACAGCGTTAGGCGATGGAGTGCCCAGGCCATTAAAACTAATCACAGCAGCACTGGCAGTCACAGTGACGTTGCTGGGCAGCACTTTAACGTATGCGGCGCGTGTAGCAGGGTCGAGTACAGGACTGCTGCAATTGTTGGTGTAGCCTAGGCAAATGGTGCGGGTTGCTACATTTACGTTAGTAAAAACGTTGGTGCGCTGTGCGATGGCTGTTTTTTGTGCGTAGCGTAAAGCTGACATCAGGGTGCCATAAGCACCCCTTGCATCAAAAGCATCTCGTCCAATAAAACGCGGAGCGGCAATTACGGTAATTAAGCCTGAAATTACAATCACTGCTACGAGCTCTACTATTGTGAATCCATGAGATCGTTGCATATTGTAATGTTTAATGTCGTTACTTCTCAGAAGCCGTTTTCGCCCTCTGAGAAGTGGTTTATTAGCAACCTGATGTAGTAACTGTTACTTTACCTGCATTTGCAGCTGTTGTCGTACCATCATCGTAAGTCAAAAAGCAGTTGGTAACAGCTGTTGTAAAATTGTACGTTACTACACCTGATGCTGGAGTTCCAGCTACATAGCCATCAGTAGATTGTAAAGCACTGGCAATACCAGCAGCCGTTGGAATGCCATTACTAGCAGTCACAGCAACAGAAGTGCCATCTACCATAGAGACTGTAGAAGCTGTTCCGCCAGCGGCAAAGTGTCTTGCTTGCACCACGCCAACAGCAGAACGCATACCACCTGCAAGGCCGTTTATCGATGCCGCTCGAGCACTATTAGTCAAGTTGATAAATCTTGGCAAAGCAGTAGCCGCCAAAATGCCTAAAATGACAATTACCACCACTAATTCAACTAGGGTAAAACCAGATTGTTGTTTCATTGTTAAAACTCCTTAATGCGTTACGATGTGTTAAATAAGTTTTTTATAAATTTTAAGATATTTACGTTTATTACAATTAAATAAAAGCGCTGTTTATTAAGTATCTAACGGGTGCCTATCTAAAAAATGTAGAGCACTCTTAAATTTTTAGGGTTTTTACAGTTAGCAACCAGTCGGGTCAATTGGCGTAATCACTGGCGCACCGTTGGTAGCTGCCTCTGTATAAGTAAACTGGCATTGTGCAGGGGTAGGTGCACCTTGGATTTGGAACGTACCAACACCACCGGTGCCACTGTAGTTATATCCATCGGCCTGTAATTGTGCTTGAGTTGGGTTAAATGTAGTTGTTAGGCCAGCTGCTGATAGTACCCCGGCAGTGCCAAAATCTGAGGCAGCTGGGTATGCATTTACTAGGTTAATGATGCCATTTTCAGTACATACTGTGCCGGTTGCTCCGTTGCCGTTATTTGCAGTGCCGCCGCCCGGGCAAGCTGTTGTGTCAGCAACGTTATTTCTGGCCAATACCGTTGCGTGTGCTAACGCTGCTGCTGCGGCAACGCTGCCTCTAGCTGCATTGAGTTTTGCGATGCGGGCATCTCGCTGTAGGTTAGTGAATCTAGGCAAGGCAACTGCTGCCAAAATACCAAGAATAATAATCACCACAATTAATTCAATGAGGGTAAAACCTTTAATTTTGCTAGGCATTATTATTTCCTTTTTTTAACAAAAATGATTTAGTTTGTTACCTGCGCTAAATCCAAACCGCCAGCACTCAATTTTGACGAGCTGCTTCTCGTGGCGGTGTTGATCAGCGCATACCGAACCTCGGTAGCGTCACTATGCACATATACTAACTGTTTTCTATTGATATCGAAATACCAAACCGCATATAAACCGTGCGGTTTGGCTGATATTTCACCAATATAGTTTTGGGGCTGC
>Ga0208751_100363_pt1 | contig 13447 bp, 9 predicted proteins | sample LakWasMet22_HOW5_2_FD_183868 | JGI IMG/M metagenome (GOLD analysis project Ga0208751, IMG submission 183868) | Freshwater sediment methanotrophic microbial communities from Lake Washington under simulated oxygen tension - Sediment Metagenome... | ecosystem: Environmental > Aquatic > Freshwater >... | reverse complement strand
TTATTGATTTGAGTTTATTGTCGGCGATGGCCAACCGTCATGGCTTGATTGCCGGAGCGACCGGTACCGGCAAGACCATTACCCTGCAAACCTTGGCCGAAGCTTTTTCGCAAATTGGTGTGCCGGTATTTATGGCCGATGTTAAAGGCGATCTGTCCGGTATCAGTCGGGCGGGCGGCGGCAATGCCAAAGTCGAAGCGCGGGTGGCCGAACTGGGTATTGGTACTCTCAACTATGCCGCCGCGCCGACAGTATTTTGGGATGTGTTCGGTAAAAAAGGCCACCCGTTACGGTCAACAGTATCGGAAATGGGGCCACTATTACTGGCGCGGATGCTCAATCTTAACGACGTTCAAGGCGGTGTATTGACGGCAGCGTTTAAAATTGCCGACGACAACGGCTGGCTGTTGTTGGATTTAAAAGATCTGCGCGCGTTGTTGCAACATGCGTCAGAGAACGCTGCTGAGCTGGCAAGTGAATACGGCAACATCTCTGCGGCCAGCGTTGGTGCTATTCAACGCGGCTTGTTACAACTGGACCACGAAGGCGGCGAAAACCTGTTCGGCGAACCGGCACTGGATTTTAATGACCTGTTGCAAACCGAGGGCGGCCGCGGGGTGATTAACATCCTAGCGGCTGACTCGCTGTACAATTCGCCGCGAGTTTACGCCACTTTACTGTTGTGGCTATTGTCGGAACTGTTTGAAAATCTTCCTGAAGCCGGCGATTTGGACAAACCGAAACTGGCGTTCTTTTTCGACGAAGCGCATTTATTATTTGATGATGCACCGGCCGCTTTGCTGCAAAAAATTGAACAAGTGGTGCGGTTGATTCGCTCTAAAGGCGTCGGTATTTATTTCGTCAGCCAGAATCCGTTGGATATTCCTGATGCCATTCTCGGTCAACTCGGTAACCGCGTCCAACATGCCTTGCGAGCCTTTACCCCGCGCGATCAAAAAGCCGTTAAAGCCGCGGCAGAAACGTTTAGAGTTAATCCCAATATAGACGTGAAAACCGCTATTACCGAACTAGGTGTCGGCGAAGCCTTGGTGTCGTTTTTAGATGAAAAAGGTATCCCGGCGCCGGTTGAACGAGCCTTGATCAAACCGCCTTGCTCACGTGTTGGTCCTGCCAGCGACGCTGAACGCCAGGAAACCATCCAAAACTCGGTAATTTACGGGCATTACGAAAAACAAGTCGACCGCGAATCGGCCTACGAAATCCTTAAAGGCCGCGCCGAACAGACCGCGCAACCGGCAACAGAATCTGCCAATGTGGGTAATTCTGGTTTCGATTGGGGCGGTGTGCTGGACGGTGTCACAGGGTCTGGCAGTGGCCGAGGACGACAAGGTGTTTTGGAAACAGCAGCCAAAAGCGTCGCCCGCAGCATCGGGCAGGAAGTCGGCAGACAGATTATTCGTGGGGTGCTGGGTTCATTGTTGGGCGGTGGACGCAGACGATAGATCGGTAATAGCTATATTTTTTCACAATAAATACTGATTTCTCTTTTATGCCCGCGCCAATCAACGTCGATGTATTGTGTGTCGGCCATGCTTCTTACGATCTCATTTTCGCAGTTCCGCATCATCCCAACGCAGACGAGAAGATTTTTGCCGACAATTTATTAGCTTGCGGCGGCGGTCCTGCTGCCAATGCCGCTGTCAGCGTCGCTCGACTAGGTTATCAAGCTGCATTTGCCGGTTATTTGGGGCGCGACCTTTATGGCGATAAACATTATCAAGAGCTGGTCGAGGAGGGCGTCGATACGCAATTGCTAGTAAGAGGCACAGCACCAACGCCGCTATCGACCATCATCGTTAAGCCCGACGGTAAACGGGCTTTGATCAATTACAAAGGCGACACCAAAGCCTTGCCTGCAGAAGCTATCGATTTCTCTTTAATCAAACCCAAAGTAATTCTATTCGACGGCCACGAGCCGCATATTTCCCTGCCGCTGGCTGAGCAAGCGGGTCAACAAAAAATCCCGACGGTGTTAGATGCCGGTTCTTTGCATGACGGCACCCGCGCATTGATGGCCAAGGTCGATTATCTGGTCTGTTCTGAAAAATTTGCTTGTCAGTTGGCTGGTGATGAGGAAACCGCGCTCAGCCAAATGGCAAAAGTCGCCCCCGTTGTCGTTATCACTCTAGGAGAAAAAGGGTTGATTTGGCAGCGGGGCAATCAATGTGGTGCTATGCCGGCTTACCCAATTACTGCCATCGACACCACCGGTGCAGGCGATGCTTTTCACGGCGCTTTTGCCGCTGCCGTTGCTGCTGAGTTGGACTGGCTTGAAATTCTTCGTTACGCCAGTGCCGCAGGCGCGTTTTGCTGCACCCAAATTGGCGCCAGGCTAGGTTTACCCACTAAAGAACAACACTTGTGGCTATCTAAAAGCACTGTTTAAAAAATTCATGTTATGAATAAAACAATAATGTTATATTCATAACATGAATTGGATTATTTTGATTATTTCCTTGCCTAACGAAAATGCATCAGTCCGCATGCGTGTCTGGCGAGCGGTCAAAGCGTCCGGCGCTGCAGTGCTCCGAGATGGCGTTTATTTGTTGCCGGAACAGGATAGCTGTCGTTTGATGTTAACTGCGATAGCCAGCGATGTGCAATCGGGCGGCGGTTCTACCAGTTTGTTACGGGTTGAGTCTTTGGATGGCAGTGATTTTGCCGGTCTTTTCGATCGTCAAGAAGCTTATGCCTCGCTACTGATTGAAATCGAAAAAGCCGCCGATGCGCTTAACAACAATGTTCAGGATGCCACCAAGCAGCTACGTAAGTTGCGTAAAGCCTTCACAGTCATTGCCGAGATTGATTTTTTTCCTGGCGAAGCACAAAAACAAATCGATACCGCCTTGCTTGAATTGGAAGTCAAAGCTAATCGGTTGCTGTCGCCAGATGAGCCGCATGCTATTGATGCATCGATACCCAATTTATCCGTTAGCGATTTTCAAGCCCGAGTTTGGGCTACCCGCCAGCGGCCTTGGGTGGATCGTTTGGCTTCCGCTTGGTTAATTCGTCGCTTTATCGACCCGCAAGCCCGTTTTGTTTGGCTGGCAGCAATTACTGATTGTCCAACTGATGCACTGGGGTTTGATTTTGATGGCGCCAGCTTTAGTCACGTGGGTGCCCGTGTCACTTTTGAAGTGTTACTGGCGAGTTTTGCAATAGATCATCCAGGCCTAAAACGCTTGGCTGCATTGGTGCATTATCTGGATGCCGGCGGAATTCAGCCGCCTGAAGCTGTCGGTGTTGAAGCAGTATTGGCAGGATTACGCGACGCAATTAGTGATGATGATCAACTGTTGTCAGCTGCCGGCGCTGTATTTGACAGCTTGCTGGTAGTTTTTGAAAAAGGAGTGACCACGAATGATGCAACCTGAACGATCAACCGAGCAGGTTTTAGTCCGGCCCGAGCCTGTGACTTTCTGGCAAGCATTTATTTTTTGGCTGAAACTCGGTTTTATCAGCTTCGGCGGGCCCGCCGGGCAAATAGCCATCATGCATCAAGAATTGGTGGAAAAACGGCGCTGGCTTTCCGAAAGGCGTTTTTTACATGCGTTGAATTACTGCATGTTGCTGCCAGGACCGGAAGCTCAACAACTGGCTATTTATATCGGCTGGTTAATGCACAAGACCTGGGGCGGAATTATTGCGGGGGCGTTATTTGTATTGCCGTCGTTGCTGATTTTGATAGTGCTGTCCTGGATTTATGTTGCCTTTGGCGATGTGACTTGGGTGGCCGGGGTGTTTTACGGCATCAAGCCTGCGGTAACTGCAATTGTGCTGCAAGCGGCGCATCGCATAGGTTCACGCGCACTAAAAAACAATGTGCTGTGGTCGTTGGCCGGATTATCTTTTCTGGCAATTTTTACTTTACAGATGCCTTTTCCGGCGATTGTCGTTACCGCGGCGCTGCTAGGTTTTGTGGGCGGCCGCATTTCTCCTGAAACCTTTAAAACCGGTGGCGGTCACGGTAAGTCAGGCCAGTCTTTTGGTCCGGCATTGATTGATGATGACAGCGCACGGCCTGTTCATACCCAGTTTCGATGGTCGCAGTTCAGTTTAATTGTCGGTGTTGGAGCCTTACTTTGGGCTGTGCCGATGGCGATACTTACTGTTAATTACGGCTGGGACCATGCCTTAACGCAGATGGGCTGGTTTTTTACCAAGGCGGCATTGCTGACTTTTGGCGGCGCGTATGCGGTGCTGCCTTATGTCTATCAAGGCGCCGTCGAGCATTATCACTGGCTGCTGCCGCAACAAATGATTGACGGTCTGGCATTAGGAGAGACGACGCCGGGGCCGCTGATTATGGTGGTGACGTTTGTCGGCTTTGTTGCCGGTTGGTCGCAAGCGCTATTGGGTGCCGACCAGTTATTTATTGCCGGTGCCGCGGCTGCATTTGTCGTGACGTATTTTACTTTTTTACCGAGTTTTTTATTCATTCTCGCTGGCGGGCCGCTGGTGGAATCGACTCGAGGAAATCTTAATTTTACCGGGCCTCTGACCGCGATTACTGCGGCGGTGGTCGGTGTTATTCTTAATCTGGCGGTGTTTTTTGCCTATCACGTGTTCTGGCCGCATGGACTTAGCGGTCAATTTGATGTGGTTGCCGCATTCATCTGCCTGTGCGCGCTACTGGCGCTGTTTCGTTACAAAATTGGTGTTATTCCAGTCATCGCCAGTTCCGGTGGATTGGGGCTGTTGTTAGTCGTTGTCAAACCCTGGCTTGTTTAGCAGGCATTTATTTTTTATGGAGAAAAAACTATGTCATCACAAACGCGTCGCGATTTTTTAGTATCCGCTTCCAGCGCAGTGGCACTGGCAGCCCTGGGTTCTGAGGCCCAGGCTGCAGATTTAGCCCCGGCTGCTGGGCTTACTACAGCAATTCCAGCGGCCTTTGCGGGCGGCCATGAAGTCAAAGCTTTGCCGTTTGATCCAGCCAAATTGGGTGGTATTTCCGAAAAATTGATTCGCTCGCATTGGGAAAACAACTATGCCGGATCGGTCAAGGCCTTGAATGCGGTCAAACAAAAACTGACGAGTTTCCTTGAAGACGCCAATCTGCCCGCGTTTATCTACAACGATCTTAAACGCGAACATTTGCTGCGCACCGGGTCGGTGGTGTTGCATGAATTGTATTTCGGTAATTTGGGCGGCTCTGGTAAAGCCGATGCTGCCTTGCAAAAAGCACTGGCTGAAGCATTCGGTAGTGTGGAAACCTGGGAAAAAGAGTTTCGCCGCTTAGGTGCAGGACTAGGTGGCGGTTCCGGCTGGGTCGTACTTGGTTATAACCTGCATACCGGCTTATTGGAAAATTATTGGCAATGGGATCATGCGCATGCGCCAACCGCAACGCTGCCGGTGTTAGTGTTGGATATGTACGAACATTCGTATCAGATGGACTACGGCGCAGCGGCGACAACTTATGTCGATGCGTTTTTCCGCAATATTCATTGGGAGACAGTGTCAGCGCGTTTGGACCGGGCATTAAAAGCACGGACGATTTGGCAGGTAGCTGACGCTCGATGAGTTGGAGCTTCCAAGCGTAGGAGCGGGCCTTGCCCGCGAATGGGTTACGACATCGCTCATATCGCGGGCAAGGCCCGCTCCTACCGCGTCAAATAGCTAATCGACCGTGACGAAAATCGCTAACTGCTTTGATGATTTCCTCTTCGGTATTCATCACAAACGGGCCGTGTTGTACGATCGGCTCATTTAAAGGACGACCGGCAATCAATAACACGCGGGCGGTTTGCTTGGCATGTAAGACCACACCATCGCTATCGGCGTTGTTAGCCAAAATAGCCAGCTGTCGTTCCGCGACGGTTTTATCGCCAACGCTGACTGCACCACGATAAACATAGATAAGACCGTTATATCCAGCGGGCAGAGCTTGCTCGAAGCTGCGGCCTGCCTCCAGATGTACATCAAGATACAGCGGTTCGGTGACCGGTCGGGTTACTGCGCCGCTTATGCCGTGACTGGCTCCGGCAATCACTTTAACCATCACACCATCGCCGGTTTCGAATGCGGGAATCGTCTCAGCAGCAATATCGCGATACCACGGGGCTGATAGCTTGTCTTTGGCAGGCAGGTTAAGCCAAAGCTGAAAGCCTTCCATCACGCCGTCTTCTTGTTCCGGCATTTCTGAGTGGATAACACCGGCACCGGCGTTCATCCATTGCACGCCGCCGTTTTGCAGCAGGCCTTCATGTCCGGCACTATCGCGATGACGCATGCGACCGGCAATCATGTACGTCACGGTTTCAAAGCCGCGATGCGGATGATCAGGAAAGCCTGCCAGATAGTCGTTGGGATCGTCGCTGCGAAACGCATCCAACATCAAGAAGGGATCAAGGCGTCTGTGTAGCGGTTGACTGACCAGCCGGATGATTTTTACTCCGGCACCTTCAGTCACAGGCTGACCGGTAATGATTTGCTCTATGTTACGCGGATGTTGCACGGTTTCAGTGATAGTGGTGCTCATGATCGTCTCCTGTCTAACAATGTGTTCAGGCCAAGGCGGTAATGTCGGTTTCGGTCTGAGTAAATACATCCTCCGCCGCACCTGCAGCACAACTATATCAAGCATCGGGTACGTGCGCGATAAGTCCCTAATCGTCAGGCTGGCTGAGGGCGGCAGTGTTGATTTAATTCAATAAATAAAGCCATCAGTGCCGGCCTAAAAGTAGCCGCGTCTTTGTGTAGCTATATAAAAAATATCGACGTTTTAAATGTAAATTAACTTATATGGAGGAGGCGTAATCTGCTGGATTGGGTAAAGTGTATTTTGTGTGTTCATAACAATTCGCTGTTAGTTCGCCAGCTACAAAGAGGCAAATGGTGAAAGTATTATTTCCAAGCCACGTCATAACGTTCTTAGATAGGCGCTATATGCCTGTACTACAAAAAAATTGACTTATACGGTTGGACTTCCTATTGTTAGACAAGTTATGTTTTGCGCATACTTTCGAAGGATCCCTTATGGAAATATCCAATCCTCAAGCCAATACATTTGGTTTTGATGTCTTTCTTAGCCATAACAGCAAAGAAAAAGACTTCGTGCGGAAAATTAAAGAGGATTTGGGCTTATTAGGTGTTAAGGCTTGGTTGGATGTGGATGACCTGCCTCTAGGCCCGCAATGGCAGCCAGAACTTGAAAAGGGATTGCGGGATAGCCGGATGGTGGCCGTCTTCATCGGTCCGGTAGGTATGGGGAATTGGCAAACTGCAGAAATGCAGGTGGCCATCAATCACAGCGTGACAAAAAATAAGCCGCTCATACCCGTACTCTTACCAGGAGGGCCTGAACCAAAGGAGCTTACCGAATTTCTACAGCTTTATAGCGTTGCGGATTTTCGCATGGGGTACAACCCAATCGAACTTAAGCGTTTAGCCGAGGCTATAACCGGTAAGAAACTAGATCTGCTAGAGTCAATTTCGAATAAAGCGCCAGAGCCCTCAAGCCCAAGTTTGGACGGCGATGACGAAAAGCAAGACCCATCGGTGCAAAGAGCTTTGGAATATTTCGAAGAGGCCTTCGATTCCGTTAATCCAGTCAACATTACCTTTTTCATCGGCCAGGGGATAAGCCACAGCGGACTAGATTCGGTGATTAGCCCGCAGAAGATAAGCCGCGAATTGATGAAAAACCTGCAACTGATCGACCAGGACTATAGCCAGTTGTTGCCTGCCATTGACACCAGTTCGGCGTATTACGCCATGAGCAAGAGTGACTCTGCACTGCAAAATGCCGTCGCCAAACAACTGTGGATAGCCCCCGACACCAATCTTCCGGTCTACCAAAAACTTTCCAGTTTGCTGGCACTTGTCGGTAAGCGTGAGCCGCGCCGGGGCCAACATATCAGTCCTCAAGTGGTTGTTACTTCCAATTTTGACTTGCTGCTCGAGCGTTGTCTGTTGCGGGCCGGATTGTCATTCACCCGGCTAGTGCAGTACCGTGCCTCCCCACAAATAGACATCAACGAATATAAAAATGTACGCATCTCGCAGGATGGGACGATTTCGGTTGATTGTGCAGGCAGCCCGAGCATGCAGGTCAACGTGAATGATACCCACGCCATGGATGATCTCATTGCCACTTGCAACAAAAAAACCTTGAAGGATGCCAAAGAGTTTGGGGCTTCACAGTCCCTATCATTGTCGAGTCTAAGCTCGCCGATCATTTATAAAATAAACGGCTCATGCGACGTTTCTAATAGTTGCATCATGACCATAGACCAGCATCTCGATTTCATCTGGCGTCAAAGTAAACAATCCCTAATTCCCGACCAAATTAACGAAATTATCAAGAACACCCCTATCCTGTTTATTGGCAGTAGGATACTGGATCCCGATTTCCGGCTCGGATACCTCGCATTGCTGCAGGAAGAAACGAAAAGCAAAAGCTATGACCGCTATGCTCTGCTTGCCAAACCCAAGGATGGAGACTTGTCCGACTGCGGTTACCGTATGCTTAGTACATGTTGGGACCCCATCAAGGATAAGGCACTCGAACGATACGAAATCAAAGTTATCGATGTGTCTAATGAAAAGTTTCTTGAGCTATTGCGGCAACGGCTCGCCGGTGTGATTGGGGTTTAGTCATGAGTAATAAGACGCCTGATGATTCCTTAACAAAACCCTATAAAGGTCCGCAAAGCTATCAAAGCCATGACGCCGGTCTGTTTTTTGGGCGAGAAATGGAGGCTGAGAAACTGTTGTCGAAAATTCTCTCTTCTCGATTTAGCTTACTCCACGCCCAATCGGGGGCCGGCAAAACCTCCTTGTTGAATGCCCGCATCATTCCCCAGCTTGAGCAACGCGGTTGGTTGCCGGTGCGTATCCTGCCACAAAATGATCCGATTGAATCCACCTGGCGCAGCACGCTGCAAGCATTGCTGCCCCCGCTGGAGACCGAGACAAAAGCAATCAAGAGGGCTATAGAGAAACTTGCGGAAGAAGGGGAAGACCTAAGTTTGGATGAACTGTTGCGCCGTTATGACGATTTACCCGATCGTAGTGCTGCCAAACGCGAACTGATCGCGCCCATGGATCTGGATGAGACCGTCGGGAAACAATACGAACAATGGCTTGGTGGCGGGAAGGTGACGCCATTTTTTTGCCGATTATTGCGGGCCACCTCGGAAATCCGAGCATTAAATGATCATCTTGGGTTTTTCATGAAAAACCCAACCGATGATCCGCTCACCGGGAAGACGCCCGTCAGCCAGATTTTGTGCTTATGTGCAGACCCCAGACAGCTTGAAGGCTATAAGGCATTGCTTGCTCAGTTGGAGGCAAAAAACCCTTTATGGGGGTTATTGGAGAAATTTGAAAACCTGTTCGAGGTTTATGCCACGAAGGGGATTTCCCTGAAATTGACGCTCATATTCGACCAATTCGAGGAAATGTTTACCCGCTTTATCGATCCAGGCCAACTGAAGGTCGAAATCCAAGATATTCCCGATTGGCGATTACGTTGGCGTTTTTTTGACGAGCTGCAAGCCTTGTATTTCCGTGGTTATGGCGATGCCCATAGTGCTGAGTTCGATGGGGATGCCAGCCTATCAGCGTTACCGCTTCGTTATGTGGTTTCAATGCGTAGCGAGTGGATATCCAGGCTTGATGGCATTGCACGCTTTGCCCCCGATATTGTGCCAAACGCATACCACCTTGATTTACTGGTCAAAGAAACGGCGAGGCAAGCCATTCAGGAACCCGCCCGGCAATATGGCTTTGGTTATGAAAACTCCCTGTACGATAAAATCATCGATGACTTATGCAAGGAAATGCGCTTCGTAGAACCCACCCATCTGCAAATTGTTTGTGAGAAGCTCTGGGATGCGCGGGGACGCCAGCTTGCCGGTGACTTGCAGCAGAAAGCTAATATAGACAGCTTGCTACCCATGCCTGAATGTACTTTGGTTGAGCTCGAAGTTTATCAAAATCTGGATGGGGCAGCCGGTATCCTTAAAGCCTTTTTGCTGGATTATTTGGAAGGCTTGGTCAAGGATGAAAAATTAACGGCTATCGAGATGCTCGAACCGTTGGTCACTGTCAGCGGGACCCGCAATATTGTTGATTACGAACAATTGATTCACAGTCCGTTTCGCAAAGCAGAAAGTACACTGGAAAACTCTTCCAATGAAAATAACGCTATAACTTCCCTAGACTGGAGCAGTGACTTTATCCAACACCGCAAAAACTGCCTAGCCAATTTGATCAACCGCAATATCGTGCGGATGGAAAACCGTCTGGGCGGACAGTTCGTGGAAATAACCCACGAATTTCTGATTGATCCAATAAGAAAAGAAGTTAGCCGTGAACTATACAGCGACTTGAGTCGTAGAAACTTCCGCCAAGCCCTCATTGTCCTATCTCATTGTGAGGCCATGAGTCTAGGGATAGACATGGATGAGGATTTTGGGCAGGCTGATTTCCGCGCGATCATTGATTACAGTGACCAGATTTCATGGAGCCATTGGGCTTGCGAATTGATGCTGCGACGTGCCATCGAATATGGCACTGGGAAAGCAGTACTTGGAAAATGGCTTGAACTCTATGAAAGCCTTGCATCAAGTGAGGATGTATTCGAAACAGCACTAGTTCAACTAGCCAGAATCGAGCAGGAAAAACGCTTTGACTTGACACTAGGGTTTAAACAGTTTCAGGCGATTAACTCACGACGGGAACAATTAAGTAACCTTTCATTGGGAATCGTTGAAGTTATCTTTAGGAGTCAATTAAGACATGCCAAGGACGCCCATCGTACCGACATAGTGTACTGGTCCAGGAGATTCTATGAACAATAACCCCCTTGAAATCATTATCGAATTCCTTAACTCGGAAACCCCACAGTTGCGGCGTAATGCAATGACAGCCTTGGCCAGCCTTCACGACAGTGAGGCGGTGAAATACATGGTTCAAACCGCTTTGACTGATAAGGATGAGTCTGTGCGTGCTCGAGCGGAAGACGAATTGGCGAATCTCGACGAACAATCCCTGACAATGCTTTCTAAAGATTTTATTACCCGACTAGGGGACAAAAGTGAGAGCTTACCGGCTTATGCCTTATTGGGAAGACTTCGCTTCAGAGGCCTGCAATTGAAGCTGGAAAGCTTGAATTGGCTGCGAACCCTATATTTGGAATTCAGCTTATTCAAATATGTTTATCCAAATAGGGGATGGAAATTTTATCTACGATCTAGCATGCCTGCCGCTAAAGCAGGGCTAATGGCGGCAGTCATATACTTTATTTTTTTCACATTGTTGCATTACCGTATTAATTGGTTTTTGCCTCAAATGCATTCTTTTTCTTCCCTAGACACAAATGTGAGTTTTACTGATTTAATTGTTGGTTCTCCTATAGCCATGGCATTGCTGATTCCCTTGGCAACCTTCCGAGCCATGGCGCTGGATTTGTATACAGACAGGGTTAAAGGGGCATTGATAGAGTCTCTTTGGGCGGGGCTTGCCGGATTGTTATTAGGAGCCACTGTTTCGAGTGGGTTTGCAATAGCTGTATTACTGACGATGGTTGCCGTCAGAATGGGATGTATTTCAGCCCATGGAGTGGAATTTGATTATGTCCCAAAGCACTTCGCACAAGCTCTGGCTGGGACATTAGCTGGCACGTTGGTGTTGCTTGCGTTCGCAGTGCTTAATTTTGATAAAAGCACCGACGTGAAGTTCGATTATTATGAGAGCACGAATTATCTCGTCGCGTTTATTCCGGCTGCCGCAAACAGCTATGCCACCATGGATATTGCCCATGTAAATGCATTGTCGCGGAACACCTTATTGCCCCGGCTAATAGCTTATGGCTTGCCTATACTGTTTGCTATTTTTATTGGTGTTGCCTACTTTCCGGAATCATCTTGCATAGTAACCGAGAAAACTATTCAAGCAAGCGCAGCTTTTACTGATCCAGTAGAGGTGGACATTTCACGAGCTCCTTATTGCCGAAGCCTCGTGGTCGGTGCCGAGCAGCAGGCTGTTATTACCGTTCCAGTTGAAGAAGTCACCCACTATGGTATACGGGTACTTAAAGGATCTGAATACGATGTTTCGACAGTAGATTTACCCGTAGAGTTAAAAGCAGATCCATCAATAAATTCTAAAGTGGATTCTAATAGCAAGAACAAAATAACAGTATCGACCCCAGGCCAATATTTGCTGATATTTTCCAGGAAAGATTCCGGATTACTGCACAAGCAAATAAATAGTAAAAATGCGTTGCTAATTTTATTTGATCATTACAGCAACCTGCTGAGACATGGCAAGAACGCTATTCAATCCGTTAAAATGAATATTGTATTCACAAACATTTCTAAAAAGTAAGGCTAATAGCGGGCTTGATTTGTTATTCGTAGGAAATTCGCGTTTTTCGGGGTGAAGGCATCGTGAGTTTTGTGTAGACGGTGTTTAATTATCGATTAGGCATCCTGTTGTCAAACATGACAATAAAATGACTAAGATCAACTTTCCAAAATCAAACTGTTCTGTTCTGAGGCTGGTTGACAATTGATCGAAAGCAGATAAGCCGTTTACAACATAATTTAAAAACAACAATAACGCGATGAGGAATGATGATGAAACGATATAGCAGCTTGTGGGTTTTGGTATTAATGATGATTACCGGCACTTGTTGGGCTTATGGCAGTAGCAGCAGTTCAACAGCGTGTGCCAAACCAAAATTTACCGATCTGGTTCCGGCTGAAAATACCGAAGTTGTGCCAGGTGCAAACTTTTCTTTTACAGCGTCCGCCAATACTTATCCTGATTCCATCAAAGTCACAGTAAAAGGTCAGCCTGCCACTATTAAAGTCACGCCAAGAGATTCGGGCAGCTTTGAGGTGGAAGGCGCAATACCTTCATCTCTAAAGGGCACCTACGCCAGAATTGCCATCGCTGCTGACGGTCAAAGTAATTGCAAAGGATCGGACGGCTGGCTGGTGAAAATTGCTGAGTGATAAGCTGTTAAGACGGGTGAAGCGAGGCTAAAGTTGATAAAAAAAGCGCAAGTTTCAAGGCGAAACTTGCGCTTTTTACGTTAACGGATGCTTTCTTGGCTTTGTTGAGCAGGAAGTAATTTGTATAGCTTGAAAACTGCGTAACCAGCCAGGATATAAATCAGCGCAGAAGCGGTATAGGGCGGGTAGTATTTGGCTACTCGTTCTATGTACTGTGCCCACGATGTATCTGGGTAGCGGCCGGACAGTAGATAAAAGCTGCCATTAGAAATAAGAAATGCTGTTGATGTGGCGAGCGCCGCTGAAGCGAACGATTTTGCGAACTCTAGTGTTGTCAGGGTTTTGAAGGCGGCACTGTAGCGACCCGCCAGCCACATTGCCGCGTAAGTAGGAATTAAAAAAACATAGGCGGGTGAAACGCACCAGCTGCTGGTGCCGCCTTTGATGGCGACATA
>Ga0208751_100361_pt1 | contig 13487 bp, 10 predicted proteins | sample LakWasMet22_HOW5_2_FD_183868 | JGI IMG/M metagenome (GOLD analysis project Ga0208751, IMG submission 183868) | Freshwater sediment methanotrophic microbial communities from Lake Washington under simulated oxygen tension - Sediment Metagenome... | ecosystem: Environmental > Aquatic > Freshwater >... | reverse complement strand
TCATCGCCGAGGTGAGCCGGGAGGACGCCCATCCGGTGACCGCTGCGGCCGGTCCGACCGCCGGCGGCGCCTTGGCGTCGATCCGCTGGGACACACCGGACGCCCTCCCCGGGGTGGGCCGCGAGGCGCCTTTGGCGCATCTTCAGCGGCTCTGGGGAAAGGCCGTGGCAGGCCGCCGGCAACTGGCCTTCGTCACCGGCGAAGCGGGGATAGGCAAAAGCACTTTGATCGAGATGTTTATGCAGACCGGGCAGGATAAGCCGGCGGTGCTTTGGGGGCAGTGCATCGAGCACTTTGGCGCGGGCGAGGCGTTGCTGCCGCTGCTGGGCGCGCTGGCGCGGCAGGGGCCGAGCCTGATCTCCGTATTACGCGCCCGGGCGCCGGCCTGGCTGGTGCAGATGCCGGGGCTGCTTTCGGCGGAGCAGCGCCTGGATCTGCAACGGGAAGTGCTGGGGGCCACGCAGGAGGGCATGCTGCGGGAGGGCTGTGAAATCCTCGAAACCCTGAGCGCGGAAACGCCGCTGATCGTGGTGCTGGAAGACTTGCACTGGAGCGATTACGCCACGCTGGATCTGCTCGCCGCGCTGGGACGGCGGCCGGAGCCGGCGGCGCTGTTGGTGATCGGCAGCTACCGGCCGAGCGACGTGGCGTTACGGGACCACCCGATGCGGCGGGTACAGCAGGAATTGCAGGCGCATAAGCTGTGTGCCGAAGTGGCGCTCGACAGCTTCTCCTCGGCGGAACTGCACGCCTATCTGGGGCGGCGCTTTCCTGAAGGCCGCTTCCCCGAGGCGATCGCCGAAATCCTGCACCGCCGTACCGGGGGACATCCCTTGTTTCTGGTGAACCTCCTCGACTATCTGCTCGCCGAGGGGCGGCTCAAGCAGAGCGGCGGCTGGTGGAGCGTCGCCGGCGGCGGAGATGGTCTGGAGCGCGGGGTGCCGGACGACATTCGGCAGATGATCGAACAGCAGGTCGCGCGTCTGAGCCCGGGCGAGCAGCAGTTGCTCGGGGTGGCGAGCGCGGCCGGGATGGACAGCACGGCGGCCCTGCTGGCCGCCGTGCTGCGAGAAGATCCGAAGCCCGCTGTGAAGCCTTGGCGCGGCGCGGACCGATGCTGGCGGCGGATGGGGTGGCGGAGTGGCCGGACGGAACGCTGGCGGGAAACTATGTCTTCCGTCATGCGCTGTATGCAGAAGTGTTGTACCAGCGCCTGCCCCCGGCCTATCGGATCTCGGTGCACCGGCGCCTGGGCGAGCGGCTGGAACTCGCCTACGCAGAGCGGGCGGGAGAAATCGCCGCCGAACTTGCACGTCACTTCGAGGACGGGCGGGACTTCGTCAAGGCCGTGCGTTATCTGCGGCTTGCGGCCGGACAGGCGGCGGCGCGCTTTGCCAACCGCGAGGCCCTGGAGTATCTCAGCCGCGCCTTGACGCGTGTGGAACGGCTCCCCAGCGAAACCCAAACGGACAGCCGGCTGGCGCTGCTGCGGCAACGCGCCCTGGTCCACCGGACGCTCAACGATTGGCACGGAATGGTAACGGACCTCGAAGCGGTGGTGGCCGTTGCCCGCGCCGAGGATCGGCGAGAGGAAGAGGTCGGCGATTTGATATCGTTAAGCTGGGCGCTGTTTCATTCCGACCGCTCCCGTCATCTCGTCATTGTGGAACTGGCGGTCGAGCGCGGCTACGAACTCGAGAACGACCGGCTCAAGGTCTACGCGCTCGCCAATCGAGCCTATTTTCGCCTTGATTTTGGCGTGTGGCAGGACGAAGAGCTGGCGGCCGTTGCCCATGCGGTGGCCATTGCCCGCCAGGCGCGGGATGACAGACCCCTGGCCTTATATCGTCTGATTCAGAGCATCCTCGATCTCAACCTGGCCGATTACGCCGGCGCGCTCGCGGCTGCGCAAGAAGTGGCTCGGTTTGGCCTGGCGATGGGTGATGACTACCTTCACCTAGGCGGCCAGTATCTTTCCACTTGGGCTTTGCTCGCCCTGGTCGCCATCGACGGCGTAGAGGTGCCGCTGGCCGCTTGGCGCGTGTACGAAACCGCGGCGGAACTGCACCTGTGCCAGGGGCAGGCCGGCCTAGCCCAGGACTTTCGGTGCCAGGCCGAGGCAGGGCTGTCCCGCCTGGCCGGCTCGCTCGATGAGTCCGACCCCTTGCGCCGGTCGCTCCTCGCCCACCCGCTGCTGCAAGACGGAGCAGCGCATAAGATGGGCTGAGGCACGAAGCTCATCTTATAAACAAGGAGTCCTAAAGTTCCCCTTCGGCCCAGACAAATATTTGCCGAGCCATGGCGCGCATCGCGCACCGCTTTGATGTCCTAGCGCTTATGCGTTTGGGACCAGACTTCGACGTATGTGCCGCGAGGGTCGCGTGCCTGCATTTTCTTGAGGAAACTCTGAACGCTATCGAAACCCTTGCCGGCCTTCGGCACGATTTCAGTCCTCACCAGATTCTTGGCGCCGGGGTGAACGTAAGCGCTAAACAAATACCAATGTTCCACATATCGGGTTGGGTCGGGGTGTTCGGGCACATAAATCGCTCCGACCACGGTGTTCCGCTGTCTCAGATCGTGAACATTCGGGTCGACTTGCGCCTGGGCATGGCCGGCGAACAGGCTGGCGGCGGCCAGCGCGAGGCAAGACAAACGACAGGTTTTCATGGGACTACTCCTTAAAAGGTTGAATGAACGGCAGACTTGCAAACCCAGCCGCGCTTCGGCACTTGATTCCAGCCAGATAGGGTGCGCATCGCGCACCCTAAAAGCGGTTACGGACGTGGCGAAAGTGTTCCGGTCACCGTTAATGTACCCGTGTCGCCGCCTAGAAACCCAGACTGAAAGATTGCCGTTGCACTAACTGTTACATGCCCTGCATTGTCGATTCTGGAACCCTTCGGATTCAGTGTTTCAGTTGACAGCACGAAGGTAATGTCCGAATCACCAGCAAAAGCATTACTTTCGTGGAAATGCAGCGGCAGCGTCAACTTCATTACACCCTTTGTTCGATTGCACGAACCGCTCGCAGCGCCTTTTAATGAGATGGTCGTTGTGTTGCTTCCGCCGGGTACTGGAAATGGGCCAATGATGATCGGTGGAAAGTTTACGATGTCGCAAAAACTATGATCGTATTTGTGCTCAAGAATTTGGTCATTAAGATCATTAAGTTCTTGTTTAAGAATATTGCATTTGCTTGTCATGGTAAATTCCTTTGTTGATTAATTGTTTAAATAGCGATTACGACTGTATTACAGCCATGTCGGATCGTCTTCTAGACACCCTTGTTTATACTGTTGATTATTCAGGCAACAAATCCGTTAAGCCTATACCGTACATGTGTGTTGCCAAGGATTGGAAGAAATTGCAAACCTTGACAACCTAACGTCCTGAAACACTAGACCGCCGGAACCAGGAAGACCGTTTTGCCGTTGGCGATATCGAAACCTTCGACCGTCGGCATCACGCAGGGGACGATGCCGTGGGCGTCGGGGACGACGCTGACGACCGCATACAACTCCAGACGCGAACCCTGGCTGGGCGCGAAATTAGCGGCTTTCACATCCAGCGCGGCGGCTTGACCGGGCGCCAGCAATTTTGTGGTCTGCGCCAGCAATACGCCGGCTTTGGTATAAAAGCTGAGCGTCACGCGGTACGGGTCGGGCGGGTAGCCGTCCGGATTGTGGATGTCCGCCGTGTTGACCACATTCAGCCGCGCCGCTTGCCCGCGGGCGATGCCGATGATGCCGGAGTCGTAAAAGCCGGGCGGGTTATGCTCGGCGGGCGGAGTATCGTCGGGCGGATTATGCCGCCCCGGATAGACGAAGGCGGTGCGCTGGGTGATGTTGTCGATCACTTCCACCGCCGACCTGAAATCCGGCGTGTTGCCGCGCACATCCGGTTCGACAATCACAATCGGGCGAATTCTCTGCCGCAGGCCAACCGGTATTGACGGAGCGGCATAATCCAAAAAGGCGGACTGCCCGGCGATCATCGGAAAGGTCTGCTGCGTCAGGACCCGGCCGTCGCCGTTCAGGAAATACAGCGTGACGCGGTACGGATCGGGCGGATAGATTTGGTCTGGTATGCGGTCAAGCCTGACGTTGAGTCGCGCCGTTTGCCCGTCGGCGACGCCCAGCATGCCGAATCCCGGAGGATCCGGCTGCGGGTTGAAGTCGGCGGCCTGGGCGGTCTGGCTCCAGGGCAAGGCCGCCATGAGCCCCATCAGCGCGCAGAAGACCAGCGCTCTGAAGCCGCTTGATGTCGTTGTGTCAATATTCATGAGTTTTTACCTCGGTCGTTTGGTTGTCGAAGTTAGCGTTTTGAAATGGAACGTTTTAGCCTTGCGGCAAACCTTCTGATGCAGACGCCCTAACCCATGCATTTGGATTGGGCAAAAGCGGCTGCTCCAGAAGTTGATGCCAGAATATCGGAACGGACTTGGAAAGTCGTCCGGCTCCGGTTCGGATATGGTCCGGTTTAAGTCCGGTTCGGGTGCGGCGGTCTGGAAAGCCGGAAAACGCCGCTTGCCTCTTACATGCTGACTCATGCGCCATGCGCAATGATCCGGCCTACACGCGGAATACTCGAGGAGAACAACACCATGCCACAGCCTGTCTGGTTATTCGATCGGTTCCGGCTCGATACCGGCGATGCCAGCCTGTGCCGTGACGGCCAGATTGTCAACCTTGCCCCCAAGGCGTTCGCGCTGCTGTGCTGCCTGGCCGGGCGGGCGGGGCGGCTGCCCAAGGATGAATGCAGGATGCCGTGTGGACGCACCATTTTGTCAGCGAATCGGCGCTCAAGAGTCGCATGAACGAGCTGAGGCAGGCTTTGGGGGAAGTGCTGGAAGACTTGCACTGGAGCGATTACGCCGCGCTGGAACGGCGGCGCTGTTGGTGATCGGCAGCTACCGGCCGAGCGACGTGGCGTTATGGAACCACCCGATGCGGCGGATAAAGCAGAAATTGCAGGCGCATAAGCTGTCGATGACCCGTATGGGCTCAACAGGGGCAAACAAAACCTTGTCGCCAGCGTGCGGGGTTCAAGTCATTCCGACTTGAATCAAGCTTGATTCACCCCCGTCTCATGCAACTGTATGTTGACGATCTTCAGCGTCGCCATCACCCCCGCAAACACCTGATTCGCATGCACCCCGCGCGTTTTACGCAATTCATTGCCAAAATCCCAGGTAATCACGCATTCGGTCAACGCATCGGTATGACCGCCTTTCGGTATTCTGACTTCATAATCGGCTAATGCCGGCAGCGTGCAGTCATGCAGCGCCAGTACCTTGCCTATTGCCTCGATGAAAGCAGAGAAGCCGCCGTTGCCGGAACCGACGGCCAAATGCTTCTCGCCGTTGACTTCGACGCGGATGCTCGCGGTCGATTCGAGATTTAATCCACTGGTGATCGAACAATTCAGCAGGCGGATGTGCTCGTAACTCTTGCTTTCGAGCACGTCGGCGATGATGAACGGCAGGTCGTCGGTCGTGATCGTCTGCTTCGAATCGCCGAGCTGCACGATACGGGCCAGCACCTTTTTCTGATTTTCCTCGGACAGCTCGACTTCCAAGAGTTCCAGATTCTTCTTCAAGGAGGCCTTGCCGCTCATCTTGCCGAGCGCATAGCTGCGCGTGCGCGAGAAGCGTTCCGGGCTCAGCCGGGTCTTGTACAGCCCGCCCTTCTGATCGCCGTCCGCATGGATGCCCGCGGTCTGGGTGAATACGTCGGTGCCGATGATCGGCGCATTCGCGGCGACGCGCTTGCCGGAAAAATTCTCGACCATCTGGCTGATGCGGACGATATGGGTTTCGTCGATAGACAACTGCATCGCCAGCTTGTCGCGCAGCACGACCGCGACTTCCGCGAGCGAGGCATTGCCCGCGCGCTCGCCGAGGCAGTTGACCGTGCAATGCACCGAACTCACGCCGGCGCGCACCGCCGCCATCACGTTCGCGGTCGCGAGGCCGTAGTCGTTGTGCGGATGAAAATCGAATAGCAGCGACGGATAGCGCGAACACATGTCGCCGATGCTGGCCTGCACCTCGTCCGGCGACATCACGCCGAGCGTGTCCGGCAGCATGAAATGACTGATGCCGGCGTCCTTCAGGTTGTTCATCAGGCCGAATACATAGTCCGGGCTGTTCTGGTAACCGTTCGACCAGTCTTCCAGATAGACGTTGACCTTCAAGCCTTTCTGCAAGGCATAGTGGATCGTTTGCAGAATGTCCTGCGTGTGCTGTTCAAGCGTTTTACCCAGTTGCTCGCGGCAATGCTTCTCGCTGCCCTTGGTCAACAGATTGATCACGCTGCCGCCGGTTTCGAGAATCCAGTCGACGCTGCGGGTATGGTCGACAAAACCCAAGACTTCGACGCGGCCGGCAAAGCCTTCCTGCCGCGCCCACTCATTGATGCTGGCCACCGCCTCTTTCTCGCCCTGCGAAACCCTGGCCGACGCCACTTCGATCCGATCCACGCGCAACCATTGCAAGAGCGCCTTCGCGATGTTGACTTTTTCCGCGGGCGTGAACGAAACGCCTTGCGTCTGTTCGCCGTCGCGCAGGGTCGTGTCCATGAGCTGGATGTATCGGGATTCTGTAGCCATAATCGAGGTTTTTAGGTCCTGGCGCGTTCATGGTAGACCGCGCTGATCGAGAAGATAGAAAACCTTTTATTTTACACCGATATGGAAAAAACCTTAGCAACTAAATCATCACGTTTTTTGCGCCGAAATCAATCAAATCATATTCCCATGTGTAGGAATATCCAAAAAACCACACAATAATGGACCTTCTGGCCTAATGCGGCGCCCAAAATGAATAACGGGCCGCCAGAACGCTTTCATACTCCGGCAGCCCTTTCGCTGGCTGGCTACAGATACAAAGCGGCTTAGCTTTTATCTTCGTCCTTAACCTCGCATTCCTCCGATAACGGGTCGGGCGTCTCGCCGTTCTTGGCTTGGTTCACATAGAGCACCAGATTGCCTAGGAACGCGAGCACGTCCTTTTGTTCGCTTTTGGTGAGCTTGTTAAAATTGTTTCGCGAATCATTTGAGTCGCCATGGTGCCAATTAACGGCCTCCCTCAAGGTCGTCGCGCGGCCGTCATGCAGCCAAGGACCGGTGCAGGCTACCCCCCACAGTTCCCGTGTACCGAATATCGCCTTGCCTTTTTCGACATCGTAATCTCCGTAAGACGCTTGCGGCAGGATCGCATTGACCGGATCGTAGTTCACGAGACTCATATGGCCGTTGCCGTATTCCTTCGGATCTTCCAATTCATCGACGCGTTCGGACAGCTCATCGCCCATCCAGTGCCTCTTCAAATCGCCGTATAAGCGCACGACGGTCTTGCCGTTTTGTTTTTCGAACGCACCGAGCAAAGTTTCCTGGGTCCCTTTGCAAAATCGGTTATCCGGCAGATCCTTGGCCAAATCAAATTTGACCGGATGCTCCGGTTTCACGCCCTCGGCTTCCAAATCGACCTGCACCTGACCTTTGGTCTTGAAGAGTTTTTTATCGTCGCGGTGATAAAGCGAATTGCTGGGTTCATAAAACACACTGCTGTCCAGCGTCAATGCCTTTTTGTGGCATGCGGTGCAGCCGATCGAATCGAACAATTTTTCGCCGTTCTGGATTTGGGTGCGCTCTTCGGGTTTCAGTTTCTGCTTGTTGGCGGCCAGGATGCCCAGGTCGTCAAGCTCGATCTTGGTCACCGGGCGCGACTGCGCCGCCATGTAGATCGTAAACGCGGTCATGTCGCCGACGCTGAGTTCATTTTTAGGGCCGTCATGATCTTCATCGACATCTTTGCCGACCAATTCGACACCCTGCATGCCGATTTCATTATTGCCGGCATGGCGCATGAAATCCCGTAAAAAGGCGACATTTTTCTTCCATTCATAGGGACGCACCACGCCGTCCGGCGAGACGCCTTCAAGCTTCGATTTCTGCCCAACAATCTCTGCCGTTCCACTTTCGCAGGTTACAGTGACCTGCCCAAACTTCACGCCTTTGGCCGAAAAATCTTTGGTAACTTCGGTTTTTTGGGCACAGGCTTCCGCTTTAGCTTTGGGTATGGCATCCCTTATTTCATCCGTCATTTCTTCAGCCAAACGCTGCAAGGCGCCGAGACCGAACACATGCGGCGTATTACGTTGAATCGTCAGATCGGGATGTTCCAACTGCGGGATACGATGCACGTTGGCGGAAGTTGGACCTGCGCCGTCATCGATCGGCTGACTATGGCAGGAACCACAAGACTGCGCATTGGGACCGGTCGGCCGCATCACATCACGCGTCATATCGCCCCATTCTCCCGGCGCATTCAAATCGGCGCGCGGTATGCGTGTATAGTGAGACGACTCGTTACTGCCGATAAAGGCGCCGCCGCCTTGCCCCAGGGTAAATTTCGTACCGAAGATCAGATCGCCATGTTCAAACGCATCGTGAAAAACTTCCTCGCCCTTTCCGGCCATGATGCCGGACAACAGCTCCTGCTGATCCAAGGGACGATAAACGCTTTCTTCTTCGCCGCCGTCAGCGGAACAAGCGGTGATGGCGGGTTCGGTCGGGACCGGAGGGGATGGCGGATTATTCGAACCGCCGCAACTGGATAAGAGGATCACTGCCGGCAACAGACTGCATGACTTTTTCATAAGACTCTCCGCTCAAGAAGATTTAAGAAGGTCAGAAACCCTGCGCGATTGCAGCGTTTCCCTATCAGCATCATACAAAGGCGCCCTCATGCGCTTTGCAGACAACACCGCGAAATTGCCTCTTCTCTTAAATAAAAAAGCCGTGATCCGTAGGAGCCAACAAATTAGCGTTTTGTTTTACCCTGATTGTCTCATGCCCGGAGATTCTTGAATTTGAGCATTCGGATTGGCTGCATGTGTAATGTAATTGAACTAAGCCGTTAATCAATAATGATTTAACGGTTGGATTTTGCCGAGATCAGACAATTTTCGAGCCGCCATTTAGCGCCTAATCACGCCTCATGTCAACCCAAGTCTTTTATTATCCTTAAGCATACCCAGGCGACTTCGCAAAATGCCTCCCTGTCTTTTCTGATTTTTACCTTCAGGGCGACCCGACCCACGCCAATTCAGCGTGAAAACCATGGCGTTCAAGCTGTTTTTTTAAGATTTACCCCCTTGTTTTGAACCTTACCGTGCGTGACGGGAATATAGCCATGCGACCCAAACAAAAACCCAAAGCAAATGGAGACTATATGAAAACCAGCATCGGCACAGTCCGCAATGCGAGCCAGATGATCCTCCTGCTCACCGCCGGCGTCCTGGCAACAGCGACGGGCGAGGTCCAGGCCCAAACTTATACTTCGATTGACCTTACGCCCAATTCCCCCCTCAGCACAGCCAATGGCATTTCGGCCGGGGGAGCGGCCGGCTATTCCGCCGATACCGCCTCGTTCGGCGCCATTCACGCGACGTTTTGGGAGGATTCGCATAAAATCGATTTGCATCCCGCCTTCCTCGACGACCCTGTGAACGCCATCAAGGGACGCTCCTCCGTGCAAGGTAGCGCGGACACATTGCAGGTCGGCTGGGGCGCAGGACCGGGCACGAACAATCGTTCCGTGCCGCTGGCCTGGAACGGCACGGCGGCCAGTGCGACTACGCTCCCGCTACCCTTCGATAGCGCCGGCGGCCAGGCCTTGGCCACGGACGGCAACCAGATCGTCGGTTACGGCACGCCGCTGATCAAGGACGGCACGGCATTCGGGCCACCACGCGCGGTCGTTTGGGACGCCACGACCCAGGAAGCGATTGATCTGGGTGACGCCGGCAACGGCGCACAGGCTATCGGAGTCGGCGGCGGACTGCAGGTCGGTTATGTCATTAAAGGCACAGCGAACGCCGCGCTGTGGAGCGGCAGCGCGAAATCCTTGCTGGCGCTGCATCCCAAGGACGCGGCCGCCTCGGTTGCGTATGGCACGGATGGCAGACTGCAGGTCGGGTATAGCGGCTACGACATCCGCGTCCGTTCCGAAGCCCCCAAGGGCAACAAGGATAAGCGCTTCAACTTCGCCACGGTCTGGTCTGGGACGGCAGCTAGCGCATTTGTGATTCATCCTTATCCTTTCACGCACAGCTACGCGGCGGCCGTGAATGGCCCGTGGATCGTCGGCTACGCGGGTGACGTGTCAAAAAATGGCACACCAGCCTACTATCACGCCATCGTGTGGGACTCGACAAACTATCAGCCCACTGACCTCAACACGTTTCTGCCCGCCGCCTTCGTCGGCTCACAGGCGCTCTCCGTGGATGCGCAAGGCAACGTTGCCGGTGTCGCCCTGACCGCCGACGGCCAGCGTCACGCGGTAGTCTGGATGCTCGACCCGGCTCAATGAACCATCGTCTTTGAAGATGCGAGGCACAGATATGCTGCTTGGCAAGCGTATCTGTGCCCGCGCAAAAGCAAGTCACCCGGATGATGGACTTGGCCCCGATCGTGGAGTACTATCACCAGCCAGAACGGGTAGAGAAATTGCTCTACCGGCTTGAGACATGCGTGGGCTTATTCCATATCACATGAGTTAGCCTGCAAACCGCGTAACGTGTTGACCCCGCTTACCCACGTCAGTAATGAGGCAAATAACATGTCGGATATCATCGAAAAAATCGGCAAGGCTCTACAAGAGCAGGCGATACCTGCGGCACAGAGGCTCCAGGCCAGCGCCTCGCATGTGATGGTCATCTTACGTGAAAAGGCCGAAGAAATGGGCCGGGAAATCAGCAAACCTCCGCAGCACGTCATGAGGGCGAAAGTTGCCGCCGACCGGGCGGAAAACCATATGTACAGCCCCGTACCCACCGCTCAAGTTGGAGAAACGGTTTCGGAGGTAAGTCAGCGGCTAGCCAGCCTGCCCAGCGCTTTCGATTCGATTGAATTGCTGTTTGTCACCGATGCCGATCAAAGGCTGTTAGGCGTGGTGCCTCTATCCAAGCTTCTGGTGGCAACGCCTAACGTGTCCATAGAAGAACTGATGAACCGGGATATCGCCAGCGTCACCCTGGCCGACCCTCCGGAAAAAGTGGCCGAGGCGGCGTTAACCCGCCCCATGCCTGCCGTGCCCGTGTTGGACGCGCAGGGACGCCTACTCGGCGCAGTCCCCGCGCACACGGTATTCAAAATCATGCGGGAGGAGCATATCCAGGATATGGACCGTCTGGCCGGAATATGGCGACACTCGGATCAAGCGCTGTCCGCCATCGAGGGAGACCCGCTACGCCGCGTGATGGACCGTTTGCCCTGGTTGATCTTGGGAACCGCGGGTTGCGTGCTGGCAACCGGACTCATGGCAACATTTGAAAGCACGCTGAAGGCTGATTTGGCGGTCGCATTTTTCATCCCCGGTATCGTGTATCTCGCCGATGCCATCGGAACTCAATCCGAAGCGATTGCCGTGCGGGGGCTCTCGTTCAGTAGTACGCCGATTCCACAGTTACTGAAGGGAGAGCTCAAAACCGGCTTTTACCTGGGCATCGCATTGGCACTCGTTGTTTTTCCGTTCATCTGGCTTACGTTCAATGCCTCCCTGGCGATTGCGGTGTCGGTTGCCCTGATTTGTGCCAGCAGCGTCGCCACCAGCATCGGGCTTTTGCTGCCATCAATCCTGTCCCGAATGGGGAAAGATCCCGCCTACGGCAGCGGACCGGTTGCCACGATTGTTCAGGATTTGCTCAGCCTCTTGATCTATCTGAGTGTGATAAGCCTACTGATCTCTTGATAACAACTTGTCGGATGGAAAAGCTCATTTTTGTTTACGCTAATGGGTGACTCATGAAAGAAAATCATTAATTATCTTCCTTCGTTTAAGGACAAATCGGTCATGCAATTTCAACACACAAGTCTTAACAGGAAGCTGTCGGCATTCTTGATCTTTGCCGGACTTGTTTTATTGATCGGACATGAACTTGAGCTTTATCTTCCTGAGTTGGAAGTCTGGATTGAAGGCCGGGGCGTTTTCGCGCCACTGGCCTTTATCGCCTTATTCATGGTTCTCTCGCCGGCATGTGTATCGGTTGATGCACTTTGTTTTGCGGCGGGAGTACTCTTTCCTATCGCGACCGCCGAGTTGACTGTTGTGATTGCAACCTTTCTGTCGGCTGCGGTTATCTTCTTCCTGGGCCGGGATCTTGTGCGTGCCAGGGTCACGGCTTTTATTGCCGGACATAAGCGTTTTGCCGCATTGGATAAGGCGATCAGCGGCGATAACGCCTTCAAATTGATGTTGTTATTGCGCCTGACACCGCTTCCATTTGCATTGCTCAGTTATGCTTTATCGGTTACGGAAGTTAAATTCCGGCCTTATTTAGCCGCAACCAGCGGCATTTTAGTTTACAACTGTAGCCTGGTTTATTTCGGTTATGCGACCAAACATTTGACCGGCCTGGCCAATGGCGCACCGCAAGCGGGCTTTGTTTCATACGCCATGCTGGTCTTTGGCTTAGTCATTTTAATCGCAGTTTTGATCTATGTTGCAAAAATAGCCGGCCATCTTTTAAAGGACATGAACTTAGAAAGCTCCGACGATTAAGTGTCGGGAGATTTTTTGCAGCGGCCGGATCAAGCCCAGAGTTTTACAGCCCTCCTTAACACCGCACGTTAAGACAGCCGCCAGCTAATCAGCAGCCCCAATAAAATGGCCGCCGCCAGGACGCCTCCGACCCGGAGGCCCAACGCATGACCGCCAATCACCCCCGATACCAGGCTCTTGAATCCGGTGTTGACCGTTACCGCAATCAACACCGCGCGTCCAGCTACCCTGATGTCCATCCCCTGCTTGCTCATTTGCGCCATCGACAAGGTAATCGGGTCGACATCGGCCACGCCTGAAATACTCGCCAGCACGTAAGCTCCCGCATCGCCAAACTGGATTTGCAGCACCCTGGACAATAACATGATCACCGACAAAAATAAGCCGAACTTCAACGCCATGCCCAACTGAAAAGGATTTTGGAGCGGGATTTCCTGGTTGTTCTGTACCGATCGGGTATTCAGCCAAAGCAGCAAGGCCGCCAGGTAGGTGAACAGGCTCATCGCCAGCAGCGAAGACAGAAGCTGCTGGAATAACGCGGGATTCAATATCGAAGTCAGCAGCAAGGTCCGCGCGAACATCGTCGCGCAGGCGGTCAAGATGCCCGCCGTCAGCACATTGCACAGCGCCGGGTCGGTTTTCGCGAGGCGCGCCAAATTGATGCTGACCGCGGTCGACGACACCAGGCCGCCGAAGACGCCGGTCACCACCGGCCCATGCCGGTCGCCCGCGATCCGTATCGCAAAATAACCGAGATACGAAACGCCCGCGATCAGCACCACCATCCACCAAACATGATAGGGATTGAACACCTGCCAGGGACCATAGCCCTGATCGGGCAAAATCGGCAGCATCACGACCGAAATCAGCAACAGCTTCAAGGTCGCTTCGAGCTCCCGCTGATCGAGCTTGCCGACCC
>Ga0208751_100360_pt1 | contig 13492 bp, 13 predicted proteins | sample LakWasMet22_HOW5_2_FD_183868 | JGI IMG/M metagenome (GOLD analysis project Ga0208751, IMG submission 183868) | Freshwater sediment methanotrophic microbial communities from Lake Washington under simulated oxygen tension - Sediment Metagenome... | ecosystem: Environmental > Aquatic > Freshwater >... | reverse complement strand
CAGACCGCTAACGAAATTTGCTTTATTTTTGATTTACGCACATCGCTACCTTTAAACGTACTAAATATTTGCAATATGAAAATAACATCAAATAGTTAGGTATGCAAGCTCATAATGCACATTATATTTAGCCACAATCTAGCAGCGATATTTCGTCAGGTATTTTTACAATCCAGATTTGCTCTGGATTGATTTATTTTTCTATTAAAATCCGCAACATACGACGCAATGGTTCAGCAGCACCCCATAGCAACTGATCGCCTACGGTAAACGCTGATAGATAATCATTACCCATATTTAGCTTGCGCAATCTACCCACTGGGGTGATTAGCGTACCAGTTACCGCGGCTGGCGTTAACTCGCGCATGCTTACTTCACGCTCGTTAGGAATCACTTTTGCCCACTGATTAGCCTCTGCCAACATTTGGCTGATTTCATCCAATGGCACGTCTTTTTTAAGCTTAATGGTTAGCGCTTGGCTATGGCAACGCATTGCACCAATGCGCACACACAAGCCATCAATCAGCACTGGGTTAGCTTCGCGACCTAGAATCTTATTGGTCTCTACGCCACCTTTCCACTCTTCTTTACTTTGACCATTACCTAAATCTTTATCAATCCAAGGGATTAAACTACCAGCTAAAGGCACACCAAACTGTGCAGTAGGGAAACGCTCATCACGCAATGTACCGGCAACTTCTCTATCGATATCTAAAATGGCAGAAGCTGGGTCTTTTAAAAAGCCACTAGCTACACGGTGCGCTTCACCCATTTGATTCAGCAACTCGCGCATATTCTGCGCACCGGCACCAGAAGCCGCCTGATACGTCATAGAAGTTGCCCACTCAACCAAATCAGCCTTGAACAAGCCATTTAATGCCATCAGCATCAATGAAACCGTACAGTTACCGCCTACCCAGTTTTTGTTGCCTTGTGCGTAAGCATCTTGAATCACGTGCATATTCACTGGATCAAGCACAATCACTGCATCTTTTTCCATGCGTAATGTAGATGCAGCATCGATCCAGTGGCCATTCCAGCCAGCAGCACGCAACTGTGGGAATACTTCAGTGGTGTAGTCGCCGCCTTGGCAAGACACGATTGCATCCATAGCCTTTAGCGCGTTGATGTCTTTAGCGTCCAGCAATGCCGGCGTATCTTTACCTACGTTCGGGCCTTTGCCGCCTACTTGTGAGGTGGTGAAAAATTGCGGCTCAATGAGTGCAAAGTCATTTTCTTCTAACATGCGTTGCATCAAAACAGACCCAACCATGCCACGCCAGCCTACAAAACCTACTTTAAGCATTTTATTTTCCACTTTTAATAATTAACTGTTGCTGAAGAATCAGCAGATTATCAAATAATAAACCCTAATTACTGCGAACGCTAAGCCAACCAAACCTGCAAATTAAAGCGCAGCAACTACCGCATCACCCATGGCGTTACAGCCCACTTTATTTGAACCTTCAGTCCAGATATCAGCTGTTCTGTAGCCTAGTGCCAGCGCTTTTTTAACTGCATTTTCTACGCGTTGTGCATTAGCTTCATCGTTAAATGTGTAGCGCAGCATCATTGCAGCTGACAAGATGGTAGCCAATGGGTTAGCAATATCCTTACCTGCGATATCAGGTGCAGAACCATGGCTAGGCTCGTACATACCCTTATTGTTTTGATCCAAAGAAGCTGAAGGCAACATACCAATAGAACCGGTCAGCATAGATGCTTCGTCAGATAGAATGTCGCCAAAGATATTGCCGGTAACCATTACATCAAACTGTTTAGGTGCGCGAATCAATTGCATCGCCGCGTTATCTACATACATATGGCTTAATTCAACTTCTGGATACTCTGCTGACAATTCAATCATCACTTGGCGCCACAACTCAGTCGCTTCCAGCACGTTCGCTTTGTCTACAGAACATACTTTTTTATTGCGCTTCATAGCAATATCAAACGCTACGCGGCCAATGCGGCGAATCTCAGATTCGTTATAGCGCATAGTGTTCACACCCTCACGCTCACCATTTTCTAATTTAGAAATACCACGTGGCTGACCAAAGTAAATATCGCCAGTCAATTCACGCACAATCATGATATCCAAGCCTGAAACCACCTCTGGCTTCAATGTAGAAGCTGAAGCGAGCTCAGGGTAAAGCAAAGCTGGACGCAAGTTTGCGAATAAATTCAGCTCTTTACGAATACGCAACAAACCGCGCTCAGGGCGTAAATGACGCTCTAATTTGTCATATTTCCAATCACCAACAGCACCTAACAACACCGCATCAGCATCTTTAGCTAGTTGCAAGGTTGCATCAGGCAATGGATCACCAGCAGCTTCATAACCGGCACCACCGATTGGTGCTTCAGTCATAGTGATATCTAAATCAAGCGCCTTTAATACTTTAACGGCTTGTGCAACGATTTCTGGACCAATACCATCGCCTGGCAATACTGCTATTTTCATGAAAAGACTTTCTTAAACTTAATGTTGACTATACTAAATTCGAATAAATGATATGAATTAAAGCGATTTAAATAAAAGCGGCTTTATACATCGCGGCTTTTAAATCACTCAATGGCTACAAACAACTCAGTGACCCTAAACAGCTCGTGACTAAAGCCCTGGCAAAACCTACCAATCGCCTTAGTTAAAAAGCCAAGGCTGTGATTGCTGATGCTTAAGCTCAAACGCTTTAATTTTATCCTGATGCTGCATGGTTAAACCAATATCATCCAAACCGTTTAACAAGCAGTGCTTGCGGAAAGCATCTACTTCAAAACCATATGACTCACCGCTAGGTGTGGTAATGGTTTGCGCTTCCAAGTTGATATCCAGCTTGTAACCTTCATTGGCTGCAACTTGATTGAACAAGGTTTCAATCACATCTGCGCTCAACACAATAGGCAACATGCCATTTTTGAAGCAGTTATTAAAGAAAATATCAGCAAAACTCGAAGCAAGAATGACTTTAAAGCCATAATCCTCTAACGCCCACGGCGCATGTTCACGGCTAGAGCCGCAACCGAAGTTTTCACGCGTCAACAATACGCTAGCACCTTGATAGCGTGCTTGATTCAGCACAAAATCAGGGTTCAATGGACGCTTGCTGTTATCCATCCCTGGCTCGCCTTGGTCTAAATAACGCCATTCATCAAATGCGTTTGGGCCAAAACCGCTGCGTTTGATCGATTTTAAAAACTGCTTAGGAATAATCGCATCCGTGTCCACGTTCGCGCGGTCTAACGGTGCTACCAATCCATTCAATTGCGTAAAAGCTTGCATGATATTTTCTTAAATTTTGGTTAATAATCTGGCCAAACACTCTAGCGCCCCATCTACTCGATGAGACGCTAATTAACCAGGTATTGCTTAATTCTTTATCTCTTAATTTGCTGATTCTTAGCTTAGTGACTCTTAGCTTACTAAACCTTGCTTACTAAACCTTAGTTTGCTGACTTCTGAATCGCTTCGCCGCCTTTTTCCAGGTCTTTACCAATACCAGCTACGGTATTACAAGCTGACAACACGGCTGCAATCATTACAAAAAAGAATAGTTTTTTCATTTATTTATACCTTTAAAAAAAGTTAACTTAAATCTCTTACGTCGACAAAATGACCTGCAACTGCTGCGGCCGCGGCCATTTCCGGGCTAACCAAATGCGTACGCCCGCCCTGCCCTTGACGACCTTCAAAATTGCGGTTGCTTGTTGATGCACAGCGCTCACCTGGTGCCAAACGATCAGCATTCATCGCTAAACACATAGAGCACCCTGGCTCACGCCACTCAAAACCAGCTTCAGTAAAAATCTTATCCAAGCCTTCTTGCTCAGCTTGCGCTTTCACCAAACCAGAGCCTGGCACCACTAATGCCAATTTCACATTAGGTGCAATACGCTTACCTTTGGCAATCGCTGCCGCTGCACGTAAGTCTTCGATACGTGAGTTGGTGCAAGAGCCAATAAATACTTTATCAATGCTAATTTCATTAATTGGTGTATTCGGAGTTAAGCCCATGTAAGCATAGGCACGCTCCCAGTCACTGCGCTGCACTTCGTTCTTAGCCATGTCTAAACTAGGAACTTTTCCGTCAATGCCTACCACCATCTCTGGTGAGGTACCCCAAGTCACTTGTGGCTGAATTTCTTCTGCATTCAAGGTCACTACTGCATCAAATTTTGCACCCTCATCGCTGTGTAGGGTATTCCAATAAGCAACCGCTGCATCCCACTGCTCTGCTTTAGGTGCAAATGGACGGCCTTTTACATAATCAATAGTTGTGTTATCCACCGCCACCATACCAGCACGTGCACCCGCTTCAATCGCCATATTGCATAAAGTCATACGACCTTCCATGCTCATATTGCGAATTACTGAACCGGCAAACTCAATTGCATAACCATTACCACCCGCAGTACCGGTTTTACCGATAATCGCCAGCGCAACGTCTTTAGCCGTCACGCCTTTGCCTAAAGTGCCATTCACAACCACTTGCATGGTTTTAGATTTTTTCTGCACCAAACATTGGGTCGCCATCACGTGCTCAACTTCAGAGGTACCGATACCGTGTGCCAATGCGCCAAACGCACCATGCGTACTGGTATGCGAGTCGCCGCACACTACAGTCATACCAGGCAAAGTCGCACCTTGCTCAGGCCCAACCACGTGCACAATACCCTGACGGGCATCCATGAATGGGAAGTAGGCTTTTGCACCAAACTCGCGAATGTTGTCGCTCAAGGTTTCTATCTGCAAACGCGCTACCGGGTCTGCAATGCCAGCCAAACCTTTATCCCAGCCATTGGTTGGCGTGTTGTGGTCTGCCGTAGCTACGATAGAAGAAATGCGCCAAGGCTTACGCCCAGCCAGACGCAGGCCTTCAAATGCTTGCGGGCTGGTCACTTCATGCACTAAATGACGGTCGATATAAATAAGCGCCGTGCCGTTTTCTTCGGTCACAACGTGGGAATCAAACAATTTGTCGTATAACGTTTTTGCCATAGCTCTCTACTTTATAGCTCTCTGCTTTTAAGTTCGCCAGTAATACCGCGCTCACTTAATCCCTAAAATTACCAAACTGCAACGGAAAGTCCGTCACATTCTTTTTCACAAATGCAATCGCATCTTGCAAAATATCACGCTTAGCGCCGTTTACACGCACGGTATCACCCTGAATGCTCGCTTGCACTTTCATGCCGGAGTCTTTAATCAGCTTGGTAATACGCTTGGCTAAATCACTATCAATGCCGTCGCGGATTTTCATCTCTTGCTTGACCTTGTTGCCAGATATTTTTTGGACATCTTTATGATCTAGACGTTTAGATGAGTCAGGCTCTTTCTTCTCCATCGCTGGCAGCAGAATATCTTTCACCTGATCTAGCTGAAAGTCGTTATCGCCAAACAAGGTAATCACGCTATCTTTCTCGTTCAACTCAACTTTAGCTGAGCTGCCTTTAAAATCATAGCGGTTGGTAATTTGCTTACCCGCGGTATCAATCGCATTCTTCAAAGCGACCATATCGACTTCTGAAGAAATATCAAATGAAGGCATACATAATTCCTAATATTATTTTCTAACCAAAGTAAAACCAAGCAACTGCAGGTGGCACCTACCACCTACAATGAATGACCATTACTCAAAGTGGCAAACGTAATCTAATGTTTCCACTGTTTCGATATCAAATGATGAATTACCTGGCACAGTGAATTTCTCGCCTTCGCTGTATGTTTTCCAGCTATCTTCACCTTGCAGACGCACTTTACATACGCCAGCATTAATTTCCATTAACTCTGGAGCGGCAGTATTAAATGTAAGCGTGCTAGGGAAAATAACACCAATCGTGCTACGTGTTCCATTTGGGAACATCACGGTGTGACTAACGCACTTACCATCAAAATAAACGTTAGCTTTCTTTTTAACACTGACATTATCAAATTGTGCCATTTGCTTTAGCTTTCAGAAAAAATCAAAACATTATTATCGCAGAAAAGGCTTGCCAAACCAATAAATGACGAGCAAATGGTTACGAAATTGGCTACTTAGCAACTAACGGGCTAAAAAACATGACGTATTTATTTTGCAATCGCGCTTGCATTTTAATCACCTCTTACACAAGGATAGTCGCAATTTTGTCCATCTCAGCTTTAAGGCTGGCTTTGTCTTGCGCCAATGTTGCTAACGGCAATGCAAAAAACGCTTCAATACGGGCACGTAAAATACTGTAGGCCTTTACAAAAGCAGCATCAATTTCTTCATCTGTACCAACTGCATGTGCGGGATCTTCGACCCCCCAATGCGTACGTAGCACAGGGCCCAAATATGCAGGGCAAGTTTCACCTGCGGCACTGCCGCACACCGTAATCACAATATCCGGTGTAGCAGGTAAATCTTCCCAAGATTTACTAAAATAACCTTCTGTCGATATGCCTTCACGTGCCAACAAGGCGAGCGAGCGTGGGTGCACATACCCAGCAGGCTTACTGCCGGCACTCATTGCATGCCAACCGGTAGGTGCAAGGTGATTAAAAGTCGCCTCACCTAATATCGAGCGGCATGAGTTGCCCGTACATAAAAACAAAACATTCATTTCACAATTCCCAATCTACAAACCCAAATATACAAAATCAGTTAGCCTCATACCAATGGCGGCTACGATTCACGATATGCACCACAGACAGCATGACTGGTACCTCAATCAATACACCTACCACAGTGGCTAGTGCTGCACCTGAATTAAAGCCAAATAATGCGATTGCAGTAGCAACAGCCAATTCAAAAAAGTTAGATGCACCAATCAAAGCGGACGGCCCGGCTACACAATGTGCCACTTTAAATTTCTTATTCAGCCAGTATGCAAACATGGAGTTAAAGTAAACCTGAATAATGATAGGCACTGCCAATAAAGCAATCACCAAGGGCTGGTTCAATATTTGCTGCCCCTGAAAACCAAACAACAACACTAAGGTAGCAAGTAAGGCAGTCAGAGAAACAGGATGCAGTTGCTTAAGTACTAGGGCTAAGGCATTTGGCCCTTTTGCCAATAAATATTGACGCAACAACTGGCTAATTAAAACCGGCACCAGGATAAACAGCACCACCGATAAGAACAAGGTGTCCCATGGGATGCTAATACTAGACAAGCCCAACAACAGCGCCACCAACGGCGCGAATGCGAACAGCATAATCACATCATTAATCGCCACTTGAGATAAAGTGAACTTCGGTTCACCGTCACACAAGTTACTCCATACAAACACCATCGCAGTGCATGGCGCCGCAGCTAGTAGTATCAACCCTGCAATATAGCTATCCAACTGTTCGACTGGCAGGTAGCTTGCAAATAAATGCCGGATAAAAATCCAAGCTAGTAACGCCATTGAAAACGGCTTTACCACCCAGTTAATAAATAACGTGACGCCAATACCCTTGCTATGCTGCAATACATCACGCATCGCGTAAAAATCAACTTTCAGCAACATAGGGATAATCATCAACCAAATCAGGCCGGCAACAACCAAATTTACTTCTGCAATTTTCATATCGCCGATTGCTTGAAATAGCTTTGGACTAAGCTCACCCAGACCGATGCCGACTAGAATGCACGCCAACACCCACCAGGTTAAATTACGCTCAAAACTGCCAATTTTTGGGCTGGTGCTTGAAACTTTAGATACCTGTGTCATTGTGATTTGCTTTTACGTGAAATAAATTGAACCTGCTGCGCACTAGGTGCACAACAGACGGAGTCTGACTGACTATGCGCATCATTAAATGTTGGCGCACTATCTAGTGTGTGGTAAGTTTCCCAAGCAATGCCTGATGGGTCTTGCACCCAATGTTTATCGGATTTTGCATAACAGCAAGTGGTGCCCTCCTGCGTCAACACACTTAACTCAGCTGAATCGAACCTGACCTTCATTTCAGATAATGCATCTTCGCTATCTACCTGAATACCGACATGATCCAAACCAACTTTTGCACCACGCTGACTAATCGCAAAATTCACCAAAGGGTCATCTAGCATCCATTTGGCATAATCAGACTTAACAACCGTCGGTTCCATACCAAACATGGTGTTATAAAAATTGATACTTTTATTAAGGTCATCTACCGACACATGTAAATGCATACGTTTCATGATTACAACTCCTTTTCTTCAACACAGCATGTCACATCAGGACAAGATGACACCTGCCCTGCGCAACAGTTTTCAGTTAAATATGCCAGCAGTCCATTCATCGCATCATAATTAGCGATGTAATACACATAGCGCCCTTCTTGGCGTGAGCTTAAAAGCCCGGCACGGGTCAGTTCCTTTAAATGAAAAGATAACGTGCTTGCAGGTATTTTTAGCTGCTCACCCACCGCGCCTGCGGGCAAACCGCCGCCACCAGCCTGAACTAAAAGTCTAAAAATATCCAAGCGCGCCTCTTGCGCAATTGATGCTAACTGAGTGACTGCTAATTTATTATCCATATTTCTATATTTTCATAAATATAGAAATGTTGTCAATTGTTTTTTAAAATAAGACCGATAGAAATTCAGGTTAATTAAATATCAGAGCAAAAACGCACAAGCCACTCACAAATAAATAACGATAGATTGACGATGTAGCAATCAATATAATTTTTAGGTAAGATGAACCCGTAATCTGTTAACACATGTATTCAACTACATTGGAAGCCAACGACTTGAAAACTCCTAGCCTCCCGCACAATGAAGTTAACCGACTTGAGTTTCTCAAAAGTCTTAATATCCTAGACTCTTTGCCAGAGCAAGGCTTTGACGACCTAACCAGCCTTGCATCAGATATCTGCAAAACACCGATTGCCATCATTACGCTTGTTGATGAAACTCGCCAATGGTTCAAGAGCAAAATTGGTTTAGCCGCCACAGAAACGCCTAGGGATATCTCATTTTGTGGTCACGCCATTCTTGGCGATGACATATTTGAAATCCCCAACGCTTTGGATGATGATAGATTTAATGACAACCCGCTGGTAACTGGCGACCCTAATATACGTTTTTATGCCGGCATCCCGCTCATTAGCAGTAATAAATATGCACTTGGCACACTATGTGTAATTGACCGACAGGCACGTGAGCTATCTGCAGAACAACGCACTGCACTTAAAAAACTAGCTAACTTAGTAGAAACCTTAATCGACACGCGCATCCAATCCATGAAACTGGAAGAAATGAGCGTAGCGCTATTTGATAAAACAGCATTTCTCAACACGCTGTTATCCAGCGCGGATGCATCTATTATTTCAACCGATCTTAATGGGCTCATTACCAGCTTTAATCGCGGTGCGGAAAACATGCTGGGTTATAAAGCAGAAGAGTTGGTAGGCTTAACAACACCTGCCCTATTGCATGATGCGCATGAAATGCACCAGCGCGCTGATGAACTGAGTCAGGCTTTAAATAAACCGATAGCAACCAGCTTCTACGTGTTTATATCGCAAGCGCTACAAAGAAAATCAGAAACTCGCGAATGGACGTATATTCGCAAAGATGGCACATCACTACCTGTCAGCTTAACGGTCACGCCTATGTACGACAACATGGGTGCATTATTTGGCTACCTCGGTATTGCTCATGACATCAGCTTACGCAAGCAGGCAGAACAAGCAACCAATTACATGGCCGACGTATTGGAGCGCACCGGAGAGCTAGCCAAAGTTGGTGGATGGGAATTAGATATTGCAAGCATGCAAATTAAGCATTGGAGCACAGAGGTCTTTCGCATCCATGAGCTAGACCCGCCGACGCTCCCCTCAGTGGAGCAAGCTGTTTCGTTTTACCCGCCTGAATCCAGACGTGTGCTAGAGGCAACCATTAACAATGCCATTCAGACAGGTAAGCCGTGGGATATGGAGCTACCGCTCACCACAGCTAAAGGCAACCATATTTGGGTACGCACCCAAGGCTCAGCCGTGATGCACGATGGCAAGGCGGTTAGCTTGATTGGTGCATTTCAGGATATTACCGCGCAAAAAACAGTTGCCAATGCATTAAAAGCGCGTGAAAAAAGCTTTGATGACATCATTGAGTACGCCCCTATTGGCATGGCTATCGTATCGCTTGAAGGCAGGTTCACTAGAGTCAATCAGGCACTATGTAATATTGTTGGATATAACAGCAAAGAGCTAATGCAGCGCACCTTTCAGGAAATCACGTTCCCGGATGATCTGGAAGCTGACTTAGAACGTGTTAGCCAAATAGTTGAAGACAAAATCAACACTTATCAAATAGAGAAGCGTTACATTCATAAAGATAAAAGAATCGTATGGGTTCAACTCTCGGTGAGCATTTCTAGAGATGAAGACCGCACGCCTAAATATTTGATTGCCCAGATTGAAGACATTACCGAGCGTAAATATCAACATGAAGAAACAGAGCAATTTGCCTACCATGACCCGCTGACCAATTTGCCTAATCGCAGAATGTTACTAAGCAGATTGCATCAATCCCTGATACAAACCGAGCGTTTTGACAGGTCAATGGCATTACTCTTTCTGGATTTAGACCATTTTAAGAATATCAATGACTCATTAGGCCACGACGTAGGAGATCTACTGCTAAAAGAGGTAGCCAACCGACTGCTAAAATGCGTACGCTCTGCCGACACGGTTTCCAGGCAAGGTGGTGATGAGTTTGTGATTATTCTTTCAGAAATCGCACACACGCAAGACGCGGAGCTTGTGGCACAAAAAATCATAGAAAGCTTTAAACAACCGATTCTGGCTAACGAGCATGAAATTATGATGAGCACCAGCATTGGCATTGCAGTTGGCGCCCACGGCAAGCTAATTAAAGCAGATGAATTAATGAAGCACGCAGATAAAGCCATGTATGAGGCTAAAGGTGCGGGTAGGAACAGATATTGTTTTCACTATTAATACCCCCCGCTACAGCATCGGGTCGCGCTCAAAGCTGTCATTACCCCCTAACCTTTGCTAAGTGGCAAGATAATTATCTAAATCAAAAAACCGCCCAGTAACAATTGGGCGGCTTTAATGAATGAGTGAATGCCGTGCGTAGCATCTTGATGCACACCACGCACAGCAGCCAGTAAGGTTACACTGTGGCCCGCAGTGTTTTGGCGGCGGCTACCATGTTGGCCAATGCCGGCAACACTTCTGCCCATTGCCGCGTTTTTAAACCGCAATCCGGGTTAACCCATAGGCGTTCAGCAGGCACACGCTCAGCAGCCTTCTTCATCAATTGCACAATATGCGCCTGCGTTGGAATATTAGGCGAATGAATGTCGTACACGCCAGGCCCAATCTCGTTCGGATAGTTAAAGTTGTCAAAAGCATCCAGCAACTCCATATCAGAACGTGACGTCTCTATCGTAATCACATCCGCGTCCATACCAGCAATTGCCGCGATGATGTCATTGAACTCGGAATAGCACATGTGCGTATGAATCTGCGTTTCATCCTGCACGCCATTAGCAGTAATTCGGAAAGATTCAACCGCCCAATTCAGGTACTCTTTCCACTGTGATTTACGTAGTGGCAAGCCTTCACGCAAAGCCGCTTCGTCAATTTGAATCACGTTGATGCCTGCTTCTTCCAAATCTAACACCTCTTCACGAATCGCCAACGCTAGCTGGTAGCAACTCACCGCACGTGGCTGGTCATCACGGACAAAAGACCAGTTAAGGATAGTCACTGGACCGGTCAACATGCCTTTCATAGGCTTGCTGGTCAATGACTGGGCGTATTTAATCCACGCTACGGTCATGGCTTGCGGGCGGCTAATGTCGCCAAACAAAATTGGTGGTTTAACGCATCGTGAACCGTAAGACTGTACCCAGCCAAACTGGCTGAATGCATATCCGTTTAATTGCTCACCAAAATACTCCACCATGTCGTTGCGTTCAGCCTCACCGTGCACCAGCACATCCAGACCCAGCGCCTCCTGCTCGCGAACACTGCGCTCAATTTCCGCTTTCATCGCTAGCTGATAATCAGCATGATTAAGCTCTTGAGCTTTGAATTGGCTGCGTGCCTGGCGAATTTCTGCAGTCTGCGGGAATGAGCCGATAGTCGTGGTTGGGTACTTAGGCAAGTTGAGCAACGCAACCTGTTTAGCGGCACGCTGTGCGTACACGTTCTGGCGCTGACCAAGTTGCGGCGTTAGCTTACCCAACGCCTCTCTCACCGCAGGGTTATGCACACGTTGTGAATGACGACGCGCTTCAACCGCTGCCTGATTACTTGCCAATTGCCCCTGCACTGCCTCGCGGCCTTGGTTCAAGGCTACAGATAAAATGTGCAGCTCTTCCAATTTTTGCTTAGCAAACGCCAACCACGATTGAATTTCCCCATCCAGCTTTTGCTCACTGCTCAGATCTACCGGCACGTGTAGCAAAGAACAAGATGGTGCAATCCATAAACGTTCACCCAAACGCTCAGCCAATGGCTCCAACCAATCCAATGTGGCACTCAGGTCAGTTTTCCAAATATTACGGCCATTAATCACGCCGATGGAAAGCACCTTATGCGAAGGCAGCATACCAATCAGCGGCAACACTTCGTGACGAGCATTGATGGCATCCACATGCAGGCCAGCAACCGGCAGATTAGCAGCCAGATATTGATTATCGGCCAACTGTCCAAAATAAGTTGCCACCAGCAATTTGACACGGCTGCTCTTCAATTGGTGATATGCCAGGTTAAATGCATGTTGCCAATTAGCATCCAGTTCAGTGACTAAAATAGGCTCATCAATCTGCACCCACTCAACCCCTTGTGTCGCCAAGGTTTCTAGTAGTTCTATATACACTTGTACCAACTGCGGCAGCAGAGCTAAGCGGTCTGAGTCATCTTTGGCTTTACCAATAGCAAGATAAGTCACCGGGCCGATAATCACAGGCTTGGCTTTAACGTTTTGCGCTTTCGCCTCAGCCAATTGCGCCAGCAGGCGTGCAGCATCCAGCTTGAACGTCGTTGCTGCAGTGAACTCAGGCACGATATAGTGATAATTGGTATCAAACCACTTGGTCATCTCACCAGCAGCTACCCCGCCACAGCACTGTGCGTGATCATCATTAGATTGCGCTGAACGGCCACGCGCCACACGGAAGTAATTATCTAATTGCTCACCATGAAAGCCGCTCACCCGCTCTGGTAAGTTACCAAGCGTGAAAGACATATCCAATACTTGGTCGTAAAAAGAAAAATCACCTACAGGCGTTAAATCCAAAGCTGATTGCAGACTCCAGTGACGTTGACGCAGCTCTTGACCAAGCGCCTTTAATTCGTCACGTGTTGATTGGCCTTTCCAGTAAGACTCCAGTGCAAACTTCAGCTCTCGTTTCGCGCCAATGCGCGGAAAACCCAGATTGTGTGTTGATACCATTTTAATTCCTATCATTTTTAAAGATGCTGAATTCTATAAAGAGCAATCCATGAAGTAAAATGGTAATATTTCAACAATCCATTAATTTTACTCATACACAAAATGTTAGAACGTATCCA
>Ga0208751_100359_pt1 | contig 13533 bp, 9 predicted proteins | sample LakWasMet22_HOW5_2_FD_183868 | JGI IMG/M metagenome (GOLD analysis project Ga0208751, IMG submission 183868) | Freshwater sediment methanotrophic microbial communities from Lake Washington under simulated oxygen tension - Sediment Metagenome... | ecosystem: Environmental > Aquatic > Freshwater >... | reverse complement strand
AGAGAAGTAACGGCTATGGCCGCCCCTGCTCCGGTCACTCGAAAAACCGCCGCAGATAATGCCCCGTGAAAGAGGCCGGATTGCCGGCAATGTCTTTGGGTGTGCCTTCGGCGACCAGCGTGCCGCCGCCGTCGCCGCCTTCGGGGCCCATGTCGACGATCCAGTCCGCGGTCTTGATCACGTCCAGATTGTGTTCGATCACGATCACGGTGTTGCCGTGATCGCGCAGCGTGTGCAGCACGGTCAGCAGTTGCTGGATGTCGTGAAAATGCAGGCCGGTGGTCGGCTCGTCGAGAATATAAAGCGTCTTGCCGGTGTCGCGCTTGGACAATTCCTTGGCCAGCTTGACCCGCTGCGCCTCGCCGCCGGACAGGGTGGTCGCGTTCTGGCCCAGCGTGATATAGCTTAGGCCGACCTCGGTCAGGGTTTGCAGTTTGCGCGAGACGGATGGAATCGCGCTGAAAAATTGCGCCGCGTCCTCGACGGTCATGTCCAGCACTTCATGGATCGTCTTGCCTTTGAAGCGGATTTCGAGCGTCTCGCGGTTATAACGCTTGCCGTGGCAGATTTCGCAGTTCACGAAAATATCGGGCAGGAAGTGCATTTCGACCTTGATTACGCCGTCGCCCTTGCAGGCTTCGCAGCGGCCGCCCTTCACGTTGAAACTGAAACGGCCGGCGGTATAGCCGCGCGAGCGGGATTCCGGGGTGCCCGCGAACAGCTCGCGGATCGGCGTGAACAGGCCGGTATAGGTGGCCGGGTTCGAGCGCGGCGTGCGGCCGATCGGGCTTTGATCGATGTCGACCACCTTGTCGAAATGCTCCAGCCCGTCGATCGCATCGCAAGGCGCGGGCAGGGCGCCGGCGCGGTTGATCAGGCGCGCGGCCTGGCAATACAGGGTGTCGTTCACCAGCGTCGATTTGCCGGAGCCGGAGACGCCAGTCACGCAGGTCAACAGGCCGACCGGAAACGCAATGTCGACATGCTTCAGGTTGTTGCCGCGCGCATTGCGGACCACGATCTGTTTGTCCTTGTCATTCGGCGTGGTCGTCTCGGGCACCTGAATGCCGATCTTGCCGGACAGGTATTGCCCGGTCAGCGAGGCTTCATTGGCCAGAATGTCTTCCAGGGTGCCCTGGGCGATGATCTGGCCGCCGTGGATGCCGGCGCCGGGGCCGATATCGACGATATGCTGGGCGGCGCGGATCGCATCTTCATCATGCTCGACCACGATCACCGTATTGCCGAGGTCGCGGAGGCGAAACAGCGTATTCAACAGGCGCTGATTGTCGCGCTGATGCAGTCCGATCGACGGTTCGTCGAGCACGTACATCACCCCGACCAGACCCGCGCCGATCTGGCTCGCCAGCCTGATGCGCTGCGCTTCGCCTCCGGACAGGGTGTCGGCGCTGCGGTCGAGGGTCAGATAATCGAGGCCGACATTGACCAGAAACTCCAGCCGTTCCTGAATCTCCTTGACGATCCTGGCCGCGACCTCGCCGCGCTTGCCGGACAGATTCAACTGTTCAAAGAATGCCAGCGCCTTGCGGATCGGAAAGCGGGTCAGATGATGAATCGGCAGGTCTTCGACAAACACATTGCGCGCGGACAGATTCAGCCGCGCGCCGTCGCAGACGCCGCACGCTTTCTGCGAAAGATACTTCGCAAGCTCCTCGCGTACCATTTGCGAATCGGTTTCGTGGTAGCGCCGTTCCATGATTGCGATGATGCCTTCGAAACGATGGCGTTTCTTTTTCGAGAAGCCGAATTCGCCGACCATCTTGAACTCGATTTCGTCCTCGCCGCTGCCGTACAGAATGATCGCCTGGATTTCTTTCGGCAACTCTGCAAACGGCACCTCCGGGTCGAAGCCGTAATGCTTCGCGAGGCCGCAGATGATCTGATAATAATAAGCGTTGCGCCGATCCCAGCCGCGGATCGCGCCGCCGGCCAGGCTGATGTCCGGATTGTGCACGACCAGCTCGGGGTCGAAATATTCGCGGACGCCGAGGCCGTCGCAGCTGGTGCAGGCGCCTTTCGGATTGTTGAACGAAAAGATGCGCGGCTCGAGCTCGGTCAGGCTGTAGCCGCAGTGCGGGCAGGCATAACGCTCGGAAAACAAGAGTTCGGTGCCGTCGTCCATGCAGGCCGCGATCGCCATGCCGTCCGCGATGCGCAGGGCGGTCTCGAACGATTCGGCGAGGCGCAAAGCGATGTCGCCTCGAATCTTGAAGCGGTCGACGATCACTTCGATCGTATGTTTTTTCTTCAAATCCAGCGCCGGCGCTTCTTCCAGTTCGTACACCGTGCCGTCGATCCGGGCCCTGATGAAGCCTTGCGCGCGCAGGTCTTCGAGCAGCTGGCTGTGTTCGCCCTTGCGGTCGCTGATCACCGGCGCCAGCAGCATCCAGCGCTGCTCCTCGGGCTGCGCGAGCACCAGATCGACCATCTGGCTGATTGTCTGCGCTTCGAGCGACACCTGATGTTCCGGGCAGCGCGGCGTGCCGGCGCGGGCATACAGCAGCCGCAAATAATCGTAGATTTCGGTGATCGTGCCGACGGTCGAGCGTGGATTGTGCGAGGTCGATTTTTGTTCGATCGAGATCGCCGGCGAAAGTCCCTCGATATGATCGACGTCCGGTTTCTCCATGATCGCGAGAAACTGTCGGGCGTAGGCGGACAGCGATTCGACGTAGCGCCGCTGGCCTTCCGCGTAAATCGTGTCGAACGCCAGCGACGATTTGCCGGACCCCGACAGCCCGGTAATCACGATCAACTGATCGCGAGGCAGGTCGAGGTCGATATTCTTTAAATTATGGGTACGGGCGCCGCGGATGCTAATGGTGTCCATCAAGTAATTCCGTGTATCTGGTCAGCTTCATACTATACGATCAAAAGGAGGCTAATTCAAACTAGGGGACGACGGAAAAAGGAGGTTGCGGATGCCGCGGTGATTGCCGCTCCGCCGTCAACTCGGATTGGGTCAAAATTAATTTGTCGAAATTTAGCCTCATTGTTATTCGCGATCCACACCCATGCAGTTGTTCCGCTCCCCGGCGAGTATGACGGTATTTTATGAATAACGATATCCCTCTGGCCTCATTGCCGTTAAATTTATGAACGCGATCCGATAATTAAGCTATTCTGAAAAAGTTCAATGCAGGCAAAAGTTTCTTGACAGGTTTTCTGGCAAGTAGTTTTCTGTTAGAAAAATCTTTGGCTAGTGAGTTACTGGCTTGCTCAAAATATTAATCGTTCGATATAGAGCCGCCTATTACTCTATTTTTCATAGAGTAATAGGCGGCGTTGCTGTCTGAGAACAATTCATATTATCGCTTGAGCGAATCACTCCTTTATCAACTTTCTCGAATGAGCGGATAGATCATGCCGACTTTTCTCAAACAAAACCGCAAGAGAACACCTGTCGCACGCAAACGGATCCTGTCGAGTTTGGTCGCGCTGCTGGCCACCTCGCCTTTAATGGCCGATAAATACTATGTTGTAACCCGGACGGGCGGGGAAATCGGCAACCTGAAATTCGCCAATGAAGATATTTTACAATTCGACAACTCGGTCGGCGACAACGGCGAGTGGTCAATTTTGTTCGACGGTTCGGATGTAGGTTTGAGCGGACAAAGAATCGATGGATTTTATGTTGCCGACGATTATCTCTTACTGTCTTTCGCGGTCAGCCAAAAGCTTGATATCGGCGGGCAAAAAATCAGAATACGAAATTCGGATATCGTAAAATTCAACTGGGACACGGAATCAGGACCTGGAGCCGCCGAGACTAAAGGAGCGTTTGAGTTATATTTCGACGGCTCCGATGTCGGGGTAAAAGGAAATATCGATGCCTTGACATTGGATGAGGAAGGCAACCTGATTTTTAGTACCAACATTCGAAACAAGTTGCTCGATAAGGACAGCGGACAGATTTTTCTTGCTCGAAAACAGGATTTGGTCAAATTTATCGGCAGCACCGGCGCGGAAACCAGCGGCAGTTTCAAGCTTTTTTTTGACGGAAGCAAGGCGGGATTGACGCACAGCCGCGAAGACGTCGAGGGCGCTCATCTGGGAGGATCGTATCTCTACCTGACGACCCAGGGAAAATTCAATGCCGGATCGGCCACGGGGAAGAACGAAGACATTTTGCGTTGCGATTTCTCGTCGATGCTGTCGTTGCCGATTGCAAGCTGCGATAACCCGGTCGTCGTGTTCAAAGGTGCGGATTTCGGTTTGGCGCGGAACAGACTGAACGACATACAGGTCGATTTGTCGATCGGCATCGCCTTGAGCGCGTTCACCGTGATCGAAAACCAGCCCGCCGCTACCGCCGTGGGTAACTTTACGACGGTCAACGCGGAGGCGGGCGATACGTTCAGCTATACGCTGGTAGCCGGTGACGGCGATACGGACAACGGTACGTTCGAGATCATCGATAATCAGTTGCGGACGACGGCGTCTTTCGATTTCGAAACGAAACCCAATTACAGTATTCGGGTGCGTAGCGCCGAGAGCGGGGGCCGCTTTGTCGAGAAACAGTTTACGGTGGAAGTGCAAGACGCCAACGATGCGCCGACCGTTATTGCCTTGAGTTCTGCCAGTGTCGCAGAGAATCAGCCTGCCGGCACGGCGATCGGCGCTTTCAGCTCGACCGATCCGGATACCGGCGATACTCACAGTTATATGCTGGTAAGCGGCGCCGGTGATACGGATAACGCCGCATTCCAGATTGTCGACAATCAGTTGCAAACGGCCGCCGCCTTCGATTTCGAAACGAAAAACAGTTACAGCATCCGGGTGCGCAGCGCCGATGCCGGTGGCTTGTCGGTCGAACAGCAATTGCTGATCGCGGTATCAAACGCGAACGATGCGCCGAACGATATTCAGTTGTCCGCCGCCGTCGCATCCGAGGAGCAGCCGGCCGGAACCGTGGTCGGGGTGCTGAGCAGTACGGATATCGACGCGGGCGATACGCACACTTATGCCTTGGTCGATGGCGCAGGGAGCACGCATAATGGCCTGTTCCAGGTCGTCGGCAACGAGCTGCGCACCGCGGCGGCGTTGAACTCGGCCCAGTCGCCGTTGAGCATCCGGGTGCGCAGCACCGATGCGGGCGCTCTGGCTTTTGAAAAGGTATTGAGCGTCACCGTGGGCATGATCAATCACACGCCGACTTTCACCAAGGGAGCCGAACCGAGCGTGAATGAAGACGCGGGAGCCGTTGTGGTTCCTAATTGGGCCACCGCAATCAGCGACGGCGATGCCGATGCTGCGCAAACGCTGGCGTTCAATATAACCGGCAACGACCATCCCGAACTGTTCAGTGCCGGCCCGACGCTATCTCCGGATGGCGAATTGAGCTTCACGCCGGCGCCGGATGCCCATGGCAGCGCCACAGTCACCGTCACCTTGTCCGATGACGGCGGCACGCAAAACGGCGGACAAGACACCTCCGCCGCGCAAAGCTTCACGATTACGGTCAATAGCGTCAACGACAGGCCTGATTTTACGGCCGAGAATCCGCCGGCGGTCAACGAGGATGCCGGCGCGCAGACTATTCCAAATTGGGTGACGGCGTTCAGCCCCGGCGCCATCAATGAAGCCGCGCAAAAGGCAAACGCCTACAGCGTCGGTCAAGTCAGCAATCCCGGCTTGTTCAGCGTACTGCCGAGCGTGGCCGCCGACGGCACGCTGACTTATACGCCGGCGGCCAATGCGTCCGGCGCCTCCACCTTCGAGGTTGCGGTTCAGGACGATGGCGGCACCGACAATGGGGGCGTGGATACATCGCAAACTCGGCAATTCACGGTCACCGTAAGTGCGCAGGATGATGTGCCGGTGGCGGTCGACGACAGCGTGTCGGTCAGCGAGGATGCGGTTGCCACCCCGCTCGCGGTATTGGACAACGATACGGACATCGACGGCGGTGCCCTTGCCGTCGCGTCCGCGACGCAGCCGACGAATGGCGTGGTTACGCTTGTCGGCGGCAATCTGTCTTATCAGCCCAAGCCCGACTATTGCAACAGTATTTCCGGTACTCCGGATACCTTTACTTACACGCTGACACCGGGCAATTCCACCGCGACCGTCAGCGTGTCGGTGCTTTGCGTCAATGATCCGCCCGTTGCCTCGGGCATTTCGTTGAGCGCGGCGAGTGTGCCTGAAAATCAGCCTGTCGGCACGGCGATCGGCGATTTCAGCACGCTTGATCCGGATACCGGCGATATGCATACTTATGCGCTGGTAAGCGGCGCCGGTGATATGGATAACGCGGCCTTCCAGATTGTCGGCAATCAGTTGCAAACGGCGGCCGCCTTCGATTTCGAAACGAAAAACAGTTACAGCATCCGGGTGCGCAGCACCGATGCCGATGGTTTGTCTGTCGAACAGTTGCTTTTGATCGAAGTGTCGGACGCCAACGATGCGCCGAACGATATCCAACTGTCTGCGGCCGTTGCGCCCGAGGCTCAGCCGGCGGGCACCCTGGTTGGGGTTTTGAGCAGTGCGGATGCCGATGCGTTGGATATGCATACTTATGCCTTGGTGGATGGTGCAGGAAATAACGATAATGCCCTGTTCCAAATCAGCGGCAATGAACTGCGCACCGCGGCGGTGTTGAACTCGGCCCAGTCTCCGTTGAGCATCCGGGTGCGCAGTACCGATGCGGGCGCTCTGGCTTTTGAAAAGGTATTGAGCGTCACCGTGGGCATGATCAATCACGCGCCGACTTTCACCAAGGGAGCCGAACCGAGCGTAAATGAAGACGCGGGAGCCGTTGTGGTTTCCAATTGGGCTACGGCAATCGACGACGCCGATGCCGGTGTTACGCAAGCGCTGACATTCAACATTACCGGAATCGACCATCCCGAACTATTCAGTGCGGGGCCCGCTGTATCGGCGTCTGGCGAATTGAGCTTTACGCCGGCGCCGGATGCCCATGGCAGCGCCACGGTCACCCTCACCTTATCCGATGACGGCGGTACGACAAATGGCGGACAAGACACCTCCGTCGCGCAAAGTTTCACGATTACAGTCAATAGCGTCAACGACAGGCCGGATTTCAATGCCGCTAATCCGCCGGCGATCGGTGAGGATGCCGGCGCTCAGTCCGTTGCAAATTGGGTGACGACGTTCAGCCCCGGCGCCGCCAATGAAGCCGCACAAAAGGTAGGCGCCTATAGCGTCGGTCAAGTCAGCAATCCCGGATTGTTCAGCGCACCGCCGAGTGTGGCCGCCGACGGCGCGCTGACTTATACGCCGGCCACCAATGCATTCGGCACCTCCACCTTCGACGTTGCGGTTCAGGACGATGGCGGCACCGACAACGGCGGAGTGGATACGTCGCAAACCCGGCAATTCACGGTCACCGTGAACGCGGTGGATGATCCGCCGGAGGCTGTTGCCGACAACGTGTCGGTCGGCGAGGATGCCGTCGCCACCCAGCTCGCGGTATTGGGCAACGATACGGACATCGACGGCGGTGCCCTTGACGTCGCGTCCGCGACGCAGCCAGCGAACGGGGTGGTTTCGGTTGTCGGCGGCAACCTGTTTTATCAGCCCAAGCTCAACTACTGCAATAGCATTTCAGGCACCCCGGATACCTTCACTTACATGCTGGCGCCCGGCAATTCCGCCGCGACCGTCAGCGTGTCGGTCCAGTGCGTCAATGATCCTCCCTTGGCCGAGAGCAAAACCGGGATTGCCGTACAGGCAAATATGAAGCGGGAAGGCATCGATGCCGCCTTGCTGACCGGCGTAACCGATGTCGATGCCGGCAGCAACGGATGTTCGCCAAACTTTTCTGTCGCCTCGATCGATCAAGTGAGCGGCGGCACGGTCTCGAACGTCAATCTGGCGGCGGGCACCTTCGATTTCGAGCCGAATGTCGGCTTTACGGGGCCTGCAACGGTCAACTATACCGTCAAGGATGACGGCTGTCCGGGGCCTGCCGCAACCAGCGCTGCGGCGAGCATTACTCTCGACGTCAGCGGCCCGGTCATCTGGTTTGTCAACCCCGCGCTGGGCAGCAATGGCGACGGGCGCTTGTCAACGCCATTCAACAGCCTGGCTTCGGCAACTGCAGCCAAAGGCGCGAGCGTCAACCACCGTATCTTCGTCTATTCGGGAACCACGGCTTCAAATGTCGGCGTCAGTCTCGCCGGCGATAGCGCCCAAGCTACGGCTCAATGGTTGATCGGCCAGGGCGCTACGAATTCGCCGACGAATACCTTCGATGCCTTGATGGGCATTACACCGCCAGTAGGAACGATTTCAAGGCCGGCGATAGGCGGCACGCGGCCGCTGCTTCAAGGCACATTGACTTTGAACGGCAGCAATGTACGTGCCCAGGGTTTCAATCTATCGACCGGCGGCAACATCGGCATCAACGATGCGACAGGAGCGGTCAGCGGTGTGGCGGTTAACGAAGTCAGCGTGGCTTCTACAAATGCCGGCGCTGTAAATCTCAGTAATCTTGACGGCACGGTAAGCCTGACTTCCGTTATGAGCAACAGCGCCGTCAACGGTATCGTGCTGAACACCGTCAATACGGCAAACGGTAGCTTTACGGTCACCGGCACCGGCTCGGCGGGCAGCGGCGGCACGATTCAGAACGGTGCCACAGGAATCAGTTTAACCAACTCCCGAAACGTTTCCCTGGCCCAAATGCAACTGAACGGTTTCTCGGACTTTGCGATCCGCGGTTCGTCGGTGATGGGTTTTACTCTCGATAATACGGTAATCAACGGCGTCAACGGTGATAACGCCGTCGCGGACGAAGGCAGCGTGCGCTTTACCGAGTTGACCGGAACGGCGACGATCTCAAACTCCAACATCAGCGGAGGTTTCGAAGATAACTTCAAGGTAGTGAACACAAGCGGGACGCTGGACCGCTTGACATTCACGAATACCACCATCGGCGCTAACAGTACGAGTGATGGCAATGACGGTATCGGTATTGAGGCGGCAGGATCGTCGGTCGTCAAGGTTACGGTGAACAGCAGCACCTTTACTGCATCCCGTGGAGACCTGTTTCAGATGAGCGTCCCCGGCAGCGGTAGCGGCAGCGACCTGGTTTTCACCGGCAACACGCTGTCGAATAGCCAGCCGGCCATCAGTACAGGCGGTGGCGGCGTCACGCTGGGCAGCGGCAGTACCAGCGTCTTCACGATGAACGTCAGTGGCAACACCTTCCGCGACGCGGTCGGGCACGCGGTCTTGATCGTCAAGGACATCGGTGCGGGAAGCCTGAGTGGGACTTTCGCCAACAACACCATTGGCGTGGCCGCGGTGCCTAACTCGGGCTCGCGCGAGGGTTCGGATCTGAAAGTACAAACCGCCGGCGGCGGCACGATGACGATGGCCATCACCGGCAACCAGTTCTTCCAGTACAACAACGACGCGCTGCTCCTCCAGACCGGTGCCGGGGTGGTGCAGGGCGGTAATTTTAACGCCATCGTGACCGGTAACACGATGGCGAACGCGGGCAACAATGCCGCCATTGGCTTCCCTGTTCAAGGCATCAACCTGAACGGAGGCATTACGCCGGGCGACAACTTCCAGATCTGTGCCCAGATCGGGGGCGCGGGTGCGCTGAAGAACGATGTCGATTCCGCGGCAGGCGTGTTCGGCGGCGGCGACTACCGGCTTCGGCAGCGCCAGAGTACGACTGTCCGGCTTCCCGGCTACGGCGGCGGTGCCACGGACACGGCGGCGGTCGTTACGTTCGTCAATGCAAACAACACGGTTTCAGGGGCAGGCACCGCTACGGTCAACAGCCCGCCCGGTGGTGGTTTCGTAGGCGGCACGGCATGTCCTTCACCTTAATCGCTATTCAATTTAAAACAGAGAGGAGGAATCATGGCTGAACCATTTATCAGTGAAATCCGCTTGATGAGTTTTGGGTTCGCGCCGAAAGGTTGGGCTTTGTGCAATGGTCAGCTTCTGCCGATCAATCAAAATCAGGCGCTGTTTTCGTTGCTGGGTACGACTTTTGGGGGCAATGGCCAGACCAATTTTGCGCTGCCGGATCTCAGGGACCGGGTGCCGATTCATGTGGGCAGCGGCCACATACTCGGTGAAAGAGGCGGCGAACAGGCCCATACGCTTTCACTCACCGAGGTGCCGGCTCATGCCCATGGTCTTGCGGTCTCGACTTCGGTGAGCGGCGGCAATGCCAATCCGACCGGGCGGGTACTTGGCGGGGGCAATAATGTCTATCATGCCCCCGAAAATTTAACGACGATGAACCCCGCTTCGGTAGCGAACGCCGGCGGTAATCAGGCACACCAGAACATGCAGCCCTTCTTGGCGATCAACTTTTCGATCGCCCTTCAAGGCATCTTCCCTTCGCAAAATTAGGAGAGAGTTATGTCTGAACCTTATGTCGGTGAAATTCGGATGTTTGCGGGCAATTTTGCCCCGGCCGGGTGGATGCTCTGTGAAGGGCAACTGGTACCCATCTCGGAGAACGAAGTGCTATTCCAGCTGATCGGTACGACTTACGGCGGTGACGGCCAGAACACATTCGCCCTGCCTGACCTTCGCGGCCGTCTTCCTCTACATATGGGGAACGGTTTTGTGATTGGCGAAAGCGGTGGAGCCGAGGAAGTGACATTAACAGCACAGCAGCTTCCTGCCCACTCGCATGCGTTACTGGCGGTCGGCCTAACCGGAGATCAGATCAGTCCGGCCGGGAATCTGCCAGCGAACTCGTTCAACGTAACCCCTTTCATCAATGAAACACCCAACGGAGCCATGAGCGCGGCCGCGATTACCGCGACTGGCGGAAGCCAACCGCACACCAATATCCAGCCTTATCTGTGCATCAACTTCATCATTTCATTGTTCGGAATTTTCCCCTCGCAGAACTAGGAGTTAAACATGGCCGATCCTTTTGTAGCAGAAATCCGTATTTTTCCGTTCAATTTCGCTCCCAAGGGCTGGGCGTGGTGCAACGGGCAATTGATGCCGTTATCGCAGAACACCGCGTTGTTTTCTTTGTTGGGGACGACCTATGGCGGCGACGGCAAATCGACTTTCGCTCTACCGAACCTGCAAGGCTGCGCGCCGATGCAACCCGGTCAAGGCCCGGGGCTGTCTTTGCGCGATCTCGGCGAGAGCGGCGGCAGTGAAACAGTCACTCTGCTCGAGTCGGAAATTCCGGCACACTCCCACTCGCTCTTAGCGGATACGCTTGACCCTGCGGATACGAATGCAGTGAGCCCGAATGCGAGCTTTGCGCTCTCGACGGGTGGGACACTTTATCAAGATGCGCCAAACGCCGATGCGGCCGCGGTTGCCTTAACTTCCGCCGGCGGTAATACGCCGCATAACAACATGATGCCTTATCTGACCTTTAACTTTTGCATTGCTCTGCAAGGTATATTTCCTCCGCGGGGTTAAATATTTCATCGCCCAAGCATTGTTTTTTATCAAGACGGGCTGAGCAGAGAGCTATTGCTTCGATCAGCAATGACAAGCGACCCGCGATGTTTACTGGTTAGCGGTAAGCAGGGCTCATGCCCTTCACCGATGTATTTGAGCCATGCATTCATTTCGGATTTTTATATACCCCTTCGCGGCTAGCCGATTACTCGATCCGCAAAAACGATTATACTTCGGACAATTTGCGAACGAAGTTGGCTTGAGCTAAGCTTTTTCCTAAACCGAGGCGTGGTCGTTAGGATCAGGCATGTATTAATTTCTTGCAGCGACAAAATTTTTTATGAATAAGGGTATACCTAGAAGGACCTTTTTGCGGATGATTCTCGGCGCAATCGCCGTCGGCTATGCGGGGAGCGGGGTCGGTGCAGGGCGGTTGGTGAAAAAGTATAGGTCGCGCCGAAGTTTGAACGGCAAGCTCAATTACCAGGTTTTCGCTGCATTGGTCGGTCAATCTTTTATCGTGACCCAACCCAAATCGCCGGAAAAATACCGTGCACGCATGCAATTGGTAGAAGCCGAAACGGTCTTTTTGTCAGCCGAAAACGACCAGTTTTATCTGGTTTTCGAATTGGATGGCGATCAGGTTCAGCCGAATGGGGTTTGCCGGATTCATCATGCCACTGCCGGCTCGACGCAGCTTTACTTGCAGTCTACCGGAAACGATCTGCCGGGCAATTATTGCCGCGCTGAATTCAACTTGTTGCTTTAAGCGATGGCTAATTCAAACATCAGTTTTCGGCCAATCGTAGCGTCGGACCGAGACTTTCTGAGTACAGTTTATGCCAGCACCCGCGCTGACGAAATGGCGCTCGTGGATTGGGATGAAAAGCAGAAGGCCGCCTTCTTGGAGATGCAGTTTTCCGCCCAACATCATTATTATCAGGAAAACTATGCTGACGCCGATTTTTTTATTATTCTCTTCGATCAACGGCCTGTCGGCCGTTTTTATATCGCGCGCTGGCCGAATGAGATTCGTATTGTCGACCTCGCGCTATTACCTGAATTTAGGAATGCGGGAATCGGCACGGCTATGTTGAAGGACGTTTTAAACGAGGCGGCTCGGGTTCAAAAGCCGGTTCGTATTCATGTCGAGCGCTTTAATAAGGCGCTTTCGCTGTATCGACGTCTGGGCTTCGTACAAATCGGCGAGCATGGCGTGTATCTTCTGATGGAGCGGGCTGCGGATACCGAATAAAGCGCCGAAGCCCTTGGTTTTTTACTGTATTGACAACGTTAAAAAGGTGTAACGCGCCGTGCTTGAAACTTTGACAAAAGAAATCTGGGAAACTTATCTACATCAAGAGTTTCAGGTTGAAATCAACGATCAACATGCAGTCGATATGACGCTTATCGCCGTATCCGGTTTCGGGCGGTGTCTGAGCGGCCAGCGCGAGGCTTATTCCTTGCTGTTTCAAGGGCCTCATCAGCCGCTGCTGGCGCAACGCATCTATCGGCTTCGCCAACCCCAACTGGGGAGCCTGGATCTCTTTCTGGTGCCTGTCGGCAAGGAGTCCGCGGGCTTGCAGTATGAGGCGGTATTTACCTGAGGGGTGGCGCGCGTTCCGTTCTGTCGAGCGCTTGCCGAATGCCGCCGTAAAATGCACCGAAACCGTTTTGACTAGCGCCAGGATAGCCGCGAAATCCTATGAACCAGCACACCTGTATTTCCGAGGATTTTAATAAGTTGTATCGGTTAAAGGGAAGGTTGCGATTATAATTGCCGAGAAGGAATGATCATTTATGGTAATCCTGCCGTGAAGCGTAGTGGCGTTTCGGGCCGGAGGTACCGCTTCAGCGGAAGCATCGGCATTATAATTACAATAAAAAGAGGAAACTTATGCAATCATTGAGATTATTAGGCGTCATCGCTGTTTCATCCTGGCTTACTATTCCCGCGGTGCAGGCGTCGGAGCATCATAGCGGGCACGGCGGTATGTCTGGCGGCGGCGGTGGCAGTGCGAGCCAGTGCCAGAAAGCGAGCCTTGAACGTTTTAATCCGCCGCATCTGGCGAAGGTCGCGCCAGGTTCTGAATTTTCTTTTTATGCCTTCAATATCGACAGCCCCGAGCAGTTGTCCGCTACGGT
>Ga0208751_100358_pt1 | contig 13590 bp, 11 predicted proteins | sample LakWasMet22_HOW5_2_FD_183868 | JGI IMG/M metagenome (GOLD analysis project Ga0208751, IMG submission 183868) | Freshwater sediment methanotrophic microbial communities from Lake Washington under simulated oxygen tension - Sediment Metagenome... | ecosystem: Environmental > Aquatic > Freshwater >... | reverse complement strand
AGTTTGGCGGCCTGCGCTCGCTTCTCCCGGCTCAATTTGCCGACCGTAAACCACCATTGCCGTTGGGCTTCCATGTTGCGGTTTAAAGCCCTGAGTTCGCTCACAGCCTGAAAATCGGCTTCGGACGCCAAATCGCCGAGCTCATTAAAATGAAGCGGCACCGGATTATCCGCCAGACGGTAAGGCTGCGAGAGCGCGTCGGCGGCCAGGAAGCCGTAAAAGCTCCGGTCCAGGGCAGCTTCTGCGTAAAGCGCACGCGCGGCCTCGTGATTGCCGGCGGACGCCTGCGCGCGCGCCTGCCAATATTGCCAGCGCGCTTCCTTGAGCTCGTCGAACGTCAGTCCCGACAAAGCCTCCGCAATGTGCTGCCAGTTTTGTTCGAACAAAGCCGATCTGACCCGCCACTCCCTGACCTCGCCGTCATGGGCAGTCAGCCCGGTCAGGCGGTCATAGGCGCCCGCCTTTCTTTGAAACGCCAAGGCCAGCGCCAGCCGGCGCTCGATCATCTGCTTGCCGGGCTCTTCGAACTGCAGCCCGTTTTTTTCGGCATCCCAAAGCCGCGCCGCGCTATCCGGGTCCGACTTGGCCATGCGGTCAATGCCGTGCGCAAAGATTCGGGCGGCAAACCGCCCCCCCGGCAAACGCGTCTTCTCTTCCCGGATCAGCTCGGGATTTTGATCCACTTTGAGCCATGCCTCCGCCGCCTCGCGGTCCAAACCGGTCAGCTTGCGCGCAAGATACTCGGCCAGTTGCCGATTGTTCCCCTTCAACGCCAGCTCGAAACGCTGCCAGATCATCTCGCGGGTGATGAGCGCGGCGTCCGCCAACGCGGTGAACAAGGGCTCGCATTCGCCCGGCTGCGAACCGCCGCTCATCCAGAGCCGTTTCGCCTGCGTCAACGCCAGCCCCCGAAAACCGATTTGATATGCCGCCCGGTGATACAGGCATTCGAGCGCCACATCGCCGCCGGCCCGATACTGGTCGACATAGTCCAGCCACTGATTTTGCTCGGCCATCGCCTTGAGCCATCTTCCACGCAACAGCGACGCATAGCGCGAGTCCTTATAGGTCGACAGAAAGGCGCGAATGCTATCGGTCTGCGTCAGGTCTTTCTTAAGCCACTGGTATTGCAGATAGGGATACAGCGGATACGCGGTCAAGGTGCCGGCAAGCGCCTGAAACACGGCGGCATTGCCCTGCTCGACGGCTTGTTCGGCCAGCACGAAATCGCGGCGCTCGCGCAGCCATTCGCGCGCCCAACCGGCATCGGCCGGTAATATCAGGCATAGCGCCAGGAAAAGAAATTGCAAAGACTTCATTCGGTTTGAGAAGTGGATGGAAACGGCAGCGCCGGTCAGTTAAGCCGTGCGCGGACAAACTATGCCGGAGCCCGAGGCTCCGCTATAATGATGCGGAAAATGAAGACTATGAATGAAAACGTGCACTCCAAGCCCTCCCCATCCCAGGCGGCGCCTTTTAGCTGGAATTATATCTTTCAAATCGCCCGGCAACATAAAAAAGCGCTGATTTATTCGCATATCATCGCGATATTGGCGATGATCTCCAGCGTGCCGGTGCCGCTGTTCATGCCGCTCCTGGTCGATGAAATTCTGCTGCATAAGCCCGGCCTGATCATCCAGACGCTGAACCCGCTGGTGCCGTCCGCCTGGCAGGTGCCGATCTTCTATATCGGGGCCGTGCTGGTCGCGAGCCTGCTGCTCCGGATCATCGGGATCATTTTCAACATCATCCAGGCGCGCAAGTTTTCCTGCATCGCCAAAGACATCATCTTCCGCATCCGCCAGAACCTGATCGATCATCTGCAGACGATTTCGATGGCCGAATACGAAAGCCTCGGCACCGGCTCGATCGTGACGCATCTGGTCACCGATCTCGACACCATCGACAATTTCATCGGCAACACGATCAGCAAGCTGTTGGTCGCCAGCCTGACCATCTTCGGCACCGCGGTGATCCTGCTCTGGATGAACTGGCAACTGGGCCTGTTCATCCTGCTGCTGAACCCGATCGTGATCTATTTTACGCGCGTGGTCGGCAGCAAGGTCAAGGATCTTAAAGCCAAGGAAAACACCGCCTACGGCATCTTCCAGGAAGCGTTGACCGAGACGCTGGAAGCGATCCATCAGATCCGCGCCAGCAACCGCGAAAAACATTATTGCAAACAACTGGTCGAATCCGCGCTGTATGTGAAGGATTACTCGGCCGCCTATGCCTGGAAAAGCGATGCGGCGAACCGGCTCAGTTTCCTGATTTTTCTGTTCGGTTTCGACGTGTTCCGGGCGCTGGCGATGCTGATGGTGTTTTATGCGGACCTGACGATAGGCCAGATGCTCGCGGTATTCGGCTATCTCTGGTTCATGATGGCGCCGGTGCAGGAAATCCTGAACATCCAGTACGCCTTTTACGCGGCGAAGGCGGCCCTGGCCCGGATCAATAGGCTGAAGGCGCTGAAACAGGAACCGCATTATCCTCATCTTGAAAATCCGTTTCAGGATAAAAAAACGGTCGCTATCCGGATCGATGATCTGCATTTCAGCTACGGCGACCAAACCGTGCTGAACGGTATCAACCTGACGATCAACGCCGGCGACAAGGTCGCGCTGGTCGGCGCCAGCGGCGGCGGCAAATCGACCCTGATCCAGACCCTGATCGGCCTGTATCCGGCCCAGAGCGGCACGATTTATTTCGATGAGACGCCGATGGAACGGATAGGCCTCGAAGTCGTCAGAGAGAACGTAGTCACCGTTCTGCAGCAGCCGATTTTATTCAACGACACGATACGCGCGAACCTGACTTTGGGACGCGACGCGACCGACGAGGAATTATGGCGGGCGCTGGCGACCGCGCAACTCGACGACATCGTGAAGGACTTGCCGACAGGACTCGACACGATCGTCGGCCGCCACGGCATGCGTTTGTCGGGAGGACAACGGCAGCGCCTTGCGATCGCCAGGATGATCGTCGCAAAACCGAAGGTCGTGATTCTGGACGAGGCGACCTCCGCGCTCGACAGCGAAACCGAACACAAACTGCATCAGGCGCTGGCCGAGTTCCTGAAAGGCCGGACCACGATCATCATCGCGCACCGGCTCAGCGCGGTCAAGCAGGCCGATCATGTCTATGTATTCGAAGAAGGCAAAATCTGCGAACAGGGGCGGCATGAAACGCTGATCGCGCAGAAAGGGCTGTATGCGAAGCTGTACGGCGAATATCAATAAGCGCAGGTCAAGGCAATAAAAAAGCTTGCCGGATTACACAAAATAATAACGATACCATGTCAGAAATTTACGACCTGCATTGCCATTCCACCGCCTCCGACGGCGCGCTTGCTCCGGCCGCACTGGTCGAACGCGCCCATCTGCAAGGCGTGACCGCGCTCGCGCTGACCGATCACGACACCACCGCAGGACTCGACGAAGCCCAACGCGCCGCCGAAGCCGCCGGCATCCGCTTGATTTCAGGCATCGAACTGTCCACCAGCTGGCAAAACAAATGCCTGCATATCGTCGGGCTCGGCATCGACCCCGCCTATGCACCGCTCGCCGAAGCGACGCATAGGCTGCGCAACACGCGCCTTGAGCGCGCCGAACAGATCGCCCTGAAACTCGAAAAGAAACGCATTCCCGGCGCCCTCGAAGCGGTCAGGCGAATGGCCGGCGACAGCATGATCACACGCACGCATTTCGCCGACTTCCTGCTCTCGCAAGGCCATGTGCTGAGCCAGCAGGAAGCCTTCGACCGTTACCTCGCGAAAGGCAAAGCGGCCTACGTCGCCACGCCCTGGGCGGAGATGAGCGTCGCGGTCGACTGGATCATTAAGTCCGGCGGCGTCGCGGTGCTCGCGCATCCCTTGCGCTACCAGTTGACCGCCAGCTGGCTCAGACGCCTGCTGACGGCCTTCAAGGAAACCGGAGGCCAGGCCGTCGAGATCGTGACCGGACGCTATAACGCCGAAGAAATCAAGAATATGGCCGATTATGCGAAGCGTTTCGGCCTCGCAGGCTCGGCAGGCTCGGACTTTCACAACCCGGCCAATCAATATGTCGAACTCGGCCGGCTCGCGCCCTTGCCGGCGGGCATCCAACCGGTTTGGGAGTTGCTGCACTAGGCCCGGCCGTCGCTGTGTTTGAGTCGCTCCATTGCCGGCGGCGACGCGCGGGTTCTGCCGGAATTTATACGGTCAAAAACGCCGATCCTCTCGGATCGGCGCGTTCAATCTTCCCATTCCAGTTCCGCAAACGCGGTCGAAACATTTTTGCGGTGAAAATCGTCGAAAAGTTTCCATTCGGATTTTGCCTGATAGCCGATCGATTCGAGCGCCTGCTCCAAGAAACCTCCGCTTTTGATCAAGGCCCTGATGTCGGTCAGCAGCGCCTGCAAATAACGCTTTTCGGCTTGCAGGCTTTGCGGCCAGTCGGTGACTATGGGGCCGTGGCCCGGAATCACCGTTTTGTAAGGATGACGTTCCAGTTGCTCGATCTCCGCGAGCCAGCCTTTCAAACTGCCGTCGATGACCGGCAGGTGTTCGAGGAACAAGAGATCGGCCAACCAGAGGGTATCGGTCAACGGGTCATAGATCGACAAATCGTTGTCGGTATGCGCGGGCCGATGCGCGGTCAGTTTCAGGATGCGTCCGCCGAGATCGATGTCGAGTTGCTTTTCGACCGCAATATCGGGCGGAATGATGTCGCCCGCGGTTAAATCTATCCCCAACAATTCCTTGGCTTTGGCCAGATAAAACGGGCCGCGCGCGGCCATCGCCCGGGCCAGATTATGATGACCGACAAACTTGACGCCGTCCGCCTTGAACACGCTGTTGCCGTAGATATGGTCGGGATGCACATGGGTGTTGATCACATAACAGATCGGCTTGTCTGTCGTATGCTGGATCGCAAGGTATAGCGCCCGGCCCTGATCCGGATTGCCGCCGGTATCGATCACCGCGACACAGCGTTCGCCGACGATGAAGCCGATATTCGCGATCGCGCCATGGTTGTGAGTGTCCGGGATTTCATGCGGCCCCTGATGCACGTAGATGCCGGGGGCGACCTCAGTCACCGACAGCACGTTGGCGGCTGCCGCGGGCCGCATCGCAAATAACAGCAGCGCCGAGCACACCAGCAGCAAGGCTCGAAACGGGATTTTATTCGCTCGATCGCGACTCGACATGGGCTAGCCTTGAGGATGATTGAGGAGATGAATAGAGGGCCGAAAAGCCCCGCTCGATTGCGGATTATATAGAGGAAACGTAAGCCGCGAGAGGCGAATCGATTCGCCTCTCGCCATTGCCTGTCCCGTCCCAAGGCTGGGTAAAAACAGCTGGATTCCGGGACCGAAAGCTCGGGAGAGCTTATTTTTCGGCCGCTTCCTTTTTCAGCTCTTCAACCAGTTGTTTGGCCGGAACATAGCCGGGCAACAAATCGCCTTTTGCGGTGATGATGGCGGGCGTACCGTTCAGTCCGAACTCCTGAACCAATTGCATGTGTTGGTCGACCGGATTCTTGCAGGTCTTCTCTTTTAACGGCAGGCCTTTTTTGGCATTGGTCAGAGCGGCATTACGGTCGTCGGCACACCAGACCGAAATGGCTTTTTTATAAGAATCCGAGCCCTTGCCGGCGCGGGGAAAGAACATGTAGCGTACCGTGATGCCCTGAGCAAGATACTGATCGATTTCGGAATGCAGCTTGCGGCAATAGCCGCAGTCGATGTCGGTGAACACCGAAACGGTGTATCTTGCGATTTTCGGCTTGAAGATGATCATGTTGTCTTCGCCGAGCTTTTCAATCGCCGCCTTGCGCACGCCGCTCATTTTCTTCATCACCGCAACCATTTTTTCTTCGGTCAAATCGGTGCGTGAAGCCAGGTCGACCAGATGCCCCTGCAGCAGATATTTGCCGTCTTCGGAAACGTAGATAATATTCGCGCCGACTTCGACCTCGAGCAGACCTTTGATTTCGGAGGGTTTGATCGAATCGATCTTGATCGACGGATCGGCCTTTGCCAGCGCTTTCTTGACGTCGTTCTCGTCCGCATGCAGCGTGCCCACGGACAATGCCGATACAGCAAAAGCAACAACAGAAATAATTTTCTTCATGATCTGCTCGTTTTAAGTTGTGAAAAGAGTCTTGCGGATTTGGAAAAAGATACAATCAGAAGATTGTCTATTGGAACAGGCGTTGAATGTCCATGATCATGCCCAATGCCATCAGGGTGACCAGGATCGCAATGCCGATCTGCTGAAAGAATAGCTGGCTTCTCTCGGAAAGCGGTTTGCCTTTAACGGCTTCGATGCCGAAAAACAGCAAATGGCCGCCGTCCAGCACCGGGATAGGCAACAAATTCAACACGCCAAGACTCACGCTGACCAGCGCGATGAACTTCAGGAAATGCACGAAGCCGATGTTAGCGGATTCGCCCGCATATTGCGCGATGCTGATCGGGCCGCTCAAGTTTTTGACCGAGGCCTGGCCGAGCACCATCTTGCCCATCATTTTCAGCGTCGAAAACGAATAGTCGTAGGTCTTGATGAAGGCCGCGGGCACCGCTTCGAGCGGGCCCAGCGAATAGTTGGCCGTCAGCGAGTTTCTGATGTCTTCGGGAATGAACACCGAGGCGCCGATTTTGCCCTCGGCCTTCGGCGCTTCGCCTGCGCGGGCCGACGGAATCTCTACGACTTTCGGCGTGATCGACAAAGCCTGGCGCACACCGTCGCGCTCGACTTCGATCGCTATCCGTTGGCCTGGATGGCTTCTGACATACTCGACCCATTGCTGCCAGTCGCCGATCGGCGCGCCGTCCGCGCTGATCAGCAAGTCCCGAGGCTTCAGACCGGCCGTCAAGGCCGCCCCGTCCGGCAACACCTTGTCGATAACCGGCGGCAATTTCGGCACCCAGGGAGTGAATCCGAGACGCTTATACAGCTTCTCGGGATCGGAGACATCGGCATGGTCCAATTTGACCCACCGGACATCTTCCCTGCCCTCCCTGTCTTTGACGATCAGCTTGATTTCCTGGTCGCCGTCGAGCGCCGCGCCGATCAAGACATTCAATGTCTCGGTCCAGGTCGGCGTCGGCTTATTATTGACCGAAACGAATTCGTCGCCTTCGAGCAGACCCGATTCCGCGGCGATCGTGCCCGCTTCGATCTTGCCCAGAATCGGCTTGGCGCCTTCTTCACCGACGACCAAGGCCACCCAGAATAACAATACGGCCAGAATCAGATTAAAAATCGGCCCCGCCGCGACGATCGCGGACCGTGCCGCCAGTCCTTGCCGGTTGAAGGCATAGGGCAAATCCTGGCTTTTGACTTCACCCTCGCGCTCATCGACCATCTTCACATAACCGCCCAGCGGTATCGCCGACAGCACATATTCGGTCGCCTCCGGCGTTTTCTGGTAAGACCATAAGACCTTGCCGAAGCCGACCGAAAAGCGCAACACCTTGACGCCGGCCTTGCGCGCGACCCAGAAGTGCCCGAACTCGTGGAACGAGACCAGAATGCCGATCGTGAGGATGAAATAGAACAGAGTGCTCATGAAAAATTAGCCGGTCAATTGATCGATAATTCGATTAGACACGATTCTAGCTAATTTATCCTGATCCAAAATAATTTCGAGCGAGTCGGCCGCCCTGACTTCGACCGCCTCCATGCAGCGTTCGATAATCACCGGAATGTCGGTAAAGCGCACCCGGCGATTCAGGAAGGCATCGACCGCGATTTCATTCGCCGCATTCAATACCGCCGGCATCGTGCCGCCGGTCTCGATCGCCTGGTAGGCCAGGCGCAAGCAAGGAAAGCGTTCCAGGTTCGGCTCTTCGAAATCCATCTGGCGGACCGTGAAGATATTCAAAGGCTCCACGCCGGACTCGAAGCGCTCGGGCCAGGCCAGTGCATGCGCGATCGGAACGCGCATGTCCGGGTTGCCCATCTGCGCGAGTACGGTGCCGTCGATATAATCGACCATCGAATGAATCACGCTTTGCGGATGAATCACGACCTGGATCTGTTCCGGCTGCATGTTGAACAACAGGCAGGCTTCGATCATTTCGAGGCCTTTGTTCATCATCGTCGCCGAATCGACCGAGATTTTCTTGCCCATGTCCCAATTCGGATGCGCGACCGCCTGTTCCGGAGTCACAGTCACCAGATCGGCGACCGGAGTCTGCCGGAACGGGCCGCCCGACGCGGTCAACAGAATGCGCCGGGCCGTCTTCGCGCTCATGCCGGTTTGATAAGCCGCCGGCATGCATTGAAAGATCGCGTTGTGTTCGCTGTCGATTGGCAAAAGCTGCGCGCCCGACTCGGCGATCGCCTGCATGAAGATGTCGCCCGACATCACCAGGGCTTCCTTGTTCGCGAGCAGCACCGTCTTGCCGGCCTTCGCCGCCGCCAATGTCGGCAGTAATCCTGCCGCACCGACGATCGCGGCCATCACCGAATCGACAGAGTCCAGTGTGGCGGCTTCCGCCAGGGCCTCGGCCCCGGCCAGCACCTTCACTTCAGCGACCGCGGTGCCGGCGATTTTTTCCTTGAATGCTGCGGCTTTCGCTTCGTCGGCGACCACGACCAGTTCCGGCCGATGGCGCAGGCATTGTTCGAGCAACAAGTCGACATTGTTGTTCGCGGTCAGCGCGACGACCTTGTAAAGATCAGGATGTCTTGCGACCACATCGAGTGTGCTGACGCCGATCGAGCCGGTCGCCCCGAGTATGCAGATGCCTTTCATCAGACCAGCCCGGAAATCAAGTAAATGCCTGCATAAAACAACGGAATCGCCGCGATAATGCTGTCAACCCGGTCCAGAATGCCGCCATGGCCAGGCAGGATCGCGCCGCTGTCCTTGACGCCGCGCTGGCGTTTGACGACGCTGAAAAACAGGTCGCCGTAAACCGAAATCAACACGGTCAATACCGACAACAAGGCGAAATCGGCCGCGAAAACATAATTGAAACCGTAAATCAGGCTCAGCACGATCGCGCAGACCACTGCGGCCCCCAAGGCGCCGTAGAAGCCCTCGACCGTTTTGCCTGGGCTGATGTCCGGCGCCAATTTGGTTTTACCGTACTTCTTGCCGACGAAATAAGCGCTGATGTCGGCCGCCCAGATCAGGATCAGGAAATACATCGTCATCGGCGGCTCGTAGAAAGTGCGCAGCCGGCTCAGGAACATCCAGCAGGCGAGCAGGATGAACCAGCCGATCAATACCTTATAACGCAAACGCAGTTGCAGGTTCAGCACCGAGTGCGGCAGGTTTCTGATACAAATCATCGCCACGATCCAGAACAGAATCGGCGGGATCACCAACCATTCGAGGATACCCGAATACAGCCGGATTTCCGGCCAGTTGGTCCATTGCGCCAACAGTTCCAGGAACTGTGTCCACAGCTGCAGCCCTACCATCGGCACGACCAGCGCCAGCAGGAACAACACTCTTTTGGCGATCGATTGCACATCGATCAGATACAGCCATTCCCAGGCTGCGGCCAAGGTCAGGACGGCGAGCAGCAGGGAAAAATATTCGGAAGGCAGTGTGAATACCGCCGTGGCAATCAGGGCGGCCAGAATCGATGCAGTGATAATTCGCTTGAGCAACATTGTTATAATTATCGTTAAAGTTAGAGGGTAAGCGTTTTGCCGAGCACCTGTTCGCCGGTATGACCAAAGCGCCTTTGCCGGCTTTTGAAACTCAAGATCGCCCCGTCGAGCGCTTTCTGGTCGAAATCAGGCCAGAGGGTATCGGTGAAATACAATTCGGTGTAGGCGAGTTGCCAGAGTAAAAAATTACTGACCCGCTGTTCACCGCCGGTTCTGATGAATAAATCCGGTTCCGGCAAATCCGCGGTCGATAAATGGCGATTGATCAGATTTTCATCGATGTCCTGCGCCTGCAATTCGCCGGCCGCTATTTTTTGATTGACCGCGCGAAACGCCTGGCATAAATCCCAGCGGCCGCCGTAGTTGACCGCTATCACAACGGTCAATGCGGTATTGCCTTGGGTTTGCGCTTCACCTGCGGCCATTTGCTCTTGCAAGGCCTCGGGGAAGCGGCTCCGGTCGCCGATAAAGCGCAAGCGGATATTGTTCTGATGCAAGCGATCGATTTCGGCCCGCAAAGTCACCAGAAACAATTCCATCAGCAGCGAGACTTCCTCGGACGGACGCCGCCAGTTTTCGCTGCTGAACGCGAACAGTGTCAGCACCTCGACCCCTTCCTGGGTGCAATGCTCGACGATTTTGCGGACCGCCTTCACGCCGGCCCGGTGACCGACTGCGCGCGGCATGAAACGCTTTTGCGCCCAGCGGCCGTTGCCGTCCATGATAATCGCAATATGGCGAGGCACGCCGTTGTCGGTGGAGTTAAAGCTTGCGTTGCCTGACGACATGGCTGGCATCCGCATCAAATCGACAACAAATCGGCTTCTTTGGCTTCCAACAACTTTTCGACTTCCTTGACATATTGGTCGGTGATTTTTTGGATTTTATCTTCCGCATTGCGCGCGTCGTCCTCGGAAATCAGTTTTTCCTTCAAGGCTTCCTTGATCGCATTGTTCGCGTCGCGGCGGATGTTGCGAATCGCCACGCGGCCGTTTTCGGCCTCGTGTTTGACCACCTTGACCAGATCACGGCGGCGCTGTTCGGTCAATGCCGGCAGAGGAATCCGGATCGTCATGCCGGTGGTGGACGGGTTCAGGCCGAGATCCGACTTCATGATCGCCTTCTCGATCGCCTGCACCATGGTTTTTTCCCATGGCGTAATCGTCAGCGTCCGCGCGTCCTCGACCGCGATATTCGCGACCTGGGACAGCGCCGAATCGGTGCCGTAATAAGACACGCTGATCTGGTCGAGCAGGCTCGGATGCGCGCGCCCGGTCCGGATCTTCGCAAATTCGTGTTTCAGGGCTTCGATGCTTTTGCCCATGCGGGCCGCTGCGTCCTGTTGAATGTCACTAATCATTATTTTGCTCCTCGTTCAATCAGCGAACCGATTTCTTCGCCCTTCATCAGCCGCATCACCGCGCCTTGTTCAAAGATGTTCATCACCCGCATCGGAATGTTATTGTCCCGGCACAGCACGAGTGCAGTGGTGTCCATCACATTCAAGCGCTGATCCAGCGCCTCGTCATAAGTCAGACGCGGATAGAAGACCGCGTCCTTGACTTTTGCAGGGTCGGCAGAATACACGCCCTTGACCTTGGTCGCCTTGATCATCAGTTCGGCGTTGATTTCGATCGCACGCAGACTGGCCGCCGAATCGGTCGTAAAAAACGGATTGCCGGTGCCGGCCGCGAAGATCACGATGCGGCCTTTTTCCAGATGGCGGACAGCGCGGCGGCGAATATAATCCTCGCAAACCTGATTGATTTTCAGCGCGGACATCACCCGGGCCTGCAAGCCCTGATGCTCGAGCGCGTCCTGCATCGCCAGCGCATTGATCACGGTCGCCAGCATGCCCATTTGGTCGCTGGTGACCCGATCCAGTCCCTCGGACGCCTTTTCGGCGCCGCGCAGGATATTGCCGCCGCCGATCACCAGACCGACCTGGACGCCGAAATCGGATAATTCCCGGATTTCGGCGGCCAGACGGCTCAGGATGTCGGAGTCGATGCTGCCGCCCGCTTCGCTCATCAGCGCCTCGCCGCTCAGCTTTAATAAAATTCTCTGGCAAATCGGTGTTTTCATAAGTTTGTCGGATGGTTTATTAATAGCTTGTTACAAGGTCTGCCGTCAGCCCAGTTTAGCTGGCCCGCACCTGTGCCATCACTTCTTCGGCAAAGTTCTCTTCTTTCTTTTCGATGCCTTCACCGACTTCCAGACGGGCAAAACGCACGACGCCGTTGCCCTTTGAAGACACCAGCTTGCCGACCGAGACTTTGTCGTCCTTGATGAACGGCTGACCCAGCAAGGTCACTTCCGCGAAGAATTTGCTGATGCGTCCGGCCACCATTTTTTCGATGATGTCGGCCGGTTTGCCGCTTTCGGCAGCCTGCGCCTTGAAGATTTCCTTTTCCTTTTCGATCGTTTCAGCAGAAATCTCGGCGTCGGAAACACAGATCGGCTTGCTCGCCGCGATATGCATCGCCACGTCCTTGCCCAATTCCTTGTCCGCTTGGGTCAGCTCGACGATGACGCCGATCTTGCTGCCGTGCAGATAGCAGGCGGTGCCGCCTTCGGCAGTGTGGAATTTTTGGAAACGTCTGACTGTGATGTTTTCGCCCAGTTTCGCGATCAGCGCGCGGCGGGTTTCTTCAACGGTCACGCCGTCGCTCAATTTCACATCGAGCAATTGTTCGTCGGTCGCGGCATCGGCGCTCAGCAGCGCAGCCGCCACATCGTTCACGAATTTGACGAAGTCGGGCGATTTGGCGACGAAATCGGTTTCGCAGTTGATGTCGACGATCGCGGCGGTTTTTTCATCGTCGCTGATCTTGACGCCGATACTGCCTTCCGCCGCGATACGGCCGGATTTCTTATCGGCTTTCGCAAGGCCTGCCTTGCGCATGTTTTCGATGGCCAACTCCATGTCGCCGTTTGCCTCTTGCAGGGCCTTTTTACATTCCATCATGCCGGAACCGGTTCTTTCACGCAGTTCCTTAACCATACCTGCAGTAATACTCATTCTTTATGTTTCCTAATCTTGTCATCACTATGAAAACGCCCCCAAAAGGAGGCGTTTTCCGGTCTCATCGAACAGCCTGTTTGGGCTTATTCGGCTGCTGGAGTCTCTTCAACGAAGTCATCCGCCTTGGCCGACAATCCTTGGGTCGCGGCTCTCGCTTCCTGAATCGCGGCGGAAGCGCTTTCGCAATACAACTTGACCGCGCGGATCGAGTCGTCATTGCCCGGAATCACATAATCGATGGCTTCCGGCGAGTTGTTCGAATCGACGATACCGACCACCGGAATGCCCAGTTTGCGGGCTTCGCTGATCGCATTTTTCTCGTAACCGACATCCAGCACGAAAATCACGTCCGGAATGCCTCTCATGTCTTTGATGCCACCCAGGCTGCGCTCGAGCTTTTCGAGTTCGCGTTCCATCATCAGGGCTTCTTTCTTGCCGAAACGCTGATACAGGGTGCCGTCGGCCTTCATCGCTTCCAGTTCCTTCAGGCGATTGATCGACTTTTTGATGGTCTTGAAATTGGTCAACATGCCGCCCAGCCAACGATGGTTGACATAAGGCATGCCGCAACGGATCGCTTCTTCCGCAACCACTTTGCGCGCCGCTTTCTTGGTGCCGACAAACAGGACGCTGCCCTTGTTTGCGGACATTTGACCCAGATAATTCATCGCGTCGTTGAACAAAGGCAGCGTTTTTTCCAGATCGATGATATGGATCTTGTTACGGGCGCCGAACAGGTACGAAGCCATTTTCGGGTTCCAGTAACGGGTTTGGTGTCCGAAGTGAACACCCGCTTCCAACATTTGACGCATTGAAACTGCCGCCATTAATTTTTCTCCTCAGTATAAAGTTTCGGAACCAAGTTCCGGTGGGTTACGCCTCCCCTTACCCCGCTTGCCAACCCGCCGCAATATGAAAAAGCAGGCACCCTGGCAAGTGTGACGGTAAG
>Ga0208751_100357_pt1 | contig 13604 bp, 20 predicted proteins | sample LakWasMet22_HOW5_2_FD_183868 | JGI IMG/M metagenome (GOLD analysis project Ga0208751, IMG submission 183868) | Freshwater sediment methanotrophic microbial communities from Lake Washington under simulated oxygen tension - Sediment Metagenome... | ecosystem: Environmental > Aquatic > Freshwater >... | reverse complement strand
AAAAAAGTAGTGCCAACCTGTGTGGACTCGCCGCCAACTTTCTGTACAACCTTTCCTAATGTGGAGTCTCAGACTAGAGCTGTCTCTGGTGCAGCAGCGCTCACCAGCAAAGTATGGGCTTGCGGTGCAGGGTGGAACGGTAGCGGCAATTGCACTTTTGTTCCAGCCAACGCTAGCGCTACTATTCCTATGACACTCAGTGACGGTGAGGAAGTCTTTGCAGTAGAAACGCTCTATGACTACAACGTGATCGTCAATTATGTAATGCAAACCGGACCAAAACTTTATTCGCTGACGGTGCTATAACACACGGCCGGCTGTAGGAGGTAGTATGAAACTCTATTATCCACATGATAACAAAGGTCAGATTGCGATTATTGTCGCGATAACGCTTGTTGTGCTGATTGGTATGGTTGGCCTTGCTGTAGATTCAGGTCGCGGCTATGGTGTAAAAGCTAAGTTAAGTGCTGCTGTGGATGCAGCTGCCATTGCAGCTGCACGTGGTTTAACAGTAGGTGATGATGACGCCGAGCGTATTGCTAATGCGCAAGTCGCTGCCCGAAAATTCTTTAATGGTAATTTCCCCAATAATTATTTGGGCTCAACGCCTACCTCGCTTAGTACCACCGCTGTGCATAAAAGCGATGGTTACTGGCAGGTCAATGTCACTGCTACTGCAAATATGCCCACCACATTTATGCGGGTGCTTGGTCAGAACGAGTTAAATCTTAACGCCGCTGGTGAGGTTGTGAGGCGGGATGTCGATATTGTCTTAGTCATGGATACTTCAGGCTCTATCGGGTCTGCGATGGCTGGCCTTAAAAATTGTGCCAAAAACTCTTTTGTGAATAAGTTTATTGAAGGTCCAGGTGGTGATAGATTAGGCTTAGTGAGCTTTGCATCAGGCGCGGTACTAGATGTACCAATCAACAAAGACATAACAAGAGGGTTTAGTAAGACTCAGATGAATAATGCGATTGATGCCTTTACCTCTAGCGGCTGGACAAGCTCCGCAGAAGGCATGCGCAGAGCGCTTAACGAGATTAATGCAATCCCGCCGTCACTACGCTCTAGTTTGCGAGTTATTGTATTTTTTAGCGATGGTGCACCTAATGCGTTACCTGCCACTTTTGATCGTCTAGCCGGCCCTCCAAACCCAGTTTCCGGTGATTTAGAATCTGAAACAAGTGGCGCTGCAGCAGGGCGTGCAACAGAGTTGTATCGTGAGGATAGACGCGATACTTTGCTAGCCAGTTACAATAATATCAATGTGTTGAGGAATACTGGTTTTAATATTACCGGAGTGGGGGATATTCCACTTGCTAGCTACAATGGTGCGCGTGCCTTAACCGGTAGCCCAATTACCAATACGCGGTGCAATGTTAATAAAGCCGCAAGAAACATGGTGGAAAATGCGGCCAATACCGCACGCAACCAAGGGATTTATGTGCACTCCGCAGCTTTAGGGGTGGCTGTTAATAGTCCAGAAACTAACTTTAGTGGAGGGTGTAGCACTAACAGTGAGGTTGGGGTGACCATTCTGAAGCGTTTGGCAAACACCACAGACTCTACTTCCTTTAATGCAGCGCAACCTACTGGTATTTATGTTTCAGCAGCAACGATTGCACAGTGTGATGATGCGTTTAGTAAAATTGCAAGTGAGATATTACGTTTGACTAAATAATTGATTTTAATAATAAGCATTATATAGAAAATGCAGTATGCATGTTTAGATGTTGGTTTTTATCTATCCCATTGATAATTAATAAATTATTAGTCAGTAATATAGATTTTTTATAAAGTTGAATCGTGTTTTTTTAACATCTTTCATCAATATTATTTTATTGATATAAGGGTTAGCCCTGATGTACTGAACTCATCAATCAAGGTAAATTGTCACCTCAATCTCAGTGGTTCCAAATTGATGGTCGATAGCGCAATGTCGCATCAAGCGGTACTTCTGTTTTTTCAATTTATCAATGAGGAGGTATTCATGGTGCTTGAAACAACAACCGTTAAAGGTAAAAAATCAAAAGATTCAGTAGCCCCAGCCATCAAAACGGCGCGTCCTCGCAAGTTGCAGAAGCCCACTGAATCAAACCATGCAGATAGCCAAGATAAATTAGTGCACATTGCTGTTACTGCATATTACAAAGCAGAATCAAGAGGGTTCGAGCCAGGACATGAGTTACAAGACTGGCTGGAGGCGGAAGCCGAGGTGGCGCAATGAATACCTCATCAACCGCACATCAAATTAAAGACATAATGCCTAGTAATCTTTTAATCAGGCATGATCAATATGAAGATACTGGGTTAAATCTGCCAGAGTTGACCATTTATGACAACGGCATGATTAGAGGTTGCAGTAATGCTGCCAGCGAATTGCTCTGTTGTACTTTAGATAAACTCAGGTGGCGCCACATATCCATATTTCTTCCGCAATTGTCAGGAATGGCAATTATAGAAAGCGGTAAAATTAACCCAAACTTACGGTTTTTGTCGCACATCGGGTATCACTTTGATGTGATCGACATGCAAGGCGCACACATAGCATGTGCCTTGTTTTTTAATGAGGTAGAGCGTTCTGGTAAGCATTATTTAAGATTGATATTTCGCCCAGTTGAGCCTCAGCATGCAGTGTTTTAGCAGGACTGGCCTATATCGATTTGGAGATTGTTATCCATAGCGCTGGTTTGGGTATGCTGTAAAACTATTTTAATCGCTACAGTGGGGTGTTTACATTTGGAGGATGCTTGATATATGGTGGTTATATAAATGATAATAAATTTAAAAATAATATATAAATCATGTATCTATGATATAAATTGTTGTAAGCTCTAATTGCTTTTAATATTAATAAGGAGAATACCAATGAACTATTTCAAGCATATCCTCATCGCTGCCATCGCGCTTGTAGGTATATCAATCTCAATGGGTACATACGCTTATACAGTAGTGCCAGAAGAAATGATCCCTGAAGACGCTGCAGAGCCAGACATGAGCGCAGTAACGCCTGTGACCGTGGGTGATGTTACTTACCTTTCAGGTGGTGTGGGTAAGGCAGAGTCAGTTGCCATGCGCGGCAATGCAAAAAATTACGCACTAGAAGTTGTGTTTGTAGAAAAATCTGGCGCTTTAGAAGAGTATTTGTCTGAAGTTAAGCTACAGATTCAAGATAGCGGTAAAAATACTGCGCTGGATATTGATACAGAAGGGCCATACTTTTTAGCAAACTTACCACAAGGCAAATACCAAGTGAGTGCAGAGTACAACGGCGTGGTTAAAACGCAATTAGTGACCGTTAGTAAAAAGAAACACGCCAAACTCGTATTTTGGTGGCGTACCGCAGAGTAAGTACTGTATCCGCGGCAGCTTTGATATTACGCGGAGTTAGCCGCGCTAATCACCATGATAGCCATCGGCTAGCCTCAAGGCTGTGGCCATCATGGATTGGTTAGGGTTTAATTACTACTTGCCGGGTTGCCCATTAACCTTGCAATTTGCATCTTTGTAAGGTCCACTAGATTGTACCCAGCCATCACCTGGGCTGGTCTGAGTGCACCATACCTCACCATTTAGCTTGCTTTTCCATTTGTACCAAGCTGCGGGTGCCGCTAACGCAGTGAATGACACCAATAAGCTAATGGCTAGCAATACAATGCTTCTTTTCATGGCTCTGGCGTGCCAGTATCTTTGTTGCCATGTATCAGCTCAGCGCGTGCCGTGGCTGCAAGTGCTTGATACCTCATCTTAAATGCGTCCAGATTTTCTTCTTCAAGTTCTTCTAAATCTAGCAACGCATTGTGCGCGCCCTTAGTCGCCCGAATCAACTCATCAAGCTTGAGCTGAATCGCCTCAGTATCGCGATTTTGGGTGTTTTGAATCAAAAATACCATTAAAAAGGTGATGATGGTCGTGCCGGTGTTAATCACCAGTTGCCAAGTATCGCTAAAGTGGAAGATCGGACCAGTCACCACCCAAATCAAAATCACGGCAACCGCCATAGAAAAAACACGCGGGCGGCCGCAGTAATGTGCGGCAATCTTTGCAAAACGGGAGTACCAAACACTGTTACGCATACAATGATTCCCCTTCAAGTTTAACGTCACAATCAGGCGCTGATGCTCATTCAGAACAATAGTTTCGGCATGCGCTTAATGTGCCGTAGATTTAGAAAAAAAGTTCAGTATCACAACGCCAGCAATAATCAGGCTAATGCCAATGATGGCAGCCGTATCAAGTGGCTGGCGATAAACAAACCAGCCGATGAGTGAAACTAAAACAATGCCTATACCTGACCATGCGGCATAGGCAATACCAATGGGGAGCGTGCGCAGGGTGAGTGATAGAAAATAAAACGCAGCAGCGTAGCCTACCACCACCACGACTGAAGGCACTAACTGTGTGAAACCTTCTGCAGCTTTAAGGGCAGAGGTGGCGATAACCTCTGAAACTACTGCAATTGCTAAATAAAACCAGTTCATTGTTGCACCTAACCTAATGTTTGACTGACAGCGTGACTTAAAGCCACAATCCAAGCTTGAAGTGATTACCAAGCCGAAAATGATTATAAGGCATTCAATACCATATAGCGTTCGCCACGATTGATAACACGGCTTATCCACTGACCACGGTACTAATAAAACGTGCGCCAATTTGCGAATACACTAACCAAACGAGGGTGGCACAGTTCACGATGACAGTGATGCAGAACATTGCCTGAAATTCTTTTTTTACCGATTTATGCCGCAATATGCTTTGCGCAAGCGCAGCACCAGGCCAGCCTCCAATCAAACTCAATAAGTGCAATTGGCTTTCTGGTGTTCTCTGCCGATTATTCTTAGCGGCTGATTTATCCAAAGCATAATTAATAAACGTAATCGTACTTATTGCTAGGTATATCATCAATACGGCTAATTGAGCCCTGCCTATTAGTACCGATAGCGCTAACAGTGCGAAAAAAATCAGAGAGAATTTAACGCCTAATCCGCTATTTTTATTTGGCTTATTTTGTGCTGTGCGGCGGTTTACAAATGCAATGTTCTTTGCAAAAGGGCGTTTGTTCTGGTCCGTGCCCAGTTCATATGTAATTAAATCACCATTCATGGGCCGTGATGATGCTTTGGAAAAGTGCTTAATATGCACAAACGCGCGTTGGCCGTTAGCATTGGGGACTCCACTGCCGTTAGGCGCCACAAAGCCATAGCCTAGGTCATCTTTCCAATCTGTAATTTTTCCTTGATAACGCATGCTGATGTCTAGTGGGTAATTGATTTTAGAGGTTAGCACTACAAGTTAGCGCTAACCATAGCAGATAAAGTGTTATCTGCTTTTGGCTACAATGTGAGTAGGGGCGCCATCAATACTCAATTGATTTTTATCTTCCCAATACTGTTTAATACCGTCATCACCTTTCTTGGTGGCCCAATCCGATAGCTGCTCTCTATCCCCATCGTAAGACAAATAAGGCACAGCCATGCCGCAAGAGCTCTGCACCAGATCAAGCGTCACGTCGAAAATTTGGCGGGCACCCGGTAATGGCTGAAACAAAGGAAAAAGCTCACTCCACTCTGGATCACCCTGATGGTAGACCTTAGCTGTGCCATATAACCGTAAAATTAAGGGTGGGCCATCAAATGCACAAAGCATAATAGTCATGCGCGGGTCTTGCTGCACATGCGCAGATGTTTCATTACCGCTACCAGTCACATTTAGCCAAGCAACTCGCGTACTACTTATCACGCGTAATGAATCCATCCCCTTGGGCGAAACATTAACGCGGCTATCGGTACAGGCCGTACCCACAAAAAAGATTTTTTGCTCCGCGATAAATTGAATATGCTTATCAGATAACTCGTTAAATTTTTGCCCCATTACTACTCCGTGCGGTTGGTGACTACTAAATTAGTGGTGATTCATTGTAACGTAGCAATTAGTGCTACAACAATTTGTAATTAGTTTTTTGGCGCCGACCAGCTAGAATTTACAATTGCCCAGCGCTCATGGTCTTTCCACTCAAGGCCACCTATCTTTAAGTAGTTTCTAGAAACCCCCTCCTTAACAAAGCCAGCATTTGAAACCAAGCGAATAGATGGGAAATTCTCTGGTTGAATATTTGCCTCTAATCGGTGTAAATTTAACACTTCAAAAGCTTCTTTCAACAGCAGTAATATGCCTTTGCTCATGTACCCTTTGCCTTGGTAAGGATTAAACACCTCATAACCTAAATAGGCTGACTGAAAATAACCACGCACTATTCCAGAAATATTAAACGTGCCTACAATTTTTGCATTTTCAGATAAACAAATAAAATATCGATGTTCTTGCTGTAAATAAGCTTCGTAGTCTTTTGGCGCATATACCCAAGGGTTATGAAGCGAAACACTTTGCTCATATAACTCTTTAACTTCAGCAAGGTCACTTATTTTTGCTTTTCTTAAAACTATCATTTTTTCTTGCATGCCATTGATATTTCATAAGGTTTTAATTAAGGGGGCGATTAGGAGTTCCTCCCGGTGTACAGATTGGGCGTGATGCTCATAAGTGGCTAAAAAATGTAGGTGCGCTTTGCCAATTGTCATTCAGCCCGTCCACGTAGGTGACGGGGACCTTTGAAAGCTCCTCGTCCGTTACATCGTTGAGACACCCAAGATTAACACCATACATTTTACCGATGGGCGTTTCATTGCCAACGCCAAAGCAGCGAACGCCGCAGTGCTTGCAGAAATAGTGATAGTTTTTCTTGGTGTTAAACAAATACTGCACTAGCTCAGGCTCGCCAGTAAGCAAACGGAATCTTTCTGGCGTGGCTACCGCCGCCCAAAAGCGAGTGCGTCGGCATATAGAGCAGTTGCAGCGGAATGAGCTTTGGGTGAGGTCAAGCTCGGCCTCAAAAGTGACTGCGCCGCAATGACAACTACCGTGATATGTTTTTAGCATCAAGAATTCTCCTTAGTAGCCAAAGGCTAGATTTTATGTCAGAGGTTTGAATTAAGGGAATGATTCTTTGCTGTCAACTTACTACTTTAGCCGCTTAGTTAATTGGTGAAGACTTTTACTGTTTAGCACGTTCTGCTTGAATGACTGGCTAAGGCCGCGCAACGGTAGACTTGAAGCATATGAAACTCAACCAAGTAAAAAAGATGAGTCACTAAACAATACAACACCAAAAAACACAGTATCTTGTTTGTTTTTACCAAGCACCTCGATACCAGTTCACCCTGCACTCAGATATAAAACAAGCCCAAACGTCAGCTATGGGATTTGTAAACCATCAATGATATCGCTTTACTTATTAAGATCAGTCTATCTTCCTTGCAAGGAGCTATTAGACGCATCCATTTCATGTTCTAGTGACGCCATATAGTCGTTTAGCCGGAATTCACCATACATATGATTTTTTACATTTGCGAATTGCGTCGCAACATACATCATCAACGATTTTTTTCTATGGTCTGATTGATTATTAAGAATTAAGTTTGCACCTTGAATTTTCACGCTATTTGGGAACTGTGATGCCGCTAACTCTACCGTTTCTCGAAATTCTGGGGCAGTGTTCGGAATGCCTTGGATGTAGCTTTCTGCATACTTCTGGAGCCCAAGGCGTTTCCAGCCATAGTTGTCAATTCTCTTCAGTTTCTCGTTATTTCCAGTAGTGCTATAGAGAAATGCAATGATGTCTAAAGTTCTCTGGTTGCTAGGGTCTGCAACGTGGCGCTTTAAGAGTTGCTGTTCGTATCGCTCAACTATTTCTTTAGGGGTAGCGATATCTCGCTTTTTAAGTTCTCTAATTAGAAAGTAGGTTGCCATTGGTCCGTCTGGAAGTAGATATTCTCGCCCCCAGTATCCTGATTCTGCAATGTATTTTCGGAAATCTCCGTCTTTTAGATGGGTGGAGTTTATGCACAAGCTTACAGCGTTTTGTAATTCATTATTATTTTTTGATAAGCTATTTACAAGCTCAATGTCGTACTCAAGATACTCTTTTTTTCCTTAACATTCCACCAGTCTATCTCCCAATTTCTGTCCAGTTCAATTAATTCACAAACTGTATCCGCACTTCCAGCACGAATGAAGTTAATATGTTTTTCTCTTTCTAAATCAGAGTCTTTGATTGAGAAAATTTCGTACATTGATTTTTCAATTCCAATGTGGTGGTTCCTAAAGTCTGCCTTCTGCCAAGATCTAGTTGCTGCAGCATAGTTGCCAAGCATAAGGTGGCAATGGGTGACATAGGCCCATAAATTGGGACTCGTCACTTCAAATAGAGCACCAGCCGTTTCATACATTGGAAGCGCGACCTTACAGTTTCCTGAACGGTGCTCATGCATTGCTAATTCGTAAAGGATAAAAGGGTTTTTCGGGGAAAGTTCATTCGCCTTTTCTATATATGACTTGCTCGTTGACCTATCTGCCTTATAGAGCAGATTTGACAAGGTGAAGTAGTCATATACAGTCTTATTTTTATCTGGCACCAAAGTCTTTAGTCGCTCATTAACCTCACTTTTCTTACCTTCTTTAATAAGTAGTAGTGATTCTGATGACTTAATAAAATCTTTATATATTTTGCCGGCTGCCTGACTCTTAGAAATAAAATCTGGGACCTCAGCCGAGTGAGCTGACTGTGACAAAACCACTACTGATAAAAGTGTAGCCATAAAAAATATTTTCACGAAAGCTCCACAAAATGAGTGTGACAATTTTTGAATTAAGGACTGCTCGTTCGCAGCCAACTTGCTGTTTTAGCAGCTTAGTGAAGAGTTTTACAGTTTAGTCACTCTCGACTGATGGATAGGTTAGCCATTATTTCTTTAACATTACAAAAGCCTCTCCACCATCTCTATCGTGTAAAAAAATGAAAGTTTCATTTTGGATTATGGCTTTAGTCGGAACTTTTTGCGAAATCGGTGCACCAGTGAACTCACTGACGGTAATAAGAAATTGTTTTGTTAGACTAGAGCTTGATTGTGATGGTGTTGTGATAACACATTCTTTATTGTCTTTAATTTGTACGGCGAGACTTTGGTCTTTGTTAAAACCCATTTTCATAAACCCAGCATCAGTAATTTCCGTAATGCCGTACGCAATAGCTTCTTTACTTGCACCTGTGAATGTGGGTGCTGTTTTGAGGCAAATGTCAGTAAATGCCTGAATTGAATCTAATTTTTCTTCCTCAGAAAAACTAATAGAAGAAAACGATATTGATGTAATAAATATCGCTGTTGTAAAAACTGATAAGTTAAATTTCATTTAAAGTTGCCCGTATATTGTTAGTGATTAATGTTTCACGTAAGGTGCGTCGTTAAGTGTCACGATTTATGTATGGATTAAGAAGAGTAGCAATGAATTTAAAGCACACATAACTCCGCGGGGTATCACAATGCTAGTTTGTAATGCTTGTGGTTACTTGAATGCCAGTATCTTTTGCTACTAGGTTGATTTCATCACAGTATTTCTTCTCACCACTAAATAAAATGGTAGATACAGACGGTGAACCTTTCATCTCCTTGATTGCACTCTCAATAGAAGCAACGACAATTGCTTTATTATTTCCAATAACAGCAATGTTTCTTGGTGTGTCTGATTTAAGCATATTAACAATAGCATCTATCGCAGTTGAGCCTGAACCAGACTTAATGGAAGCCAACATAATTGCATTTTCTATAAATCCACCACTAGGTATCGTTATAGCGTAAATTTCAGAGTTTTTGGTTGCTTGGTTTGATTCGGCAGCCTTAGCTTCAATTGAAGCATTAACGGCTTGGCCTAAATTGAAATCTTCAGCATTAGCTGAGAGAGCAGCAAAGAAAAGACTGGCGGTGATTACATTTTTTTTCATATTGTTCCTAACTTTTGAATTTAGGCGATAGCTTTAGCCAGCTCCGCTTGAATGCTGGGGTAGGTCTCATTTGTGAGGAGCTCCCACAAATAGCTGGACTATAGTGGCAACAGTTATGAATGTAATAAGCCCACCTAGCGAAATTAGAACTGACAAGCTGTATTTTGCAAATAAACTACGATCGCCCCTGAAAACTTTACCGCTTGCATTGGCTGAAATTGCACCGATAAGCCCACCAAGGGCTCCACCAGTAAATACTAGAATTAGTGGTAAACCAACGCATGCATATTCGTACCATTTTAGTGGGCTAGCTAACTCTAGAGTTTCCTCATTAATCTTTACTTTTGGAATTGGATCTAGCAAATTGTATTTCAATTGAATTGTAGTTTCTATTTCTAAGTCATTCCTTGCTATATAACTCCCTTTCGTTTTTTGTGCTGGCACGCTATTTACTAAAAGCTTTGGGCCACGATACCAACCAGCAGTTTCCACTGCTAATCGTTGCGTTTTGAATGATGGGTGTTGGATTTCAATTAGCATTTTCTCTCCGGTTTATGATACCTAACATTTGAATTAAAGCGCGGTTCCACTTGAACGATTAGTTAGAGTAAACGGTGCAATAAACAGCAAGCATGGTAATACTGACAACAAGAAAACATTGTAAAGAAAGGTAAATTAACTCATGCGTCTATTTGAAAAGTGAAGTGGTTTAATAAGCTCACTTGACAGAGCTGTTAGGGTTTAGAGTCCCTCTTGGCTCGTACCTAGAAGTTTCCTAAGGGCTTGCTTGATCTGAACTTTTAAAACCACATGGAGAATATTGGATGTCATATTGAAGCCACTAGGGTAAACGAATTTTTCATATGAATAGCATCAATAACTGAAGCGCAACCAAGGGTGCCTGTTTCCATATAGTCATCATATGATGCAAGGTAGACACGGTTATTGCAATGCTTGCAGTCGCATACAATTGTCCATCCGCCCCAAAATGCTGAGGCTCTTAGCATTTCATCAATTTTGCAACATAGACATCTGAGAAGTACCGTGTCTAGTAATGCTATTTTGCTGGGGTTAGCCTTATTTTCTGCGAAGAGGTAATGAAAAGTAACTCATGCAGCAGCAACCAACACTACGAGCGTAAAGAGTTGTGACACAAGAAGAATCCTAGCGGATGACTGTCCGCTGGAGCGAAATGTTAAGTCGAAGGGCTATGTATTTCTTTACGAAGTTGGGTAATAAGGGCTTGTGTAAGCTTCGATATCATCACAATCATTAGCCTTTCATCTGATGATACCTGTTCGGTCCAGCCATAAGCCTGTCCTTTATTTTGAGCGGCATTCCAGCTGTCATGTTCGGACACTAGGTCAGCAGGGTACTTACTCCTGATAACTTCATGATCTCTAAGAAGGAGAGATTTTAAGATGTCGTCGCATATTTCTGCAACTCTTGGTGTGCCGTGTAACCGAAGACTATTCAGATCGGCATTGAGTTGCCAATAGATATCTTGTGCGTTGTGCTTCTTCAATAAACGAGCCATTCGATCTTCAAGCTCCTGAATTTCTCCATCTGTGGCTAAATGGTTGGCCATGGAGCCGATGGCGAGTATTTGGCTAATAGCTGGCGCCTTAGTGTGATCTGTCTTTTCAAGGAGTGCGGTGTAGGCCAATACACGATACTCAAATTGTTTCTGTGCAATCGCTTCCCGTGCTTGAAAATCAGCTGTGTAATAGATGCCAATAATTGAAAAGATACCTGCAAGGACTGCCGTAAAAACAGCTATTACGTAAGAATTTGGGGTGACAGCTACTTTGGTTTTATCCTTCTTGGCAGACTTTCTAGTAATTCGAGCCATATTTACGCGACCTAACGTTCGAATTAAGGTGCCGGATTTAGCAGGTCCGGCTTGATGATGGTTTATACCTATTGTGAGTCGGACTTGGGGCAGTATTCAGCAAGGAAATTACCCTCCAAAACTTTGCCATTAGAGAGCTTTAGCTTGTAGGAACCCAAATATTTATTCTGCTCAGGCAAATATGTATAAGAAATATTTCCGGACTCGCAGCTATTACTTCGGCCCTTAGGGGCTTTCGGCAATAGTTCGAAGCAGTATTTCAAATCTTTAACATTGACTTCCTTTGCATTTGTTCCAGCCAAATCGTATTTAGGAGCGAAAACGATTGGCGGGTTTTTTCGAATAGATGGACAAGATCCAGTTGTGTTGTAAAGCCAAAACCCAATGGTCTTACTCGACCCACTGTCATTCCACAGTGCGTTTGTTGAAGAGCAACCTGCAACGGCTAAGGCTGCGAATGTAGAAAATGTACGGAGTAGTAAATGCATAGGCCTAACGTTTGACATAAGGTGTGTGATCTAATTGCAATCTGGAAGCCACTCAGACTTTTCCATTTCATCTGCAAATTGAGAGTTTTCATTGGTGATTTTCTTTAAGGTTGATAACTTACCCTCGGCAGATTGGTCGGCACTAGGTGGGTATTTTTGCGCAAATTGGAAAACGAGAATGCCACCACATGTTTCTATATGAAAACTTTTATGAACATCTGACTCATAGAAGGGATTTCTCGCATCTGGCTCATAGATAATTTTGGAGTACCCATTATTTTCTTTTATGTACAAGCTGTAGTGTGGTTTCGGTTTTTCACGGTCAAGGGCGACCTTAGCCACTTTAATCCACTCCAATGGAGGGGCAATTAAAAACTTCGAATAGTTTAATGTGACAAGAGATGACCAGCTCTCTATGGGTTCATTGTTCGTTGTGTATTCAAAAGTTGCCCTGCCATTAGGTGATGAATTTTTATAGGCCAAGCTATATGTCTTGCCTGAGTAGGTGATTTTTTCTGGAGGTAAAAATTGCTGTGCATAAGCCAAATTTGCGAAGAAAGCTAGCCATAAGCATATAAGTAAGCGACGTGCCATTTGATTCGGTTTCCTTTGGGTATAGTGATGAAGAGGTCTAACGTTTGAATCAAGGGGCCGTTATGCGTCCCGCTTGAATGATGGGTTAGCTAGCAATACTTGCCGATTTAACAAATGCACGCGAACCCTTATGAAGTAGCGCCCATAAGCCGATGCCTGGCAATATGATGCCAACTAAGCCAGCAACTAAACTGCCACTAAGTAAGACAACGAGAGACTTAACGAGAAATATACTTAGCAAAATAACCGAGTATTTCCATGCTTTGGCACTACCTAGCTTGATGAATTTGGCACAAAAATGAAAGGTAAATCCAAATAGCAAGCTGATAATGCTTGGAAAAACAACGACCACCAAGAAACTGACGCTGTTGTTTTCGGGTGAGCTTGTTAATGTTCCATAGTTAATGAAAGCATAGACAACACCTACAAACGAAAAAAAGGATAAAAGATACAAACAAGTTTCGGCAATGTTAATTTTATTTTTCATATTTATAGCTAACGTTTGAATTAAGGGGCGCCGTTAGGCGTCCCGCTTGAATGATGGGTTAGGCTAAGCAATTTCATTACCGGGAGCAAGTGCCAGCCCAGATAAGTAAATATTATGTTTTTGTTCGGCGGTTTTGAGGTACATGGTAATTTCCCCAACACCACCAGCATCTTTGTAGTCGCTAGCCATATGGAAGTGTTGGTCAGGGTTGGTTTTTAACATTTGAAGTAGCTCAATGAGTCGATCTACTTCCTGCGATGTAAGTGCAAGATCAACCCCAAACCAACCATTTTTCCAATCTTCAATTGAACTATGCATATGTGTCCGTTTTTATATGCCTAACGT
>Ga0208751_100355_pt1 | contig 13681 bp, 17 predicted proteins | sample LakWasMet22_HOW5_2_FD_183868 | JGI IMG/M metagenome (GOLD analysis project Ga0208751, IMG submission 183868) | Freshwater sediment methanotrophic microbial communities from Lake Washington under simulated oxygen tension - Sediment Metagenome... | ecosystem: Environmental > Aquatic > Freshwater >... | reverse complement strand
TCTTCCACACCAAGATGATGTTGAAGGAGTTCGAGCTCGAAAATTATCTTTTTGAAAAAGAAAGTAATTTAAACGAGATACAAAAAGTGGAAATCGAAAAGAAGCTGCAAACCGAAGTCACCGAAATCTTTTACGGGCACAACTATCGCCGTAAAAAGATCAAGGTGGCGGATTAAGCGCTTTTGGGCGTTCTCATGTTCTGCGTGGGAACGCCGGCCGCAACGCCTGATCGAGGCGCTGCGCAATCTTCACGGCAATTGCCGCGCCAGCAATACCAGCGGGTGCAGCACCTCTAAGGCTTTCCCTCTCTCCTTCAATCCGGCTGCCAGATGCAGCGCGCAGCCGATGTTTGAAGTGATCAAGGTGTCGGCTTGCGTCGCGATGACCGCTGCCAGTACCTGATCTGCCAGCGTATCCGCCATTTCGGGGTATTTCAACACGTAACTGCCGGCCGCGCCGCAGCAATGCGTGGTTTTGGGCAACTCGACAATCTTCAGCTCGGGAATCTGCCGCAATAAAGCCAAAGCGCCTTGTTCCTCGCGCAGCACGTTTTTCAGCGAACACGGCGTATGCAGGCAGACGGTGGTAGCAAGCGGGATGAGCCGATCCGAAAAATCGGCGTTTTCGGCTAAAAACCGGCTCGCATCGACCACTTTTCCCGCCGCCTCGGCATTTTGATAGTCTTTCAACTGCGCGCCGCAGCCGGAGGCGACCGTTACGATCGCGGTCAGATTCGGCATCGCGAAGGCGCGGCAATTCTTTGCCGCCAGTTGAGCCGCCGCATCCACATCGCCGTCATGCTGTGCGAGCGCGCCGCAGCACGTTTGTTCGGCAGGCACGTGAACATCGAATCCGGCCGCGGTCAGGCATTTGATGGCTGCGCGCAGCGTTGCAGGGTCTAGCAGCGTAGCGATGCAGCCGGTGAACAGGCCGACCTCGCCTTTGGCGTTGCCGGAGGCGGCGTAGTGACTTTTAAGCGCTTCTGCGGGGGCGTTGCCGGCAGGCAGCAGCCGATTGAGGGTGCCCAAATTGAGCAAGCGCAGCAGGCCGAGCCGTTTGATCGAAGGGCTTTGGTAAAAGCGAAGTCCCGCCTGTGCCCAGCGCTTAAGCGTGGGATTGACCGCGAGCCGTTTGAGCAGCGCCACGGCCGGCGAAAAAGGCTGCATGACCTGGGTCTGTGCGCGAAAACGGTCGACCAGCCGGCCATAGGGCACTTCGGCCGGACAGGCTTTTTCGCACGCCCTGCATAACAGGCAGTGGTCGATGTGGGCGAGCAATGCCGGGGTCGCGTCGAGATGGCCGCCCGCGTAGCCCTGAATCAGCGCGATACGGCCGCGCGGGGATTCGTTTTCATTGCCGGTCTGCCCATAGGTCGGACAATGCGGCAGACACAGCCCGCATTTGACGCAAAGATCGGCATCCTTTAGCAGTTCATGCATCGTCTTTGCGCGCGAGCGCGTCGACGATGCGTAGATATTCCGAAGGTTTGGGGCGGTACAAAATGAAACCGAGCGCGGCCAGGCCGGTAAAGATATACAGCGTATTGGCGCCGTCGCCGAGCAGGAACAGCGCCACGCCCAACCCGCCGATGTTTTCAACCAGGACCAGCGACACGAGCACGGGCGCGAGATAACGGCGCTTTGCGGGTTTGTCTCCGGGCATCGTCTGACACAGGCGCATTTGAATGTAGCGGATCAGATTCGTCAATGGAAAGAGGATGATCGCGAGCGCATAAAACAGCGTGCGGTAGGTGATCAGGCGCTCTTCGGGCCAATGCAGCCGCCAGGGTTCGCCTTGCAGGATACAAGCCGCGACAACGGCCGCCAAACAGGCCGCCATGATCGCCATGATTGTGCGGTGAAGCATCAGATCCGAGTTGATTTGGGCATTATCGAGTTGCGGCTGCATCCTTATTCCTGAGCATTGATCGTAGGCTTATGATACCAGACCTTCACGCGGACGGCCGGTTGGCGCGGGCGATTTCTGCGCGCTGATTTTTTATCGGCGAGGAAAGTAGATCAAGCCTTGAGAAAGTGATAAAGTTCAGCATTTTTACAGAACGGCTTGCCGGGATTCAGCCACAGGTGGTCGGGCGCCTTCATGACTATAATAACGAAACCACGATGATCTCAATATGAAAAACTCAACACAGAATAAACCTGCCTGGATGGCCGCCTGCGCCGGCCTGGTGCTTGCCTTCACGCTGACGGCCTGCTCGGACGACGAGGACAAACAAGCGCCGAGCGCGAGGGAAGCCGAAAATATACAGACGGCCGGCGATGTGCACAATCCGTTTGATCATACCCATGATGTGCCGGTCACCGATGTGCGGAAACACAAATTCGAGCACGATTTTGCGGCGCAATGCGTCGATCGGGAATTGAAAAATTCGACCGACAAGGAAGCCGATAAAGCCCGCTGGGAGAGACCCTGCATGTGTATCGCGACCTTCATGATGAAAAGCCTGACCGCCGAGGAAGCCGAAAAATTTCTCGACGAGCATAAAAATACCCAGTCGCTGGTGATCAAATACGAAAATGCGGCATATCATTGCTTGCAGGCGAAGCAACAGCCTAAAGAGCCGCAGCTATTCGGAAGACCCTAAGGTTTTTAGAGACACAATGCTTCCATCGGAGGGGCTTGGGTATTTTTCAGCCCCTCCGATAAAAGGCTGCTCTTACGATTCCGATTCCAGGAAGTCCTCAAGCCCTTGCAGCATAAATGGCTGCGCCGCCGCGAGCGTTTTATCCTCGGGCGTGTTATAGCCCCATAACGCGAAAATCAGTTTGATGCTATCCAGTTCCGCATGTTTTTGTACGTTCAGCAGCGTCGGCAGGCGGTCTTCGGCGAAATAAAGCGTTTGGGCCGGATGGCTTTGTACCAAGCCCTTCAGCACCTCGGGCTTGCTCAGGTTGCGGTCCAGTCCGAAAATCTTCTCGTCTTCCAGTTCAATCGCATGGGCTTGCAGAATCTGTTTGACGAAACGTTCCTGCTTGGTGGTCACGACATACCAGGTGCTATGCTGGCCGAGTCTTTGCAATTTTTCCGCGATGCCGTCAAACAGCGGATTCATCGCTATCCATTCGGCCTGGTCGGCCGCAATCCAGTGGTCGCGAGTTGCGCCGAACAGCTTTTTCAATTCGTCGGTGCTGATCTGCCGCTCTTGCAGCAGGTTTTGGCTTTTGGCCGCGTAGTCGCTGTAAATGCCGGCAACGGTCTCGCCGAGAAATAACAGCCGCATCGCCAATATCGCCTCGAAGCCGGTCTCGATCAGCGGCCGAACCGCCCGGAAATGGTCGATGAGGATAGTCGGAGCCGCCTTCGGCATATCGTTCCAGATTTTACCGGCGGCTTTCCAGCCGGTCATCGCGGTTTCCACCGCGCTGTCGCAGAGTACGCCGTCAAAATCGAGCGCATAGACAATTGAATCGTCGTTCATTATGGTGTCAAAAATCAAAGGGATGAAATGGCCCGTTTGGGCGGGCATGGATAATAATGCGATGTATCGGCGCTAGCCGCCGAGGTGGCGTAGGGTAGCGGCTTGCAAATCGATGGCATAGGCCTTGCCGAAGCCGGCGACATACTGCCCGCTTTCGGGTGTCAGTTCGAGCAGATGAAAATCGGGCAGGGTGCGCAGCAGCGCCACCACATTGCCGAACTTGTCCTCCAGCGCCAGCAGTTGACGGTCATAGGCAGGCTCGCCCGGCGCAATCGTCCGGGCGCGGCAGTTGAACACGATACGGGCCCGCGCAAACAGATTGCGGCAGCCGGCTTCCGGCTCGATGAAGAGGACCGAAGCCTTCGGATTTTGCAGCAGGTTGCGGGTGTGCTTAGCCAATGCGCTGATGAAGATGTAAAAATGCCCCTGTTCGTCACGCACGAAAGGTGCATAGCTGATGTCCGGCTGCGAATCGGCGGAACAGGTCGACAGCAACAGCGTTTGCTGTGCGTCGAGCAATTGCCGGTAAGCGTCGGCGGCATCGTGCGGGTTTTCGTTCATAAGGGCGGCTGCAGGGATGGGCTGTGCAATTTTGCAATCATAACGGATCGGTCGCTGCTTGCCAATTTGATTCACAAGATGCGGCGAAGCCCTCTGCTTTAGCGTTGTTCGGCTCACAGGCTCGCGGTTTTATCCCGGTATTCGCACAGGTCTTCGATCACGCAGATAGGACATTTCGGTTTGCGGGCCGTGCAGGTATAACGGCCATGCAGAATCAGCAAATGATGCGCATCCTTCTTGTGTTTACCGGGCGTCCATTTATCCAGTTTTTGTTCGATTTCGCGCACGTTCTTGCCGGGCGCAAGGCCGGTCCGGTTCGCGACTCTAAAAATATGCGTGTCGACCGCGATCGTCGCGTGGCCGAAGGCGGTGTTCAGGATCACATTGGCGGTTTTGCGCCCGACGCCGGGCAGCGCTTCCAAGGCTTCGCGCGTGGTTGGCACTTCGCCGTGGTGCAGGTCGAGCAACTGGCGGCACAGCGCGATGATGTTGGCGGCCTTGGTGTTGAACAGGCCGATCGTTTTAATGTAGGCCTTCAGTCCGTCCAAGCCGAGCGCCAGAATGGCCTCTGGCGTGTTCGCAACCGGAAACAGTTTTGCTGTGGCCTTATTGACGCCTTTGTCGGTCGCCTGGGCGGACAGGACGACCGCGACCAATAACTCAAACGGCGTACGGTATTGCAGTTCGGTGGTCGGTTCGGGGATCGCCTCGGCCAGGCGGTCAAAAATCGCCAGTCGTTTGCTTGCATTCATCGGTTTCGATTCTTCCGTTCGCGGGTTTTCCGTGTACAAGGAGAGCCCAAAATGCGGCCATTCTACAACATATCCCAGCGCTTTCTCAGCATCTGCGGCATCGTTTTATGGCGCTGGAATGCGGGAATGCAGGAGGCGTACTAACATGTGGAATTTTCTGTCCATCATGAAATGCATTGGATGATGCATCCGCCGAACGTCTTATTGAGGCCATGCAATGCGCAAATGCGACGCAATCGAGAGGGTTCGTTTTTTCTGGGAAATAGGAATCCACACCGACAGTTTGCGCTGTCGATGAACGCGGGACGGCTATTGCGAAGCGCAATGCCATGGCGGAGGAGGTCGGGCAATCGCTGTTCGCGGAGAGCGCCGTGCCCGAGCCATCATCGTTCGATGACAGGACGATATGCGGGCGTAAAAAATCCTGACGGCATCGGCGGATTGGCCGATGCCGCAGGCGGCTAGCGAATTAGCGGCCTCGGCGCACGCACCGAGGCGGGTCAAACCATAATAAAAAACCCGCCTAAGACGCTCTTGGGCGGGTTTGATCTGGTTTAGACCGGTGTTACATTCTCGGCTTGCGGCCCTTTTTGGCCTTGAGTCACTTTCATCGTGACTTTTTGGCCTTCGCGTAACGTTTTCCGGCCAGTGCCGTTAATCGCGCTGTGGTGAACAAAAACATCCTTGCCACCTTCCTGGGCGATGAAGCCAAAGCCCTTTTCATCATTGAACCATTTAACGGTGCCTGTAACCAGATCTGACATAAAATACTCTTCTGAAAAACCGCCAATTGTTTTGGCGCAAAACATCCGGACGGATAAACCCTCCGGCTCACTCTTTAATAGAGTCTTCATAGTAGCATTAAATTTGGGAATTGGGCAGAACTATTTCACTAACGGTATCTACTAGGCCGCTTGAGCGCAGGCCGGCTGCGGCCGTTAGGGCTTGCGGAAGTCGCAGCGCGTGCCTTCCGGCGGCCTCCGGACGGGCGTTTTCCGGCGTATTCGTGCAGCAGCAGGGCGGAAAATATCGACAGTGCGCCGGCCAGCACGTTTGGCGTGATCGGTTCATCGTTGACCGCATGGCCGAGCAGCAGCGCCAGCACCGGCGAAATCAGCGTGATCAGCGCCACGCGCGTCGCCGCAAGCTGGGTCAGCAAATAATAATACAGCACGAAGCCCGCGGTCGTTGCAATCACGCCCAGGTAAACGATCGAAGCGACGCTGGTCGCTGTGAAATGCCTTGGCCATTCGCCGTCGAAAATGCCCCAGGTCAGCAAATAGGCGGGCAATGCGAAGAGCAGGCCACCGGCGACCTGCGTCAATGCCGGCAGCCCCGCGTCAATCCGTTTGATCCATAGCGCGCTGAACGACTGCAAACAGGCGCCCAAGATGACCGCCCCGATGCCGAGCACGGCGTCCCGGCCCAGCGTCAGGGCCGAGCCGAACATGAGCGCAAGGCCGCCGACGCCGAGCAGATAGCTGAGCAATTTGCTGAAATTCAGTTCGCGCTGCCCAAGCCAGAGGCGGGCCAGCAAGGCGGTGAGCAGCGGCGTCAGGCCGAACAACACCGAAATCCAGCCGGACGGAATGAATTGTGCGGCCCAATACACCACGATCATCGCACCGTATATCTGCACCGCGACCGCCAGATAAGTCTGCCTGGCCTTGCGCTGCCAGATCAGGCGCTGTTTCGTGAGCAGCAATACCATGCCGATGCAGACGATGCCGATCACCATGCGCCCGGTCACGCCGAACAGAAAACCGGGGCCTTCGCCGCTCCATTTGATGGCCAACGGGGTCGTGGCCCATAGTAAAACAACACTGAGGTAGGCGATCGCAATACGCATGACGACTGGATATGATGGACTGAATGGGTGGGTATTATGATGAACGGGAAACTTTTACCGGCATTTTACGACTAACCTAGTGTTGAAAGCACCCTGTTTGGACGTTGCTTCATTGCATGATCGACAGACTTTATCACTGACTCAGGAGTTCACCATGAGCGAATCGACGCAACCAGACGATGCCGAAAAAATGGCGTCCTTAAAAACGCTGACCGGAATCGTCTACCTATGCCAGGTGTTGGCGTTCGGTTTTGCCGGCGTGACCTTGCTGATAGGCATCGTGATCAATTTCATGAAGCGGGACGAGGTCAAGGGTACCTGGCTCGAATCGCATTTCGAATGGCAAATCAATACGGTGTGGATTACTTTGGCAGGATTTGCGGTGGCCGGCTTTTTGATGTTTTCCGGCATCGGCTATTTTCTTTTATTGCCTATTCTTTTGCTGCTGATTTACCGGATCGTGATCGGCTGGATGGCATGGACTGCCGAAAAACCGGTCGAGCATCTCTATAAATAGAGTGCGTTTCCGCCGCGGCTCAGCCGGCAGCCGCGTCCAGCAATTGCCGCAATTTTGCCCAATCAAATGCCGCGCCGGGATCGGTCTTGCGTCCCGGCGCTATATCGCTGTGGCCGGTGATACGCTGCTTCGATAGCTTCGGATAGGCCTTCAATAAGGCGGTTATCGCCGCCGCCAACATGCTATATTGCGCTTCGGTATAAGGCATCTCCTCGGCGCCTTCCAGTTCAATCCCGATCGAAAACTCATTGCAGCGTTCGCGTCCCTGATACGACGAGACCCCGGCGTGCCAGGCGCGTTTGTCGAACGGAACGTATTGCGTGACTTCACCGCCGCGTTTGATCAGCAAATGCGCCGAGACCTGCAAGCGATGAATGCTCTCGAAATACGGATGGGCCGCAGGGTCCAGTCGGTTGCAGAATAATTGGTCAATGTAGGCGTAGCCGAACTCTCCCGGCGGCAGGCTGATGCAATGAATCACGATCAGCGAAATATCGTCCGGGTCAGCTCTGTCATCAAAATTAGGTGATTCAATCCGGACCGCTCCGGTCAGCCAGTGCCGATCTATTCGCATGGGAAAGGAAAAGTGTGAAAAAAGTGAGTCGCCTGACGCAGCCATTGCCGATGGGCTCTTCTATTATTTCTCGAAAACCGTGTCGAAGCCAGTCATAAACAATGCCAAATGAACAAAGATGCTGCGATTTTGGCTTTAGAATCCCTAAAGCACGCAAGGAATAGGTCAAACGGTCTGAAAATAGGTTGTTGGCCGGCAAAAATGATGAAAAAATATCCACAATGATTACCGGCCAATTGGCCGGGAACGGGCTGGCTACGGATGACTATAACTTTGTGCGCTGAGCGAAGCAAGCTGAAAAAGTCAGAGGCTAAGCTTTTCGCTCGCCTACCGGAAAATAATTACACGAATTGAGGCTCAACTTGACTACCCGAATTTTTAAGCATTTCCCTATTGCGGCAATGTCCGCGCTGCTCGCCAGTTGCGCCGGCGAGGGGCCAAGACCGTACGAACAATACGGCTACCAAAGGCCGCAAGCGCCGGCCTCGAGGCCCGTCATGCAGCCGCCCGTCGCGCAATATCCGGGGGGGCATAGTCAGGCGTCGCCCTCTCGTGGCTATTCGTCAGGGGGGCTTGCCGGCACTTACGCCAATTACCCCGCCGTGCGCGGCTTTATTCAAGATATGGTGCGCAAGCACGGGTTTTCGGAAAGCTATCTGAACGGGCTGTTTTCCCGCGCCAACCGTCTCGATTCGGTGATCCGTCTGGAAAGCCCGGAACCTTCGCAGGGGCCTTCCAAGCCCGGCAGTTGGACGCGCTATCGGAACAAGTTTCTGACCGCGCAGCATATCGAAAACGGGGCGAACTTCTGGCTCGAGAATGCGGACGTGTTGCGCAAGGCCAGCGCTTCATACGGCGTCGATCAGGAATACATCGTCGCGATCATCGGCGTCGAAACCTATTTCGGCCGCAATTTCGGAAAAACGAATATCTTCGATTCATTGACGACGCTGTCGTTCGACACCCACCGGCGTTCGCAATTTTTCATGTCCGAACTCGAAAGCTTCTTGCTGATGGCGCGCGAGGAAGATTTCGATCCGCGCGAACCGGAAGGCTCCTGGGCCGGCGCGATGGGCTACGGACAATTCATGCCGAGCAGCTTCCGCCGTCTGGCGATCGATTTCAATCACGATGGAAAGCGCAATCTTTGGCATCCGCATGATGCGATCGGCAGCGTCGCGCATTATTTTTCGAAGAGCGGCTGGCATTATAATGGCCAGGTCGCCAGGCCGAGCAACGGCGAGCGAAATGCTGATGGCGTAATCGAATTGAGCGCCTACGAAGGCAACGAATACTGGCGCATCTTTCCCAATTTCAAGGTGATCAAACGCTATAACAACAGCAACAAATATGCGATGGCCGTGCATCAACTGGCGCAGGCGATCAAGCAGCGCGTGGCGAGTTCGGGGGCTTTGATGCGTGCCTCCAGCGCGAGATAATCACCTTAACCTACTTATGCTTGACGTCACTGCCATTAAGTGAAAGATGACCAGTCCCTTCTCCCCCCGGGAGAAGGAGAAAGCGGCCTTAACTTAATGGTATTGGTGCGTGGCGTGGGAATGCACTAAATTCTAAAAGCTCTCAATGACATCACTAAAAACGTTAGATATAAAACCCTATCTCGAAGAAGACATCGGCTCCGGCGACATCACCGCCGCGATCATTCCGGAGACCGTCACCGCCGAAGCGGAGGTGTTGACCCGAGAGGCGATGGTGCTGTGCGGGCAGGCCTGGTTCGATGCGGTCTTCAAGGAACTGGACCCGCGCGTCCGGATCGATTGGCTGTGCGCGGAAGGCGAGGCGGTCGATGCCGGCGCAACCTTATGCCGGCTCGGAGGTCCGGCCCGCGCGCTGCTGACCGGCGAACGCACCGCGCTGAACCTACTGCAAACTTTGTCGGCGACCGCGACCGTTGCGCGGCGCTATGCCGAGGCGGTGGCCGGAACCGGCTGCAAGGTGCTCGATACCCGTAAAACGATCCCGGGGCTCAGGCAGGCGCAAAAATACGCGGTCGCGGTCGGCGGCTGCCATAATCACCGCATCGGCTTGTACGACGGCGTATTGATCAAGGAAAACCATGTCATGGCGGCGGGCTCGATCAGCGCGGCGATCCGGATCGCGCGCGAGCTGACCGCGGTGCCGGTCGAAGTCGAGGTCGAAACCCTGGAGCAATTGCAGGAAGCGCTGGCGGCCAAACCCGACCGCATCATGCTGGATAATTTCAGCCTCGACGACCTGCGCAGCGCGGTCAACATCACGGCCGGCCGGGTCGAGCTCGAAGCCTCCGGCAACATCGGCCTGGATAACATTCGCACGATCGCCGAAACCGGCGTCGATTTCATCTCGATCGGCGCGCTGACCAAGCATGTGAAGGCGGTCGATTTGTCGATGCGGATCAAGCTGGCGCACGGATGATCGACAATCCCGACCAGCTTGCAAAACTGATCAGCCACGGCGTCTATGTGATCGGGGTCAGCGACGGCGAGCGTCAAAACGCCTTCACCGCCGCCTGGGTGATGCAGGTCTCCTTCGATCCTTTTCTGTTGGCGGTCAGCATCAATCCCGAGCATTATTCCTATCAATTGCTCAAGGCCGGCGGCATTTGCACGGTCAACGTGCTGGGGCGGGATCAATATGCCGTCGCGGAGCATTTCGGCCGCTCGGTCAAGGACAAGATGGCCGGTTTCGACTGGCGTACCGGAGTAACCGGCGCGCCTGCACTCAGTTGCGGTCTGGCCTATTTCGATTGTCGGGTCAGTCATTATGCCGAGGCCGGCGATCACCAGATCGCGGTCTGCGAGGTGCTGGCCGGCGCTATGCTGCATGCGGGGCAGCCGCTGCTTTACAACCAGACCGGCGACCTGGACGGCAGCAGCGAGTTTTATAAGACATAATACAGCGCGCTGCCGGTTTAAAGTCCGTCCCGTCAGTATTCTTTCGAGTTAGCCGGAGGATTATAATGGCGGACGCAACTCAGTCGAGCCCAGGAGATCGAGTCATGGCCTTACAGAAGGTACACGAAGAAATTGATCTGACCGAGGAAGAGTATCTCAAATCCGAGCTGACTTCCGACATCAAGCACGAATTCATCGACGGCCAGGTTTATGCGATGGCCGGCGCGGGGTATAACCATAACTGCATTGCCGGCAATGTCTTCCGGAAATTCGGCAACCACCTCGAAGGCAATCCCTGTACGCCTTTCATGGCCGACATGAAGGTCCGGCTCGGCAAGGATTACGTGTACCCGGACGTGGTCGTCGATTGCAGCAAGATGAGCGGTGCCGACACCTATTCAGAAAATCCGCTGCTGATCGTCGAAGTCTTGTCCCGGTCGACCCGCAAGACCGATGCAACCATAAAACTGCTGCGCTATATCAACCTGCCGTCCGTGCAGGAATATGTGATGATTGAATCGGACTTCGTGTCGGTGCAAGTGCTGCGCAGGCATAAACATTGGCTGTCCGAATATTATTTCCTGGGCGATTCGGTAACGTTCGAATCGATCGGACTGACGCTGACGGTCGAAGAAATCTATGACCGCGTGGACAATGCCGATATGAATGAATTCCGGCAGGAAATGCAGTCTAAAGAGTAGATGACATTTCCAACGGTTTTCGCATCATGAAATCAGAAGCTATCGAGACCCGCGATGCCTTGCTGATCATCGATATTCAGAACGACTTCCTGCCCGGCGGCAGCCTTGCGGTATCCGGAAGCGAGCAAATCATTCCTGCCATCAATCGCTGCATCGAGAAATTCAACACGCTCGGCCATCCTATCTTTCTGACGCGCGACTGGCATCCGGTCGATCATTGGTCTTTTGCCGGGCAGGGCGGGCCGTGGCCGCCGCATTGCGTCGCGGGGACATTCGGCGCCGAATTTTCGGCGAGTCTGTTGCAGCCGGCGACGGTGCAAGTGATTTCCAAAGGCGTGCGGCGTGAAAGCGAGGGGTACTCGGATTTCGAGGCCCCGGATTTACCGGCAAAACTCGAACGTGCGGGCATCAGGCGGCTCTTCGTCGCCGGTTTGGCGACCGATTACTGCGTCTTGCGCACCGTGCTCGACGCACTGAAGCTTGGCTATCAGGTTTTTTTATTGCAGGATGCGGTGCGCGCGGTCAATGTGAAGCCCGAGGGCGGCGACAGGGCCTTGCAGGCGATGCGGCAAAACGGCGCCCAATTGATCAGCTCGGACCAAATTTCATGATCGCAAGCGACGCGTTGTTGACCGATCTTTACCAGTTGACGATGCTGCAAGGCTATTATCGGCAGCACATGCAGGACACCGCCGTATTCGAATTGTTCGTGCGCAGGCTTCCGGCCAGCCGTGGATTTTTGGTCGCGGCGGGGCTCGAACAGGCGGTCGATTATCTGCGAAATTTGCGATTTACGTCCGCCGAGTTGGACTGGCTGCAAGGCACGGGATTTTTCAAAACGGATTTCTTGCAGTGGCTCGAAAATTTCCGTTTCACCGGCGGCATGCATGCGATGCCCGAAGGCTCCGTGTTTTTTCCGAACGAGCCGATCCTGCGTATCACCGCGCCGATCGCCGAAGCGCAATTCGTCGAAAGCCGGCTGATCAATATCCTGCATTTCCAGACCCTGGTCGCTTCGAAAGCGGCGCGTTCGGTGCTGCTCGCGCCGGATAAAAAGCTGGTCGAATTCGGTTTTCGCCGCGCGCATGGTGGCGAGGCCGGGCTGTTGGCGGCCAGGGCCTCCTATCTGGCCGGTTTCAGCGGCACCGCGACGGTCGCCGCCGGCCGAGATTTTGGCATTCCGGTGTTCGGCACGATGGCGCATTCCTTCATCCAGGCGCATCAAAACGAAAGCGAGGCGTTCGATCATTTCGCTCTCGCCAATCCCGGCAATGTGGTGTTGCTGATCGACACCTACGATACCGAATCCGGCGCGCAGAAAGTCGCCGAACTCGCGCCGAAACTGGCGGCCCTGGGCATTTCGATCAAAGGCGTGCGCCTCGACAGCGGCGATCTGGCCGCGCATGCGCGCCATGTACGCGCTTTACTCGATGCGGCCGGTCTCGATGAAACGACGATTTTTGCCAGCGGCAACATCGACGAATACAGTCTTGAGCAATTGCTCTTGGAACGCGCGCCGATCGACGGCTTCGGCATCGGTACCCATCTCGATACCTCCGAGGATGCGCCGTACCTGGATTGCGCCTACAAACTGCAGGAATATGCCGGCATTCCGCGCCGCAAGCGTTCCGAAGGCAAGGCGACCTGGCCCGGAACCAAACAGGTGTATCGGCGCTTTGATGTTGACGGTAAGCTGGCCGGCGACACGATCACACTGGCCGATGCCTCTTGCGAGGGGAAGCCGTTGCTGAAGGTGATTATGCAGGAGGGCGAAATGGTCGAGCCACTACCATCGCTTGCACAGAGCAGGGCGTATGCACAAGAGCAATTAAGCCGTTTGCCGGACGGTTTGCGGGTATTGAAAAATGCGCCGGTTTATCCGGTGCATTTTTCCCCGGAACTGCGTGAACTGACCGAGCGCATGGATATAGACGCCGAACTTCATTAAAGAAAAAAAGCAGTGTTGAATTTATACGGGCGGGTTAATTGCGGAATAGCTCGCCAATTGTTCGCCGACAGCCCAGCGAATCGATTTTGCCCGTCTCGCGCCTATTCCCGCAACGCCCAACAAGGCTTGCTCGTCGGCCGAGAGAACGGCTTCAATGCTGCCGAATGCCTCCAATAGGTTATCAGCGGTGTCCGGGCCTATTCCGGGGAGCGATTGGAGTATTTTCATTTGGGTCTTGCGTTTGCCTTTGGGACGCTTGCCTTTGAGCAGTCGGGGCGGAGTCTGCCGGGCAATATGGTCGAACTGGCGGGCAGCGTAGAGCATCAGTCTTGCGCTTTCTTCGGCGTCGGCGGAACGCAGTAAGGGAATGCCGAGAAAAAGGGTGAGACTGATAATCGCTCCTTGTAAGGCCTCGCGCCGCATGCCGCTCTCGGACAGATCATGCG
>Ga0208751_100338_pt1 | contig 14100 bp, 9 predicted proteins | sample LakWasMet22_HOW5_2_FD_183868 | JGI IMG/M metagenome (GOLD analysis project Ga0208751, IMG submission 183868) | Freshwater sediment methanotrophic microbial communities from Lake Washington under simulated oxygen tension - Sediment Metagenome... | ecosystem: Environmental > Aquatic > Freshwater >... | reverse complement strand
CGGAACCAGCGCCGATCACGATGATGTTATTGTCAAAGCGCGCGGGTTTGGTCCAGGTTGCATAGATTTTGTTGGCTTTGATGGCGTCGACGATTTTATTGGCAAGCAACGGAAAAATGCCCAGTAATGCAAACGAGCCCAGTAATCCGGGAGACAAAATACCCGATAAAGATTGAAGTTGCGCCAATTGCGTTCCGGCATTGACATACACCAAGGTACCGGCCAGCATGCCGACTTGGCTGACCCAATAAAACGTCTTGGTATTTATTGACGTCAGCCCCATTGCCAGATTGATCACGAAAAACGGAAACACCGGCACCAGGCGCAACGTAAACAAATACAACCAGCCATCCCGGTGAACGCCTGCGTCGATGGCTTGTAAACGATTGCCGAAACGCGCCTTAACGGCATCCCGAAACAAAAATCGCGCGGCCAAAAACGCCAAGGTTGCGCCGATGGTCGAGGCAAAAGATACAATCAATGTACCCCAAAACAACCCGAACACCGCGCCGCCAGCCAAGGTTAACACGGTCGCCCCAGGCAGCGACAAACCGGTCACCGCAATATAAATCAAGCCATAAATAACAACACTTAAGCCGGGATGCGCGCTTCGATAAGATTCAATTCCGGCTTGTTGCAACTTCAAGGCATCTAACGTCAGATATTGCTGAAGATCGAAAATAAAAAAAGCCGCGACCAACCCCGCGATGATGGCTAACAATAAGTTTTTAGATACTTTCATGATGCACCCCCTCTATAGATTGAGTAACGGAACTGGCGATACTAGCGCTACTAAAGCCAAGTTTGCCACGAGTTTAAACAGGCATTGATTTCTTTTACATTAAAAAATAACAATGGATACTGTAGGTAGTCGTTTGATTAAGTATTTGCTTACAAAATTCAGGAGACAGTCACATGAAAAATGTTGTTATCGCAGGTTACGCAAGGTCGCCGTTTACACCCGCTTTTAAAGGCGAATTGGGAGGCGTCAGGCCGGATGATTTAGTCGCGCAAGTGATCACAGCGCTTATTCACGAAACTGGTGTCGATCCCAATGACATCGAAGATTTGATTCTGGGTTGCGCGTTTCCTGAAGGTGAGCAAGGCCTCAATCTGGCCCGGCTGGTGGTGCATTTGACGCAACTTCCGGTCAGCATTGCCGGGGTTACCGTTAACCGATTCTGCGGTTCGTCGATGCAGGCGATACACATCGCGGCTGGTGCCATTCAAATGAATGCCGGTGATGTGTTTATTTGCGCCGGTGTCGAGTCCATGAGTCGGGTACCGATGGGCGGTTTCAACATGCTGCCGCATCCGGAACTTTATCGAAACTATCCGCAAGCCTATATCGGTATGGGCGAAACGGCGGAAAATCTGGCGCTTGAATATCATATTTCCCGCCTTGATCAGGAAGCTTTCGCATTAGCCAGCCAACATAAAACCTATGCTGCCCAGCAACAAGGTTTACTCGTCGATGAAATCATCCCAATCATTACCGGCAAAGGCGCAAATATCAGTCTGGATGGCTGTTTGCGCCCCGATTCGACAGCCCAGGGATTGGCTGAACTTAAATCCGCCTTTTTGCTAAACGGCAGCGTGACGGCAGGGACTTCTTCACCATTAACCGACGGTGCCGCTGCGGTGTTGGTATGCAGCGAAGACTATGCCGATGAGCATGGCCTTAATAAATTGGCGCGTATTAAGTCCATTGCTGTCTCCGGCTGTCTGCCGGAAATAATGGGTATCGGGCCGGTCGCGGCAACGCAAAAAGCTTTGCAGAGAGCCGGTTTGTCGTTGGCGGACATTGACATCGTCGAACTGAACGAAGCCTTCGCTGCCCAGGCGCTGGCTGTCTTGAAGAATTTACCCATTGACCAGGAAAAACTCAATCTCGATGGCGGCGCGATAGCCTTGGGCCATCCATTAGGTGCAACCGGTGCCCGCATCACCGGTAAAGCGGCCAGTCTGTTACAACGCGAAAATAAGCAATTTGCGCTGGCGACGCAATGCATTGGCGGCGGGCAGGGCATCGCAACGATTCTGGAGGCCGTGTGATGAACATTGACAGAGTTGCCGTCATCGGCGCAGGTGTTATGGGCGCCGGCATCGCCGCTCATCTTGCCAATGCCGGAATTACGGTCGATTTGCTGGACGTAGTTCCCAAGCAAGGCGACAACCGCAATGCAATCGCAGAAGGCGCTATCGCCAAATTGTTGAAAGCCGAACCGCAACCTTTCATGCATCCCCAAAACGCCCGATTGCTGACGCCCGGCAATATTGAAGATGATTTAGCAAGACTGGCGAAAGCGGACTGGGTGATTGAAGCGGTGATTGAAGACCTTGCAATCAAGCAGACGCTTTATCAAAAAATCGATGCAGTTTGTCGACCCAACACGCTGATTTCCTCGAATACCTCGACGTTGCCGTTGAGTTTGTTAACCCGCAATCAGCCGGACAGCTTCAAACGGCGGTTTATGATTACGCACTTTTTCAATCCGCCGCGTTACATGCGGTTATTGGAATTGGTTGCGTCGCCCGAATTGGACGAAGGGCTGCTGAAAACTGTCAGTATTTTTGCCGATGTCAAACTGGGCAAAGGCTGCGTACTTTGTAACGACACGCCGGGTTTTATCGCCAATCGTATCGGCACGTTTTGGATACAAACGGCTTTGCTCGAAGCCATCGCGATGCAACTGACCGTAGAACAGTGCGATGCGGCGATGACCTTATTCGGCATTCCAAAAACCGGCATTTTCGGTTTATTGGATTTGGTCGGTCTGGATTTGATGCCGCACATTCTGGACAGTTTTAAACACACATTGCCGGCAAACGATCAGTTAAATCAAATCGCCGAAGTCCCGACTTTGCTGCAAACCATGATTGCCAAAGGCCTGACCGGCAGAAAAGGTCAGGGCGGTTTCTATCGGCTGCAACCGGGAGTTGGTCATAAAGTTAAACAAGCTATTGATCTGCAAAGCGGGGAATACCACCCAAGCGAAAAATTTGCCATTAAAGGTGTTTCGCATCAAACCAATGATTTACGGATGTTTTTAACCGGTGATGAAGCGCTAAGCCGTTATGTTTGGCGAGTGCTGTCCGCTACTTTGAACTACACGGCCGGGCTAATTCCCGAAATTGCCGCTGATATCGTTGCCGTCGATACCGCAATGCGTCTGGGTTATAACTGGCGCTACGGCCCGTTTGAACTGCTGGATGCTTTCGGCGTCGACTGGTTTGTCGAACAATTGGCGCAGGAACAACGCCCAATTCCTGAACTATTGGCGACCCGACAAAGTTTATATCGAGTGGCAAACGCAGCGCTGCAATTTAGAGACAAGTCCGGTGCTTACCTTCCGGTACAACGCCCGGAAGGCGTATTGCTGTTGAGCGATATTAAACGGCACGGTTTGCCGGTATTAACCAACGCCTCGGCCAGTCTTTGGGACATCGGTGACGGTATCGTCTGCTTGGAGTTTCACAGCAAAATGAATACGCTGGATACCGACAGTTTAGGGCTTATCCAGCAAAGCATCGGCGTCATCAAGCAAGGCTTCAAAGGACTGGTGATTTACAACGAAGCCGAGCATTTTTCCGCCGGAGCCAACTTGACTTTGTTAGTGCCCGCCATCATCCAACAAGACTGGGAGACTGTTAAAGCGATCATCAAACTCGGTCAGCAAAGCTACCAATTGCTTAAATGCGCGCCATTTCCTGTGGTTGGCGCGCCTTCCGGCTTGGCATTGGGCGGCGGCTGTGAAATCTTGCTGCACTGTGACGCGATACAGGCGCATGCCGAACTTTACGTGGGCTTAGTGGAAGTGGGCGTGGGTTTGGTGCCGGGTTGGGGCGGTTGTAAAGAGCTACTGCGGCGCTGGCAGGCATTCCCAAAACGTCCCGGCGGGCCGATGCCGTTTATTGCCCAAACCTTTGAAACCATCGGCCTCGCCAAGGTCTCAAAGTCGGCACAGGAAGCCCGGGAATTGTTGTTTCTGTCCAAGAACGACGGCATCACCATGAATAAAGACCGGCTGCTGGCAGATGCCAAAGTCCGCGCGTTGGCGTTGGTTCCCGGTTATAAGCCGCCGGAGCCCACCCTGTATATTCTACCCGGCGCATCGGCACGAGCGGCGTTGGACATTGCCGCACGCAATATGTTATTAGCGGGTAAAGCCAGTGCCTACGATGTGGAAATTTCCCAGCAATTGGCTTACGTTTTAACCGGTGGCGATACCGATATTACTCAGACTTTGACCGAACAAGATTTACTGGATTTGGAATTGAAAGCGTTTTTAACACTGGTACAACAACCCGGAACCTTGGCAAGATTGGAGCATATGCTAAAGACCGGCAAAGCACTTAGAAATTGAAGTTATTAACAGTGTAGGGTACGCACTGCGTACCTTTTTGGAGATCGATGAAAAAGGTTTAAAAACGGTACGCGATGCCTACCCTACATAAACCGATTGGTGTTACCCCAGGAGAACCCAATGATTGAAGCTATCCTGATCACTGCTGTACTCGGAATCATCGCCTTAAGCGTGCCGCCAATTCGGCGTAATGTGCTGACTCGTCCGCTGTTCAACAAGATGCGTCGACTATTGCCGCCGATGTCGCAAACCGAACGAGAAGCTTTGGAGGCTGGTAAACCTTGGTGGGATGCGGAATTGTTCACCGGCAAACCCGATTGGCGCAAACTCAACAATCTGCCTGCTGCCCGATTAAGTGAGGAGGAACAAGCTTATCTCGATGGCCCGGTCGAAACCTTGTGCAGTATGCTCAACGACTGGGACATCACCCATAATCGCCGGGATTTGCCGCCGGAAGTTTGGGATTACATCAAGCAGCACAAATTTTGCGGCATCATCATTCCCAAACAATACGGCGGTTTGGCGTTTTCCGAATTCGCCCATTCTCAAGTGGTGATGAAAATTGCCAGCCGCAGCACCACCGCTGCGGTGACGGTGATGGTGCCCAATTCCTTGGGACCTGCCAAATTGCTATTGGCTTATGGCTCCGAACAACAAAAAAATCACTACTTGCCGCGTCTGGCCGAGGGTCAAGAGATCCCAGCGTTTGCACTGACCGGTCCGCATGCAGGCAGCGATGCCGGAGCCATGCCCGATATCGGTGTGGTGTGTTACGACATGTTTGAAGGCCGGGAGCAGCTGGGCATTCGCCTCAATTGGGAAAAACGCTACATCACGCTCGGGCCCGTCGCCACTGTGCTGGGGCTGGCGTTTAAGTTGTACGACCCTGAACATTTACTCGGTGAGCAAGAAGACATCGGTATCACATTGGCGTTAATCCCAACCAATACACCGGGCATTTCCATCGGCAAACGGCATTTTCCGTTGGATTCAGGTTTTCAGAATGGTCCGAACTGGGGTAAAGATGTGTTTATTCCTATCGACTGGATCATCGGCGGTGCCGCTCAGGTTGGTAAAGGCTGGACCATGTTGATGCAGAGTCTCGCGACCGGCCGAGCGATTTCATTGCCTGCGCTCAGTGTCGGTGCGGCTAAATTTGTCTGTCGCAACAGCGGTGCTTATGCCCGTATCCGCACGCAATTCAATTTGCCGATTGGCGCTTTTGAAGGCATTGAAGAAGTCTTGGCGCGCATGGCGGGAAACACTTATTTAATGGATGCGGCGCGCCAAGTCACTTGCGCAGCGCTGGACGACGGTGAGAAACCCGCGGTAATTTCCGCAATTTTGAAATACCAATTGACCGAAGGCATGCGCCGGATCGTTAACGACGGCATGGATGTACAAGCCGGTTCCGGAATTTGCTTGGGGCCGTCTAATTATATCGGTCGTTTGTATCAGGTGATTCCGGTCGGGATTACTGTGGAAGGCGCGAATATACTGACGCGCACTATGATGATTTTTGGTCAGGGTGCGGTACGTTGTCATCCTTTCATTCAAAGTGAAATGGCCGCTTTGAATGCAGCAGACTTAGTGCAATTCGATGCAATTCTTTGGCGGCATATCAGATTTTTCTTGAACAATCTGCTGCGTGGCCTGTGGTTCGGTTTCGGTGGCGCGGCGCTGGCGAAAACGCCGGGAGACCAACATACCCGGGGTTATTATCGACAATTAACTCGGCTTAGTACTGGTTTTGCGCTAGTTGCCGATTTTGCGTTGCTGACATTGGGCGGCAATCTCAAACGTAAAGAACGTATTTCCGGGCGTTTTGCTGATGTACTGAGTTATTTGTATTTGTGTTCCTGCGCACTCAAACACTTTGAAAACCAAGGTGCGCAAGTCGATGATTTACCTTTGCTACATTGGGCCTGCCAACATAGTCTACATCGCGCGCAGCAATCTTTATTGGCGGTGTTTTGGTTATTGCCGTCTAGAATTCCGGCAGTGTTATTACGTGCCGCGCTGTTTCCGCTTGGCAAACCCTATGCGCCGCCGCAAGACCGGCTAGTAGGTCAATTAGCGCACTTATTGCTCACCGACAATCCGGCCCGTGATCGTTTGACAGCCGGTATCTACATTAATGACGATCCCAATGACCCCACCGGCCGCATTGAAACTGCCTTCAAAGCGGTATTGCAGGCCGCACCCATCGAAACAAAACTTCGGCTTGCTCAAAAGCAAGGTTTGCTTAGTAAAGGGATAGTAGAAAGCGTCTTAAAAGAGGCGTTATCAAAAGGCATCATCACAGCGGCTGAAGCAGGGTTAATCAACCAGGCCGAACAAGCCCGATTGATTGCGATAAGCGTCGATGATTTTGCGCCTGAACAATTAACCGGCGGCGTTAAACATTAACGGTGTTCGATATGGCCGCGAGCGGTGCTTGCGCCCGAAGTTAGCCGGTCACGTTAATACCATCTAAAGCCATCCGCGTTGATTCAGTATAATGATCAACACATTCATTCACTAACAGCATTACTTATGTACAAATACGATGGTCGCGTGGTTTATCAAAGCCACGATGATGAAGGCATTTTAGAGGTTGTCGAAGTCGATGGCCTGCGCTCGCTGCATTTTGGGTCGTTGCCTCGACAAAGCACGATAAAGTTGGCTGATCCAGACCAGTTGCAACTGCCTTATGTGCGCGCTATGGCCAGCTGGCTTTTATTTAAAGAGTCGTTAGATGACGAGGCGTTGGTGGTTGGTTTAGGCGGCGGCTCGTTAACCCGACATTTGTTACAGAATTTTCCTGATTGCAAGTTAAAAGTCGTCGAATATCGGCGCGATGTCGTCAAAGTCGCGCGCAGTCACTTTGATTTACCGTTGGATCCTCGTCTAAAAATCATTGTCGATGATGGCGCGCGCTTTATCCGGCAACGCAGCGATAGCCATGCGGAACGCTTTAGCTTGTTGTTTATTGATGCCTTCGACGATGTCGGCATGGCTGAATCAATCCGCAATGAAGCTTTTTTCGATGCTTGCAAGGCGATAATGAAAACCGATGGTATGATGGTCATTAACTTGTGGGGCGGCACGAATAACCCTGAATTTCAACAGGTTGCATTATGGTTGGGGCGGATTTTCGATTGGAAGATTTTGTTTCTTCCGGTATTGGACCGAGGCAACATTATTGGTTTGGCGTTTAATTCCAAAACCCCGGTGTACTCCTTAAAAGCATTACGACTTCGCGCCGCCGCCCTTGAACAACAGTATCGGATTGAGTTTCCCCTCTTTTTAAGAGACTTGGTTAAACACAATACCAGCATCATCAACAATACAATTAAATCCTAATGTCTTTAGCTTCCACCACGCCACCCAACCTTTTTAGTTACCGTAAATACTGGGCGCAGCGCTTTGGCGTCGCACCATCTTTACCCATGACCCGTGCCGAAATGGACGCGCTGGGCTGGGACAGTTGCGACGTCATTTTAGTCACCGGCGATGCCTATATTGATCACCCAAGTTTTGGTATGGCGCTGATTGGCCGGGTGCTGGAGGCACAAGGCTTTCGGGTCGGCATCATCTCGCAACCGGATTGGACCAGCGCCGGCGATTTCAAAAAACTGGGCCGTCCGAATCTGTTTTTCGGCGTCACCGGCGGCAACATGGATTCGATGGTCAACCGCTACACGTCCGATAAAAAAATCCGTTCTAACGACGCTTACACCCCGAACGGCGAAGCGGGCAAACGTCCTGATCGCGCCGTCAATGTCTATTCTCACCGCTGCCGTGAAGCCTTCAAGGATGTGCCGATCATTATCGGCGGCATTGAAGCCAGCCTGCGACGCATTGCTCATTACGATTATTGGTCCGACCAAGTGCGTAAATCGGTACTGCTGGATTCCAAAGCTGATTTGTTGGTATACGGCAATGCCGAGCGGCAAGTGGTGGAAATCGCCCATCGATTAGCCAATGGCGAAGCGATTTCCGAATTGAAAGGCATACGCGGCACCGTACATTTTGTTAAGCAAATCCCGGAAGGCTGGTTGGTTAAAGACTCCACCGATATTGATATTCCGGGCACGCCGATGCCGCCGCAAGACCCGTATCAAATGGAACCGGCTTGCGATAAAAAACCGGACGATAGCAACCCTAATGAAAAAGTCATCCGTTTTGATAAACAGATAATCCGTGATCAACGCGCGCAAACCGTGATTCGCCTGCCTGCTTTTGAAGCCGTCAAAGACGACCCGATACTTTACGCCCACGCTTCGCGCGTCATGCACGGTGAAACCAATCCCGGCAATGCCCGCCCATTGATTCAACAACACGGCAACCGGCAACTGTGGGTAAATCCGCCGCCGATTCCGTTGACCATGAAAGAAATGGACGGCGTTTTTGATTTGCCTTACTCGCGCGTGCCGCACAAAACTTACGGCAATGCCAACGTGCCGGCGTTTGAGATGATTCAGCATTCGGTCAACATCATGCGCGGCTGTTTCGGCGGCTGTAGTTTTTGTTCGATCACCGAGCACGAAGGCCGCATTATTCAAAGCCGCTCGGAAGATTCCATCATCAAAGAAATCGAAGCCATCCGCGATACGTCACCCGCTTTTACCGGCCACATTTCTGATTTAGGCGGCCCGACCGCCAATATGTACCGACTGGCCTGTAAAGACAAAGCCATCGAAACCGCCTGCCGCAAACCGTCCTGCGTGTTTCCCGGTATTTGCCCTAATTTGGATACCGACCACAGCTCGTTGATCAAGCTCTACCGCCGCGCTCGAGCGTTGCCAGGCATCAAAAAGATTTTTATCGCCTCGGGTTTGCGTTACGACTTAGCCGTTGAATCGCCAGAATATGTCAAAGAATTGGTAACACACCATGTCGGCGGCTACCTTAAAATCGCCCCCGAACACACCGAACAAGGCCCGTTATCAAAAATGATGAAGCCGGGCATCGGCACTTACGACCGCTTTAAGGAGATGTTCGATAAATACTCCAAAGAAGCCGGTAAGGAACAATACCTAATCCCTTACTTTATCGCCGCCCATCCCGGCACCAAAGATGAAGACATGCTCAACCTGGCCTTATGGCTAAAACGCAACGGTTTCAGGGCCGATCAGGTGCAGGCGTTTCTGCCCTCGCCGATGTCCATCGCCACCGCCATGTACCATTCCGGCAAAGACACCCTGCACAAAGTCAGCCGCACCAGCGAGAACATCAGCATCCCGAAAAGCTTTAAACAACGCCGCCTGCACAAAGCCTTCTTGCGTTATCACGACCCTAAAAACTGGCCGCTATTACGTGAAGCCCTTAAAGACATGGGCCGCAGCGACTTGATCGGCAACGGCAAACAGCATTTGATACCCACTTTCCAGCCCAAAGGCACGATTGATCCGGCAGAAAAGACGCAGGCTTTTAAGACCAAGTACACAGGCTTTGCTAAAAACAAAACGACTGGAGGACAAAACCATAAACATGGGAGTCGGAAAAAGCCTAGGTAGAATGAGCTCATGACAACTTTATCCATCCACTTACCTGACGATATGGCTGAAAGGCTCAGGAACATCGCAAAAGCTCGTGGTATCAGCCTGAACAAGTTAATGTTTGAACTATCTACCCAATTATTGGCCGAAGAAGATGCAAAACAGCGTTTTATGATCGCTCAACTGAGGGGCAATCCTAAACGGGTATTGCAATTGTTGGATGAGTTGGGGATTTGAGTCAGTGTATTGGTGGGCAAAAAAGCCTGCCCACCCTGACTTGCATGACAAACAAAGTTTATCGGGATCTATGTTGTTGTGTGGCGCGGCTTTTTGCGCAATCTTCTCTGATAATAAGATATATAGTAGTTTCAATACCCTCTATTGAAAGAATAATTTCCAATGTAACTATTTGATTAATCCGCCTTACATAAAGGACTGTTAAGTATGAGTGATGTATCCAAAGCAACAAAACGCTTATATAAAGAAACTAGCGAATTTGTTTTATTAGGCTTAACAGGGAGAACTGGTTCTGGATGCTCAACTGCCGCAGAAATACTATCCTCAACGACCGAGAATATTCCTGAAACCTCAAGGATATACGATACTGTAAATGATAGAATTAAATATAAAATAATCAGGGAATATTCCAGGCGAAACAGGCGTGAATTTGTTTGTATTCAAGTCAAAACAGTCATTACAGCAATTATTTTAGAATTGAACTACGAACAATTTCTGGAAATTTGCACTTCTATTTTAGGCAAAGATGGTAAATCTATCAGGTCAAAGCTAACTGATTTTGAAGTTATTTACGCCACTGCCCATGTAAAAATTAAGGAATACAAAAGCAAACAAGATAATACAGATGAGTTAAAAAGCATTAAAAAGGATTTGGCATGGTCTATATATTTCGAATTCCTTCCTGACTTTTGTGAAAAGCTAAAAGATGTACTTCATAAAAATATTGGCGTGGAGTCTTACACCACAATTTATCAGAAGGTTGGAGACAATATTCGAGCTTCTGGACAAGCAAATTTAGAACACTTTGATGAGGAGAAGATATTCACTATCCCCAGAATAATAAATAAGCTTGTTAAAGTAATTAGGGAAAGAAAACCAGAAGGCGCATTTATAACGATTGATGCAATTAGAAATCCACTAGAAGCAATATATTTTCACCAAAGATATTCGGGGTTTTATCTTGTTTCAATTAATACTCCAAATAATGAGCGACTTTCGCACTTACGAGAATCGCATAAATTTTCCGATGAACAAATAAAGGCTCTAGATAATAAAGAATATCCAAAAAAACTTATTGGAAAAGAAATTTATATCTCTCAAAATGTCCAAAAATGCATTGAAATAGCCGATATTCATATAAACAATCCAGACCGGCAAAAATATAACACCAATGAATTAAAAAGCCAGCTCATATGGTACGTTTCTCTAATATTACATCCTGGATTGGTAACACCGACATCAATAGAGCGGAGTATGCAATTAGCCATCAGCGCAAAATTGAACTCTGGATGCATTTCTAGACAAGTAGGTGCGGTTGTGACCGATAGTAATTTTTCTATAAAAGCTGTCGGCTGGAACAATACACCAGAAGGTCAAATGCCATGCGTCTTAAGGAATGCGAAAGATTTAATTGATGGGGGTGAAGAACATGTCTATAGCTTATATGAAAGAACTTCGGAAGATTTTCGGACGGTATTACAGAATACATTTCGCGGCATTACATCATCACCTTCATCAATAGAGTCACTTGACGGAAGAAATTTATCATACTGCTTTAAGGATTTGCAGAACGAAGTTGATGGTGAAAAAAATCAAGTGCACACTCGGTCTCTTCATGCTGAGGAAAATGCTTTTCTTCAGATCGCCAAATATGGTGGTGGCGGTGTAAAGGGTGGTGTGTTGTTTACTACGGCGAGTCCATGTGAACTATGCTCAAAGAAAGCTTATCAACTTGGAATCGAAAAGATTGTTTATATTGATCCTTATCCAGGAATTGCGAGACAAAATATTTTAGAGTCAGGCGAAAAAACACCAACTTTAATCTTATTTAGCGGAGCGCTCGGGCGTGCCTATCATCGACTATATCAGCCAATAATGGCCTACAAAGACGAAATTCAAATGCTTACTGGTTTCAGTATTTCTGGAGGCACACACAGAAACAAGAGAGAATTAAGAATTAAGCAACTAGAAGAAAAAAATAAGCAGATGGAGGAAGAGTTATTGCATGCAAACGAAACCATTTCAAAACTAAGTGACCACTAGTGATGTTCATAATTGGTTATATAGAAGGCTATGAAATAAGCAATATCTTCTAATTTCTCATCAGCTTGCGGCGTGATTTTTATTTGCTATTCATTTATCCGCCACCCGGAGGCGCTCCTGAATTCGTCGGTTTATTTTAGCAACGTAATCATCATCTATCGTTAACCCTAAACCAGTATTGGCTTGGTCAATTCCCTACTGGATTTTTTGATCCAATTCCTGGTTTATTGATGATTGATTTTTAAATTTTAAAAACTCGACAAAATGCAGAACTTCTAAAGCCAATGGCTCCGGAAAATTTTGCACACCTTGATAAATTTTTTCTGCTGTGTTCATAGTTTAACCTCATAAACTAACTCTTAATATTTGGTTCTCAAGCAGGTACTTATTGTAAAAGAGGCGCTATATAGCTGTTCCGCATGGTATGGAAATGGCTTTAATTCCAGTGTAAGGTTGCCAACACTAACAGATTCGTACTGTTAGTGCGTGCAATTAGTAACCCAATATTTAATCAATGCATATCAACATGATTGGGTTAGCAATTGCCAATCAACCTAAAAAACTTCGATTTCGATGAAAATGGCTTATGCGAGGTTAGAGAAAGTCAGTAAGCCAAGTCTCGTATGTGTCGCGTACCAATATTTGAAGTATTCCAAAGGCCAAAGAAAGTACGCATTGACCACCATAGTATCTACAAGGCTTATGAGTCAGTTAGCATCTTTGTTTAGTGCCGGAAATAAGTTGACCACTACAAAAAGTTGACGTAAAAACTAGGGTGAACTCAGTTTAACAACTACCTGGCTATAAATTTCAGGGCTGGGAATTTAAGCTGGTATCAGGGCACACAAGGGGCATTCACTACATATTCTAAACTTCGCCGAGGGTAACTAATGACTGACTTTAACAAAAACGTTCATGCTTATGTCACTGCAAATGATAGTTTTTATCAATCGCAGCATGGGGAGGATAAGTGGTTAGACGAGTACTTTCATAAAAAGCAAGGTGGCTTTTATGTTGAAGTTGGCGCTTATGACGGATTGGTACTGTCCAATACATATTTTTTCGACGCAGGGAGGGGGTGGAATGGAATTTTGGTTGAACCAGATCCAGATAAAGCCGCGCTTTGTCGTAAAAATAGAGCTAACGCTCATGTTTATGAATGTGCAGCCCAAAGCTCTGAGAAAATTGAAGAAATAACATTCTTTGCAGTTAGCGGCGGAGAAGTCTATTCCACCATTAATCTTAATGACAGTCATCGAGATAGGCTGAATGACTATGGCCTTGAGTATCAAGATATTACGGTTAAAGCGATGACATTAAACCGAATACTCAGTGAGGTTTCTCCCCCCAGCATAGACTTTATAAGTATTGATGTAGAAGAAGGCGAGATGGAAGTGCTTAATGGCTTTGATATTAGAAATTGGAAGCCAAAGATCGTGATTGTCGAGTCAAACGGTGCAGAACGAAAAGCTGAAATTCGAGAATATTTCGTTCGGAATGGATACGCATATTTTCATACGATAGAAATAAACGATTTCTATCGTCCTGTTCTTGGTGGAAGACTTAGCGCATGGATTATTGATGATATTCACTATAACGCTGAAGAGTACAAAAAAAACATTCGTCTTTTTCTCGATAGGCACATTTTATGGCGATTTAACCGAAAGTAATTCGTATAAGGCAATGGGATGGGCTTCTTCCCATCAGGTTACTCACCAAAAATAACGAGGTAAGGCGTAATACCTAGGAAGCGCCTTATTGCGTCGTATGTGGCTTCAACACTTCGTAACCCAGCATTTATCAATTCATATCAAAATATTGGGTTGGTTATTACCAAACCAATCAACAAATCTTCATGCTGAACAATTTCAAGTTTTCTTACCCGCTTTAAAACCCCAGGAGCTAACCATGAATGATAAACAACTTGTTGCCGAGCATGCCGCACGGCTGGTGGATGATGGCATGGTCGT
>Ga0208751_100335_pt1 | contig 14236 bp, 12 predicted proteins | sample LakWasMet22_HOW5_2_FD_183868 | JGI IMG/M metagenome (GOLD analysis project Ga0208751, IMG submission 183868) | Freshwater sediment methanotrophic microbial communities from Lake Washington under simulated oxygen tension - Sediment Metagenome... | ecosystem: Environmental > Aquatic > Freshwater >... | reverse complement strand
AATTTGAAATTCAGCTTTTTTACAGAATCGGTACCCCCGCTAGTCGGCATAGATATAAGCTCAACCTCAGTAAAGATGGTTGAGCTTATTAGTGATGGGCGTGGAGGTTACAAACTTGAGAATTATTCAATCTCACCCCTTGCCAAAGATGCCATCGCTGACGGTAATGTTGGCGATCTTGAAAAGGTCGCTGATGCCATCAAGCTGGGATGGAAGCTACTCGGCTCTCGCGAAAAGCGTGTCGCATTGGCCTTACCTTCATCCGCAGTGATCGCCAAAAAAGTCATCATGTCTGCTGATCTACGCGAAGAAGACATGGAAGTACAAGTAGAGGCTGAGGCCAATCAATACATTCCCTTTTCACTCGATGAGGTGAATATTGACTTCCAAGTGCTTGGTCCTGCCCCCAATAATCCAGACGAAGTTGAAGTGCTAATCGCTGCTGCGCGTAAAGAGAAAATTGAAGATCGCGTGGCTGCGGCTGAAGGTGCTGGATTAAAAGTCATTGTGATGGATGTGGAGTCTTATGCAACCGAGGCTGCGTATACATTGGTGTCTAGCCAGCTTCCTAATGCAGGGCGTGAACAAACCGTAATGATTGTGGACGTGGGTGCGACGATGATGCACATTAATGTACTGCATAATAATGTGCCTATCTATGCGCGTGAGCAAAGCTTTGGCGGGGCGCAGTTAACACAGGAAATACAGCGTCGCTTTGGTTTGTCGCAAGAGGAGGCTGAAATTGCTAAGCGCAAGGGTGGGCTGCCTGAGAGTTATGAAAATGAAGTGTTGCAGCCGTTTGTGCAACTGCTGGCGATGGAAGTTGCGAGGGCCTTACAGTTTTTCACGAGCTCTACGCAATATAATCGCGTTGACCATATTGTGCTGGCTGGCGGCTGTGCTTCCATAGCTGAGATTGCTTTAACGGTGCAAGACCGCACGCAAGTCAATACCATTGTTGCCAATCCATTTCATAGTATGGCAACGAGCGCGAAAGTGCGAGCGCAGCAAGCCACGACAGATGCACCTGCATTATTAATTGCTTGCGGGCTAGCCATGCGAGGGTTCGCAATATGATACGCGTCAATCTATTACCACATCGTCAAATAAGGCGTGAGGCCAAGCAGCGTGAATTTGGTTTGATGGCGTTGTTTACGGCCATCGCAGCTTGCGCGATTTTGTTTGTGGCTTACACCATCATCAATAGTAAAGTCGAATCTCAGTTAGAGCGCAATCAGCGACTTAATAATGCGATTACTAAGTTAGATAAAGAAATTGCTGACATTAAAGATTTGCGTGAGCAAATTAGTGCAATGCTCGAGCGTAAGCAGGTGGTTGAGAATTTACAGACCAATCGCAGCCAAGCCGTGATTGTTTTTGATGAACTTAGTCGTCAACTGCCAGAAGGCATGTATCTTAAAAGCGTCAAACAAGAGGGTAAGGTTATTACCATTGAAGGGGTCGCTGATACCAATGCCAGAGTGGCGACATTGGTGCGTAACTTTAACCAGTCTACTTGGCTCGAGTCTCCTATATTGATAGAAATTAAAGCAATCACAGTGGGTGCACAGAAACAAAATCTATTTACGCTCAAGGTGAGTTTAAAGACACCGACAGCAGAAGCGGATGATGCTGGAGCCAAGGCGAAAGCTGGAAGTGCGAGAAAATCATGAAGTTAGAAGACTTTAATAATATAGATATCAATAACGCGGGTAGTTTGCCTGCGCCGATGAAGGCAGTGCTTCTGGGGGCTGTTTTTCTGGTGTTGGCCGCACTAGGATATTACTTGTTGTTAAGTCCTGAGATGGAGACCTTGGATACGGAAAAGGCAAAAGAAGCAGAGTTGAGAAAAGTCTACTTCGATAAGAAGAGTCAGGCAATTAATTTAGCTGCGTATCAGGCGCAGATGATTGAAATTGAGAAGACATTTGGTGCGCTATTGAAGCAGTTGCCAGATCGCTCTCAAATTGACGGTTTGTTGACGGATATTAACCAAGCGGGATTAAGCCGCGGCTTGGAGTTTGAGCTGTTTAAACCTGGGCAAGAAACTCAGGCTGAATTCTATGCGGAGATGCCAATATCAATTAAAGTCACCGGTAGCTACCATGATTTAGGCGCGTTTGCGACTGACATCTCAAAACTGTCACGCATTGTGACGCTGGGCGACGTTTTTGTCGCGGGGAAAAATAAAGATGCCAAACCGGATGCTAAGCCTGGCCCTAATGACAGCGGCTTAGTGATGGAGGCCGTTGCAAAGACTTATCGATATTTGGATGCGAGCGAAATCGCAGAAAAGCGTAAAGCTGAGAGCGAAAAAGCTAAAGCAGCTCAGAAAGGTAAATAGTAACTGTGGCTGATATTATTAAACGAATATTTACTTTGCCGATTATCATGCCCCTGTTGGTTTGTGGCATGTTGAGCGCAGGGCTTACTGGGTGCAGCTTTGAAGAAGGTGATGACCTAGATCAATATATGCGCGATGCGACTAAAGATGTGAAGCCTAGAGTTAAGCCGCTACCAGAAGTGCAGCCATATATGGCTTTGCAATATAACGCGGATGGTACGCTGGTTGATCCGTTCCGTGCCCGTAAGGCTGTGAATAAGTCGAGTGTGCTGCAGCCTAATTTGAATCGACCTAAAGAGCCGATGGAGGCTTATCCACTTGAGAGTTTGAAGTATGTTGGTTTGCTTTCTAAAAGTAAGCTGACCTACGCATTGCTTAAAGGACCGGATGAGTCGGTACAGCAAGTTAAACTAGGTAATTATGTCGGGCAGAATTACGGTAGGGTGACAGAAATTAAAGATGGTGAGTTGGTGTTAGTGGAGCTTGTGCAAGATGACCTTACTGGCGACTGGATGGAGCGTACTACAAGTTTAGTATTGCAAGAGTAGTAATTGGTCTCATGAGTTGCCGCTAGCTTTAATTAAAGGTCTCGTGTCTTTAATCGGTTAGTGTTGTAGTTTTAATGAAGTGATGGTTCGTTTGAAGGTAGTTAATTTATTGTGATAGCGCATTAGGCCCTAGAAATTTTATATTTTTAGGAAGTAGGATTTAAGGTGAAATAATGAAAACGAATATTTGGATATCAAAACTTTTGCAGGCAACTATGTTGCTTGGCTTAACCTTAGGTTCGGCTTTAGCTCTTGCTGAAGATCAGGCTGGTCTAACCAATAAAATTGAGAGTGTCGACTATTCAACGCTACCTGGCGGTCGAGTCAGTATTCGTGTGAAAACCACCGAGCCACTAGCAAATCCGCCGGCCGGATTTACGCTCAACAATCCTTCTCGTATTGCATTGGATTTTCCTAAAATTGGCAATGGTTTAGCAAAAAACAATATTCCAGCAGAAGCCGGTGCATTAAAGAGTGTAACGTTGGCGCAAGGTAAAGATCGTACCCGCATGGTGCTTAATCTATCAAAAAACGTAGGTTATAGCACGACAGCAAAAGGGAATGAGGTAACGATTCTATTACAGGCGAATGAGGCGTCAGCAGGCGCTGGGGTGGAGACTAAGTTCTCTGAACCTGTTTTGGGTAATAAGGCCGCCGCCATTAATAACATAGACTTTGTGCGCGGCAAAAATGGCGAGGGGCGCATTATCGTTGATTTGTCGGACGCATCAGCCGGTATTAACATCAAGCAAAAAGGTAAAACTATCGAGGTTGATTTTATTAATACTGACGTCCCCGCTAATTTGCAGCGCCGTTTGAATGTAACTAATTTCAATACGCCAGTGCTTTTTGTGGACACGATTAAGCAAGGAAAAAATGGGCGGATGACCATAGAACCTAAAGGCAATTGGGAGCAGTCAGCATATCAGGCCGATAAGAAGTTCATCATTGACGTGCGTCAGGTGATAGAAGACCCAAATAAACTAGTGCGTGGCTCAAAACCTGGCTATGCCGGTGAGAAACTGTCTTTAAATTTCCAAAATATTGAAGTGCGTGCAGTATTGCAGGTAATCGCTGATTTTACAGGCTTGAATATCATTACTAGTGACACGGTGACCGGAAATCTTACGCTACGTCTTAAAGATGTGCCTTGGGATCAAGCGCTTGAGATTATTATGCAAAGCAAGGGTTTGGACAAGCGCAAGAATGGCAATGTGATTTTAGTAGCGCCAGCGGATGAAATTGCGGCTAAAGAAAAGCAAGCTTTTGAGAGTCAGCAACAAATTGATGATGTTGAGCCGCTTCGCACTGAAGTGTTTACTTTGAAGTATATGAAAGCTGAAGCTCTAAAGAATATTTTAAGTGACCCTAAGCAAAAGATTTTGTCAAAACGTGGCAATGCGGTATTGGATCCACGCACAAACACAGTATTTGTGCAAGATACGCCCAAGTATCTAGAACAGGTGCAGGCGATCATTAATAAGACGGATATACCTGTCAAGCAAGTGATGATTGAGTCGCGTCTGGTAATTGCTGATGATAAGTACAGCAAGGCATTAGGTGCTAGATTAGGCGTCACGCAGACAGGAAGGCCTGGTAGCACCGTCACAACTCTTGGTGGCTCATTAGGTAATCGACCTACGACTGCTACTTCTGCAGGTATTACACAGGGTACACAAAACGGTACAATTCAAACCGCGTTAACAGATACTTTGTATTATAGTCCATCTACAAACACAAATAGTATGTTGACCAGTAGCAACGGGGCACCTGATTTGATGTCGAATCTTGCAGTTGCCAACGCCACAGGTTCAATTGCTTATAGCATTTATAACGTTGCAGCTGGTTTGCTGCTCAATTTAGAGTTGACAGCGATGGAGACTGATCAGCGAGGTAAAATTGTGTCTAGCCCACGTGTTATTACCGCCAATCAGCACAAGGCCAAGATAGCGGCAGGTACCGAAATTCCTTATCTTCAAGCTTCAAGCAGTGGCGCTACCAACGTTGCATTTAAGCCTGCGGTGTTGAGCTTGGAAGTGACGCCGCAAATTACGCCTGATGAGAAAATCATCATGGAACTAGACATTAAGAAAGATAAAGTTGGCCAAATATTCAATGGCGTGCCATCTATAGATACTCAGAATATTAATACCCAAGTGTTGGTAGGTAATGGTGAGACCGCTGTGCTGGGGGGGATTTTTGAGCAAATTGAGCGTGATGATGTAAGTAAGGTGCCATTCTTTGGGGATCTGCCATTATTCGGTAACTTTTTTAAGAAAAAATCTCGTCAAAATGATAAAACAGAATTGTTGATATTTATCACCCCAAGAATAGTGGATGAGCGCCTGACTTTGCAATAATAGGTAGTGTTGGTTATGTAGCAACAATACAGTTCGTTGTTTTGATAAAATGCCCATCTAGAATATGATGGGCATTTTGTTTTGCAGACCATTATGTGGCTACGTGATGGTGCTATTGCAATGCCCTCTTGTTGTGAGAGTGCTGCTGGGTAATAAGGATGGTTTTAATTTGAATAATATCTATTTTATAGGTCTGATGGGTGCAGGTAAAACTACCATAGGACGAATGCTATCCAAACAGCTAGATAAAGAATTTTATGATTCTGATGTTGAAATTGAGCGTAGAACCGGTGTGAAAATCCCGCTTATTTTCGAATTGGAAGGCGAAGATGGATTCCGCAAGAGAGAGACGCTTGCGCTTGAAGAGCTTTGTCAGTTGAACGATATTATTATGGCAACGGGTGGTGGCGCGGTGCTCATGCCTGAGAATCGTGTTTTATTGAAAAGTAGTGGGAAAATTATCTATCTACGGGGTAAGGTAAATGACTTATACCAGCGCACGAGACATGATAAAACTAGACCCTTGCTGCAAGGCGGGAATATGAAGCAAAAGCTGGAGCGTTTGTATTTAGAGCGTGATCCCATCTACACTAGCCTAGCTGATTATATTGTAGATACCGGCGCCCAATCTGCGCTTGAGATTACGACTTATATTGAAGATTTATTGAAAAAGTAAACATGGTTATGCAAACACTAAAAGTAGAATTAGCGAATAGAAGTTACCCAATTTATATAGGACGATCACTTATCTCCAATGTGGACTTGATTCTGCCGCATTTGAAGCGCAAGCATGTGGCTATTGTTACAAATACAACGGTAGCGCCTCTGTATCTTGAGACTTTAAGCAATGCGCTGCAGGCTGCAAGCGTGACGGTGATCCCCATTATATTGCCGGATGGTGAGGCGTATAAGAATAGTGAAACACTTAATCTAATTTATGATGCATTGCTACAAAATCGCTGTGAGCGTAGCACCACACTCATCGCACTTGGTGGCGGGGTAATTGGTGACTTAACCGGTTATGCTGCAGCGACTTATTTGCGTGGCGTTCCATTTATACAGATCCCTACTACGCTGTTATCACAAGTGGACTCATCTGTTGGCGGTAAAACTGGTATCAATCATCCGCTTGGCAAAAATATGATAGGTGCTTTCTATCAGCCACAACTTGTACTGGCCGATATTGATACTCTGCAAACCTTGCCTGCACGTGAGTTTTCTGCAGGCATGGCTGAGGTGATTAAGTATGGCTTAATTCGGGATGCTGAGTTTTTTGATTGGTTAGAAGTGCATATTGAGCAATTAATGGCATTGGATGAGCAGGCAATCACTGAGGCTATTTATCGCTCATGCAAAAACAAGGCAGACGTGGTTGCGCGAGATGAGCATGAAACAGGTGAAAGAGCCCTGTTGAATTTAGGTCATACATTTGGGCATGCTATAGAAAATGCGATGGGCTATGGCGTTTGGCTACACGGTGAGGCCGTAGGTGCTGGCACTATGATGGCTGCAGACTTATCGCAACGCATGGGCTGGCTAACCGTAGATGAGGTTAAGCGGATTCGTCAGTTATTAACGGCTGCCAAGCTACCATTAGATGCGCCAAAATTGGGTGTGGAAAAGTACCTTGATTTAATGCAGCTAGATAAAAAAGTGGCTGATGGAAAAATCAGGCTTGTGCTACAGCAGGCGATTGGTCAGTCAGTCATTACCAGTGATTATGACGCTGAAAAGCTAAAAGAAACCCTGTCTTTATCAACTATCTAATCGATATTGTTTATTCTCGCCTAGCGGCATACTAGGCGAGACATTGCTTACATAAGCAAGTATTTTGTTTAATTATCATCTGAGCCTTGCTGGGAGCTGGTGGCTTGCGAGAAGTGGCTTACCTATATAAGATGCAAGCATGAATACTCTTGCTCCCTACGCTGCCAATCCAGATCAATCTATTGGACGGCATCATGCCGAATCTGCCTCGTCTACGCGCAATGCATTTCAGCGTGACCGAGACCGCATCATTCACTCAACAGCCTTTAGGCGCCTAGAGTATAAAACTCAGGTGTTTGTAAATCATGAAGGTGACCTATTCCGCACGCGGTTGACGCATAGCCTAGAGGTTGCCCAAATGGCGCGCGGCATTGCAAGAACCTTAAATCTGCATGAAGACCTCACTGAGGCCATTGCGCTGGCACATGATCTTGGGCACACACCGTTTGGCCATGCAGGGCAAGATGCACTTAATGATTGTATGCGCGATTACGGAGGGTTCGAGCATAACTTACAGTCGTTACGCGTAGTTGATCAGCTGGAGCAGCGTTATGCGGAGTTTGATGGTTTAAACCTCACGTTTGAAGTGCGAGAAGGCATACTTAAGCATTGCTCAATTAGAAATGCAAAACAGCTTGGCGATGTGGGCGTGCGTTTTATCGAAAAGACCAGCCCTAGCCTAGAAGCGCAGCTGACAAATTACGCAGATGAAATTGCCTATAACAACCATGATATTGATGATGGCCTGCGCTCAGGCTTAATTAGTATTGAGCAGTTATCGACAGTAGGCTTGTTTGCGCAGAATCTGGCTGAGGTTAAGGTGAAGTACCCTGTGCTAGAACAAAAACGACTGGTACACGAAACAATCCGCCGCATGATTAACACCTTGGTTGTGGATTTATGCACACAAAGTGCAAAAAATATTGCGCAACATCAGCCTGTTAGTGTTAATGATATTAGGCAGCTACCGCAATTAATTGGATTTAGTGAAGATATAGCTAAACAAAACTTAAAACTAAAGCAGTTCTTACGCAAAAACTTATATCAGCACTATAAAGTGAATCGCATGAGCGCAAAGGCAGTCAGAATTGTGCGTGAGTTATTCGCGTGTTTTTATGAAAATACAGGATTGTTGCCAAATGAGTTTCAAATCTATGCAGAAGTAGATAAGGCGCGTGCGGTGGCCGATTATATTGCAGGGATGACAGACCGATTCGCGATAAGAGAGCATCGCAAGCTGTTTACAGTAGAAGAGTATCTGTAGGTTTCGCTAATCAACCTGTGCTGTTGGTGCAACTTACGCTAAATTGTTGCGGCAGCTCTGTCGGTGTGTGATCGCTTAGTAGCAGGAAAGTTAGCGTCTGGCTCGCATCGGTAATTCGGAGAGGGCAATAAGCCTAATTAACAAGCCCGGGGCTATAAATTCATCTGCCAAACGTACAATGTTGCAAAATTACAACAAATGTAAGTAATTGTGACAAAAAGCCCAACTTTTAGTTGTAAGCCTAAAAATCTTTGTGCATACTACGTCCTACCTTCTTAGTGAATGCTACTTAAGTAGTAAACGTTGAGAGAGTTTGCAAACTTTCTCTTTGGTTTGGTTGCCGTACGGCAACAAACTGATGAGGTAATCGAGTAATAAAAATAGTAATATTTTTTAGGAGATTTATATGAAAACAACAATTAAATTAGCAGTTGCTTCAGCTTTAGTAGCTGCAGCTTCAAGCGCACAAGCTGGTATCACAATCCCAGCTGGCGATTGGACATTGGACATCGGTGGTGTTGTAAACGCTTACTACACAACTACTAAATACAGCGGTGACGCTGGTGCTGGTACAACTGCACTAGGTTTAGGTGATGGCCACGGCGCATCATCAAACAACATCACTACTGGTTTGTTACCAAACTACTTATCAGTTTCTGGTAAAACACGTCAAAACGATTTAGACGTTGGTTTCACAATCAGCATTAACCCAGGTGCTTCTACAGCTGCTGCTGGTCGTCAATCTGCACAACAAGAAAACCGTCAAGCATTCTTGACATTCGGTGATAAATCATGGGGTTCTATCAAGTTAGGTAAAGATCTAGGTATCTACGCATCTGACGCTATCTTGAACGACATGACATTGTTAGGCGTTGGTGCTGGTGCTGGTTCATTGGCTGGCAATACAACAACATTGGGCCGTATCGGTTCAGGTTTCATGTACGCTGACTGGAAATCACAAGTTGCTTACTCATCACCAAACTGGAATGGCTTTAGCTTCACAGTTGGTTTGACACAAGGTTGGGATGTAACTAACTCAGGTTCAGCAGGTAGCGTTAATGCTGCTGGTACAGGCTTTACTGCTGCAACAAATCCATTCAACAGTGCATCAAGCGACGGCCGTAGCGGTGCGTCATCAGCATACGAAGGTAAAGCTTCTTATGAGTGGGCTGGCGATGTAGCTGGTAAAGTTTGGGCTTCAGGTATCTACCAAAAAGTATCTGGTATGTCTGCTGGTGGTGCTGACCGCGCTCAAGCATTTGACATCGGTACTACAGTAAACGTTGCTGGTTTCGGTTTAACTGGTTACTACGGTAAAGGTGATGGTATCGGCCAAACATTCCAATTGCGTGATGGTTTTGATGCTCAAGGTCGTTCACGTGATTCAGACCAATGGTACGTACAAGGTACATACACAATTCCAGGTGTAGCGACTAAATTAGGCGTTTCATACGGCGAATCTACACTTGACGGTAACTCAGGTGACACATTTAAAGATGTTCAAGACTCAATGTGGACAGTTGGTGCATACCACCCAATCACAAAACACTTGAACTTGGTTGCTGAGTACTCTCAATCAAAACGTGAGTTAGATAACCGCACTACTGCTGATGCTGATGCAAAAGCAAAAACTATCTCTTTAGGCGCTATCTTATTCTTCTAGGATAAGGCAGGGGTTTCCCTGTAGTGTTTAAGTAATAGATTAAAAAAACGGCAACTTAGGTTGCCGTTTTTTTTATAGGTATTGACTAGTAATAAAATATGAAGAGAGCTTGTAATGAATTTATATCCAGTGACAGTCATTAGCGATTTTTATGATAATCCCAATGAAATAAGGCAGTATGCACTTTCTCAGAAGTATACCTATCGTCATGAAATGAAGGATGCTAGCTATGTTTTCCCTGGGTGTCGTACGAAAGATTTACGCGAAATCAGTGCATCTCTTTACGCTAAGGTTTGTAAAAAGTTAATCAGCATCTTTCATGTCCCTGAGCACGATGTGATGCGCTGGCAGATTAGTACTAGCTTTCAAATTGTAGGGGCTGAATATGGCTCTGGTTTGATTCATCAGGATCATAACACCGTATTTGCAGGTGTTCTATATCTAACACCGGATGCACCGTTAGATGCAGGGACATCATTGTTTAGAAAAAATGCTACCTATAATGAGGATTTATATTGGAAGATAATCAAAGAAAATGATGAGCACTTTAAGAACAATGAGCCGATAGACTTTAGTTATCACAGTATGTTTGACGAGGTGATAAGGGTGAATAATGTGTATAACACTTTAATTCTATTTGAAGGCGATATCCATCATTGTGCTAACCAGTTTTTCGGCGATACAAACACTAACGCGCGGTTAGCACAGGTGTTTTTTATCAATAAAATTGACGCGAACAAACAAAGTTCATTTCCAGTTATGCGAGTGAAAAGCCAATCGATTTAATAATTGGCTGAGTGGCTTATCTAGTTGACTGTAAATAACTAGATAAGCTTCGCAAGCTTACTCCTCGATACCTAGTTCCTGAATTTTCCTTGTTAATGTATTGCGCCCCATGCCGAGCTGGTTAGCAGCTTCAATCCTGCGGCCGTGGGTGTGTTCTAGTGCTTTTTCAATCAGAATGCGCTCAAAGATTTGCGTGCGTGATTCCAATACATTTTGTTCGCCACGGTTGAGTGCATCGGTCACTTCTGCAGCTAGTGCTTCTTGCCATGATCCGTTCGAGTCTACTTTGTTGCCATCTTGTTTTAACTCTGGAGGCAGGTCTGCAATGTCAATATTTTGACCTGGCGCCATTACAGTAAGCCAGTGACATACATTCTCTAGCTGGCGCACGTTTCCGCTCCAGTTTACTGCGCTTAAGAATTTGAGTGCTGCAACAGAGGGTTGTTTAGCTTCAACGCCAAGCTCAGTCGCGCTGTGCTGTAGGAAGTGCTTAATCAGCAGCGGGATATCCTCACGGCGTTCACGTAGGGCTGGTAGGCGTAGGCGAATTACGTTCAGGCGATGAAATAGGTCTTCGCGGAATAAGCCGTTTTTAACGCGCTCTTCCAAGTCTTGGTGGGTGGCTGCAATAATGCGCACGTTGACTTTTATCGGTTGGTGGCCGCCAACACGATAGAATTGACCATCACTCAGTACGCGCAATAAGCGTGTTTGGAGGTCCGCCGGCATGTCGCCGATTTCATCTAAAAACAAGGTGCCAGTGTCTGCCTGCTCGAAGCGCCCACGGCGACCTGCAGCCGCGCCGGTAAACGCGCCGCGTTCATGACCAAACAGTTCTGACTCTAATAAGTCTTTAGGTATGGCGGCGGTATTGATGGCGATAAACGGTTTATCTGCACGTGGGCTGTGGCGATGTAATGCACGTGCTACAAGCTCTTTACCACTGCCAGACTCACCGTTGATTAGTACCGTGGCATGCGAGCGGCTTAAGCGACCAATAGCTCTAAAAACCTCTTGCATGGATGGCGCTTGGCCGATGATTTCAGGCGTGTCTTCAGCCACTGAGCTGAAGCCGTTTTCAGAGGCTTGTCTGGTACTTTCTTCTACAGCACGTTTAATAATGTCAATTGCTTGATCAACATCGAAAGGTTTGGCAAGGTATTCAAACGCACCGCCCTGAAAGGCGGCAACTGCGCTTTCAAGGTCAGAGTAGGCGGTCATGATGATGACCGGGATGTCTGGGTGTCTGCGTTTGATCTCGCTCAGAAGGTCTAAACCTGAGCCATTCGGCATGCGGATATCACTGACGACAACTTGTGGTTGCTCGTGATCTAGCGCATTGAGTGCTTCTACCACTGAGGAGAACGTTTTGAACTCAAGGTCGGTACGGGCGAGCGCCTTTTCAAAGACCCAGCGTATAGATTTGTCGTCGTCAATAATCCAAATTGGTTTCATAGGTTTCTCATTTATCAGTAGTGCTATGTAAGCTGCACAAAATTTTGCTTATTATTTTCTTTGTATCTACTTCATTTAACATCGTGTTCTGCAGAGTGCAGCGCACGACTATTGCATTTTTGCTGCCGGTTTAATTGCTGTAGTTTCAATAGGTAACAGTATCGTGAAACGGGTGTTGCCTGGAGTGCTATCGCAATCAATCATGCCGTGGTGCTGAGTGACAAAGGTTTGGGCCAGTGTTAGGCCAAGCCCGGTTCCGCCTTCGCTGCCAGATACCAGTGGGTAGAAAATGCGGTCACGTATATCCGCAGGAATGCCTGGTCCGTTATCAATAATTTCCAGTTTAATGGCAACACGGTAGCGTTTTCTGGCTAGGGTCACTTGTCTTTCTGCGCGTGTTTTAAAGGTAATTTGGCTGTTAGGTGTTTTATTGGATTGCATCGCTTGTACGGCGTTGCGCGCAATATTTAATACCGCCTGTATCAGTTTTTCGCGGTCACCAATAATTTCTGGTAGGCTTAAATCATAATCACGTTTGATTAAAATGCTACGAGGAGATTCTGCAAGTAGCAAACTACGCACGCGCTCTAACACTTCGTGAATATTGGTTGGTTGGTACTTAGGTACGCGATGCGGGATTAAAAGCCTATCCATTAGCGCTTGTAGTCTATCTGCTTCTTTAATAATTACTTGTGTGTATTCGCGCAGGCTAGGTGATGGCAGTTCGTGCTCTAGCAGTTGCGCTGCACCACGTAAGCCACCAAGCGGGTTGCGGATTTCGTGCGCTAAGTTACGTAATAGTTCTGCATTGGCCTGTTGTTGGATGAGCATGCGCTCTTCACGGGCGATCCTTAATTGCGCATCCATCGGTTGGAACTCTAAAATCAAGCTCGCTACAACTGACTCTATTGGTGTTACCGTACAAGTGACGGCAAACGAGTTGTGTCGGTGGGTGCTGATAGTGAACTCATGTTCACGGAATGGGCTTTGTTCTTTAATGGCGTTGTTCACTGCGAGCATTAAGATTTCGCAGTCTGGAAACACCTCATTGATATGCTGACCAACGATTTGAGTTGCACTAAAGGCGAATATAATCTCGGCACCGGGGTTAACGTAAGCGACACGGCAGTGATCATCCAGTAGGATGATTGCGGTTGCTAAATGTTCTAGGCCAGCAAAGTGGTCTGGCGTTGGTTGAACCATAATAGTGCTTCACTCGTCATTTCATTGATTGACTTACCATAAGCAAAAGGCAGACCAGTTTTAACATATGGTATGAATTAGTTTGTAAAATATGCCACAGTCATGCATGGTGGTTATTAACCCATTGAATATCAATGTTAAAAAACTTTTTAGATGCTAAATATCTGGATTTTCTTAATCAGTAAAATCTATTAGATCCAGATATTGATGGGTTTAAGTATAGCAGGAATAGAAAACAAAAAAGCCACCACTGCACCTAAATGGTGCGATGGTGGCTTTGCTCGTTATTAAAGCAGGGTAATTAGCGCAGTGAGTCGAGTTCTTTTTGCAAAAGCTCAATATTCTTTTTGTGGTTGTCTACGTTGGCCTGCAGGTTTCTCATTTTTTCTTCAAATTTTGGAACGTTCCTAAAAGTCTGCCCTGTTGCAGTTCTGTAGACTTCTGGGTTGGATTCGCCTTCTGCATAAGCTTTTTTCGCCTCTTCTAGCGCTTGTTTCTCAGCCTCAAGCTCGTTTTGCAAGATTTCTCTACGTTTGCCATCGCGCTGATTTTGTGTGTTGGCATCTACGCGCGGAAAGCTATCAGGCGTAGCTGTTCGCTTTGAGGGCGCAGGGCTAGCTTTTGGTCTGTTATCGTTAGTGATGGCGTTGGCGTCAGGGTCTAGCTCGAGGCGGGTGGCGCCTTTGCTTTTAATATTAGAGTAAGTCACTCGGCCATCGGCATCTACACGCTTATAAATTTCAGCAAATGCATGGCTTGAGAGCGTAATAGCAATCAGTGATAAAAATAAGTGTTTTTTCATGAGGTGAGTTTATTAGAGTTGATCAAATAAGGCAACATGGATTA
>Ga0208751_100333_pt1 | contig 14387 bp, 6 predicted proteins | sample LakWasMet22_HOW5_2_FD_183868 | JGI IMG/M metagenome (GOLD analysis project Ga0208751, IMG submission 183868) | Freshwater sediment methanotrophic microbial communities from Lake Washington under simulated oxygen tension - Sediment Metagenome... | ecosystem: Environmental > Aquatic > Freshwater >... | reverse complement strand
ACCGCAGAAATTGCTTCCTGTGCTTCTTCCTCAGATTTGGGAGGTCGTGTCCATGAGATCGGGTTGTCGAGGAAGTTAGAAATCTCTTCGGTCATTCTTGCGACTAAATCCGCCACAGGCCGCAGAGTGTCATACTCCACATCGAGTTCACCGGCTATCCGGCGTGTTAGCGCCTTAATACGAGTCCAATGCTCGGAAGCAATCCCGCTGTGATATCCCAGGTTTAGTCGTGCGACCCAAGGTTTCTGGAATTTGTCCGTGGCTTTTTGTGCGGCGAATGCGATTCCAGTTGGATCGTATATCGGATATGCCTCCGGAAGAATTGGTGGCTCAATCGAAATGCTGAAAAACGTGATCAAGCGTTCCAGCTCTAAGACAACACCCCGTGGCAGTTTCGCGTTCGCGGCATGGAGTCCTCCCAGCATGAATGATTGTTTTTCCAATACATGGGCCATGGCCGAAACTACAGATGAGCTTAATATGTCGCGGAGATTATTAAGGTAATTGCCAACAGAATCCATAACATGGGCACGCTTCTCCGTGATGGTGGGCAAATTAGCCCCTTTTACCTGATCGAAATGCGTGAAGGCAATTGCAAGCTTTCCATAGTTTCCGCTTGATGCAACTGATCTAAGCACTGCCTGGGCGGCTGCCTGAATCGGCTGTTCAGCATTGTCGACCAGTAGGATGACGTCTACCTCCGAATATTTGCGAGTAATGTGCGTAGTAACGCTGGCAGATGAGTCGGCGGTATGTCCGAGGCCCTGGCCGTCTAACAGAACCATCTTTTGCTTCATCGCTGAAAATTCAGGGAACAAGGGGCCGGTTATACGGATACCATCAACCAGTGGCGTAAGCAATCGCCCAAAGGATTGCGCATAGTTACTGGAGAACCATCGTATCTGACGGATGAACTCTCCTCGGTCTGCTGTTTCGTAGGTCCAATAATCTGGCCAACGCGACGATTTACGAGGTCGGTGCAAGGCTCCAGCGGGCAAGAGTTCAAAGCGCTCAACGACATCCGACATAATATCGTGGACCAAGTCAGAGAATTCAGATGTTTCTTCTACCTGCTCTTGGAATATCTCAAGTGCAGCGCTTGCATCTTCTGCTGATAGGCCCGCAGGGTCACCAAAATCTGCACGAGTGCGAGCAATAATAGGCTCAGATATTGCATGGACACGCCTGACGTAGGCAGTCAATGCAGCTTGGTTTCTCCGGGAATCTTCTGACGACACGAGTTCGTCATCTTCCGCTACTGTTGGAATCTCCATCTCATTGCCGAACGACCAGTCATCGTCCTGCGCGGTCGTGGTGCTACTCTCTTCCCGCCAAGAACCTAGTGTATAAGTAAGGCGAAACCGTTGATCAGGGTGATTCAGGAGTCGTTCGGCGATCCGTGCATCGCTCTCGTTTTCCCATACGGCTGTGCAGGCGTTTAGAAGGCAGTCTTCGATGTTTGCCTGTACGAGGAATTCCGTGAAGAATGTCACTGCAGCTCGGAATGATCCATGGGCAGGAATGACCTCAATATCCGAAACTGTGGTCTTGGCTGTGGATGTAGAGGGAAATCGATCTTTTTCAGGGTCGGAACCAATTAGATGGCGCAATAGAGAGGTCTTGCCAGCTCCCGTCGTTCCGACGAAGAGCACTCGTGCATAGTCTTCTTCCTTGCCTGGCAGTGGAAGATAGCTGTCACGAAGAGCTTTCGAGTCAGATTGTCCTGCCTGGATGTCGTCGAAGAAGGCTTCGACAATAATTGGGTCAAATCGGCTTTCGGCTTCTTGGCGACGGGTGGTGTTCCACCATGCTTCATCATTGAGAAGCTCGTTCATTTGGGAAACGAGGGCATCAGCCCGATCTTCGTCTGTCGTATTGAGGCCGCGCCTTACCTTCAGGCCGGGGCGGTTTTTGCTGTCGTTTCGTAGGGGGTGACGAAATGAAATGCTGAACCCAGGGCGATTCTGCGTGCGAGACTTTGAAGCCGTATAGCGCATGTTGTTCTCCGTTGTTCCGTTGTTCTGTGTTGTGGCAAAATATATACCTCTAACTTCGATCTGTCAATTATTTTGGAACAACATTGGACAACGATAAACCCATGCTTGCGAGCACTCGCTTTTGTTAGCCAAGTCTTTCGATAACTTCGCTACGATACCAACAGAAAAAAGATAGCAATCCAGAGTAGCGAATATGTAAAGTATGCTATATGATTACAGGTGAACCACTTTAAACCGGAGTAGCAATTATGGCTACAGAAGCATTTACCGTCAGGGCTGAATCAGAACTTGTCCATCAACTTGATCATTTGGCCGATTCGTTGGACAGATCGCGTAATTATTTAGTGAATCAAGCGCTCAAGGAGTACCTTGAACATCATGCTTGGCAGATCGAGAAAATTACCCAAGGTATCGCTGCGGCAGAGCGTGGCGAATTAATCGCGCATGATGACGTGATGCGCGAAATGGAAGATTTGATCGCCGGTAAAGTCCAAGGAAACTTGTGAAAATTGTCTGGACCGAACCTGCGCGACAAGATTTGCGGCAAGCCTTTATCTATATAGCCAAGGATAGTCCGAAAGCGGCAGCCAAGGTGCTTTCGCTGATTAAAGAGCGCACTGTTTTACTGCAAGATAATCCCCTTCTCGGCCGAATGGGACGAGTCGACGGAACGCGGGAATTAGTTATTACGGGCTCCCCTTACATTCTGCCGTATCGCGTGAAAGAGAACCAAATTCAAATCTTGGCGGTATTTCATGGCGCAAGACAATGGCCTGAACATTTCAATTGATTGATCAAAAAGCCAAAAGAACGGAGCCATAACATACGTGCTGAAACTCGAAGACATTCATAAAGATGCCGCTCTCAGCGGAATAGAACCAGATCAAATTGTCCGTGTGGTGACTACGGAGCCAGTAGGCGACCATGCGCTTACTGTCTATTACCGAACCGCCGATGGAAAATTAGCGGAACGGATGCTGTTTCGAACCGATGAACCCAATCTCTCCTTGGCTGAAGCTGGGCGACCTTGGGCTTTTGATGCTCCTGGTGATCAGTTCAAATTAGGGCTTGAGGCTTATCGTATTCAACTAGCCCATCTTTTCGATCCGATGATGGCAGTTCATACGTCCAATGTGGAACCGCTGCCGCACCAAATCTCTGCCGTTTATGAATCTATGTTGCCCCGTCAGCCATTGCGGTTCGTCTTGGCCGACGATCCCGGCGCCGGTAAAACCATCATGGCGGGCCTATTTATCCGTGAACTGCTGATGCGGGCCGACGCCAGGCGTATTTTGATCGTTGCGCCGGGCAGTCTCGTCGAGCAGTGGCAGGACGAGCTCTATGAAAAATTCGGGGTGGAATTCAAGATTTTCAGTCGGGAGCTGGATCAAACCTCGCATTCTGGCAACGCCTTTAATGAAAACTCGTTGCTGATTGCACGGCTGGATCAGATATCACGCAACGAAGAGCTGCAAAACAAGCTGCAAGCGACCGATTGGGATTTAATCGTGGTCGACGAAGCGCACAAAATGTCGGCCAACTATTTCGGCAGCAAGGTCAACGAAACCAAGCGATTTAAATTGGGCAAACTCTTGGGCTCCATTTGCCGGCATTTTTTGCTGATGACCGCCACGCCGCACAACGGCAAAGAAGAAGATTTCCAACTCTTCATGTCGCTGCTGGATGGTGACCGATTTTATGGCAAGTTCCGCGAGGGCGCTCACAAGGTCGATATTTCCGACATGATGCGCCGCATGGTCAAAGAGGATTTGCTCAAATTTGACGGCACGCCGCTTTTCCCGGAACGACGGGCTTATACGGCCAACTACGAACTCTCTGGACTTGAATCGGCACTCTATGCCGATGTAACCGACTATGTAAAGGAAGAGATGAACCGGGCCGACAATCTGGACGGCAAGCGTAAAGGCACTGTCGGTTTTGCATTGACGCAATTGCAACGGCGTTTGGCATCCAGTCCAGAAGCGATTTATCAGTCTTTAAAACGCCGCCGGAAGAAACTTGAAAATAGGTTGCGGGAAGAAAAGCTGGTCAACCGTGGCCATTATGCCGCCGAAACATTGACCCAATTTAATGGGTATAAGGATGTTCCCGAAGACCTCGACGAAGCCGCCGAGGAAATGTCTGGTGGAGATTATGAGGAATGGGTCGAAAATGTCGTTGATCAGGCGACTGCCGCTCGAACGATTGAAGAATTGCAGGCTGAAATCATCATTTTGGAGGCTTTGGAAGAAAAAGCCCGACAGGTGGTTCATTCTGGCCAGGATCGTAAGTGGGAAGAGTTGTCTGCCCTGCTTCAGGATCGCCCGGAAATGTACGCCAATGGCGGTTCACGGCGAAAATTGATCATTTTTACCGAACACAAAGATACCCTGAATTATCTGCATGATCGCATTACCGGTATGCTGGGCAAGCAAGATGCGGTGGTCGTCATTCATGGAGCAGTCAACCGCGATGATCGGCGCAAAGTCCAGGAACGGTTTCGTAACGATCCGGATGTCCTGGTTTTGCTGGCGACCGACGCCGCCGGCGAAGGTGTGAACCTGCAAAACGCCAATCTGATGGTCAATTACGACCTACCCTGGAATCCCAACCGCCTGGAACAACGTTTTGGCCGTATTCACCGTATCGGCCAGACAGAAGTTTGCCATTTGTGGAACATGGTGGCGAATGAAACGCGTGAAGGCGAAGTCTTTCAGCGGCTGTTCGATAAGCTGGAGATCGAGCGTGCCGCTTTAGGCGGCCGCGTCTTCGATATTTTGGGCGAAGCTTTTGAAAATCATTCTTTAAAAGACTTGCTGATCGAGGCTATTCGCTATGGCGAGCGGCCAGACATAAAGGCTAAATTGAACCAAGTGATCGAGGGGGCTCTTGATACCTCCCACCTTAAAGCGATCATGGATCGTAATGCTTTGTGCGAAGAACATATGGGCCTGGAACAGCTTTTTGCCATCAAAGAAGAGATGGACAAAGCCGAAGCCCGTAAACTCCAGCCCTATTTTATTCGTGCATTTTTTTCGGAAGGTTTCAAACTGTTGGGTGGTGAGATGCGTCCTCGTGAAGAAGGTCGTTTTGAAATTCGCCATGTTCCGGCTGTTATTCGTGAGCGCGACCGGGTAATCGGGGAAACACGTACCCCTGTCGTTTCAAAGTACGAGCGGATTTGTTTTGAAAAACAGCACATCCGCGTGGACGGCAAGCCGATGGCTAGTCTGATCCATCCCGGGCACCCGTTAATGCATGCAGTCATCGACCTGGCGCTGGAAGCCCATCGCAACAAACTCAAGCAAGGCGCCGTTCTGGTCGATCCGAACGATGATGGTTTAGAGCCAAAAGTTATGTTCATGCTCGATCACCGCATTCGCGAGGGTTCCGGAGAGTCTACAAAAGACGCTTCCCGCCGATTACAATTTGTTGAGATCAATGAACGTGGTCAGACTCTACATGCAGGCTGGGCTCCTCACCTCGATTTACAGCCCATTGATGAGTACGATCTAAAACTGGTTGCCGATGTGTTGAATGCGCCCTGGATCTCTAATAATCTAGAATCTTCAGCTTTGGCGCAGGCTTCGCAAAAACTGGCGCCGGAACACTTCAATGAAGTCAGGGTAAGGCGGGAACGGCAGGTTGATAAAATTCTGGCCGCCGTCAATGAACGCCTGGTGAAAGAAATCAATTATTGGTCCGACCGCTATATTAAACTCACTGATGATGTGGCTGCGGGGAAGCAACCGAGATTGCAACCGGACAACGCCAAACGCCGTGTTGAAGAGCTGACCGCTCGCTTGGAACAGCGCAAAAAAGAGTTGGAAGCCATGCGTCACGTGGTTTCCAGCACACCGGTGGTGATTGGCGGCGCTTTTGTAATCCCTCAAGGACTTCTGGCGCAGCGCAAAGGCGAAGCTACGTTTTGCGTCAATGCACAGGCTCGCTCGCGTATCGAACAGATTGCCATGCGGGCCGTAATGGAAGCAGAGCAACGTTTAGGGCACAGCGTTTCCGATGTTTCAGCTGAAAAATGTGGCTGGGACGTGACCGCCAGACCGCCCAAACAGGATGGGAAGTTGCCCGAAGATCGGCATATCGAAGTCAAGGGCCGGGCGAAAGGCCAAAGTACGATTACCGTGAGTCGCAATGAAATCATTTACGGCTTAAATCAAAAAGAAAAATTCCTGCTTGCCATCGTCGAGGTCGATGAGAACGGCGAGTTCGAGGGGCCACACTATATACGCAACCCCTTCCAGCGAGAGCCGGATTTTGGCGTGGCCAGCATTAATTATGATATGAATGACCTACTTTCCAAGGCACTTGGCCCGGAACAAACCCTGTAACGAAAACTGACACTCATGAGCCAAAATATAAAATTTCCAAAGAAACTAATTGAAGTTTCATTGCCATTAGATGCAATCAACCATTTCTCTTCTTTGGAAAAATCAATTAGAAAAGGTCACCCATCAACACTCCATATGTGGTGGGCAAGACGTCCAAACTTGGCTGCTAGAGCAATAATTTTTGCTCAATTAGTTAATGATCCTGGTGGTGATAGAGGATGGTTAAAGGGTAGTACAAAAAAAGAATGCGAAAGAAAGAGAAAAGAAATATTCGATGTTTTGATAGATCTTTGTAAATGGGAAAATAATAATAATGATTCAGTTATAGAAAGGGCTAGAAAATTAATTATTGAAAGCTGGAAAGAGACATGTATTCTAAATAATATACCGCCTGATGATGATTTAGACTTGAAATTATGGGATCCATTTTCCGGTGGGGGCACAATTCCATTGGAAGCAGCTAGATTAGGCCTTACTGCCTATGCATCTGATATTAATCCAATACCAGTTATGCTAGCAAAAGCCAGCTTAGATATACCGGCTAGAATTTATAAGTATGCACCTATAGGAGATAAAAAAGGGCAAGTTCTCATAGAAGGAAGTTATGGTTATGAAAATTTATCGAGTGACATTATTTATTATGGAAATAAGCTTTTATCCAGTGTAAAGGATGATTTATGTTACCTGTACCCAAAATATTATGATTTAGAAAATAAATGTGAAGAAGACGTTATTTGTTGGATATGGGCAAGAACAATAAAAAGCCCTAATCCTGCATTCAGCGAATGCGAAGTACCTCTTGTTAAGTCATTCACTCTTTCCTCGAAGGGGAATGGAAAATTTCTTTATCCTATTGTAAATACAGAAAATAAAACATGGAAATTTGAAATTGTTGATAAATTCGCAAAGTCAGACATGGACGGTACTGTTGGTAGAAAAGGTGCAATTTGTATAATGTCCGGCGCTAATATTCCTCTAAAACACATTAGAGAAGAAGGAAGAAAGGGAAGAATCGGGCATAGATTAATTGCTATTGTTACTAGGAAAAAAAACGGAAGAGGCTTCTATGCTGCAAATAAAGAACACGAGGACATTGCAAAAAATGTTGAAGTCAATGATTTTCCTACTGGAGAAATAGATCATTGGGCTGGTTGTACAAAACTATTCACTAAAAGACAAACAAAAACTCTAGTTTCACTATCAGACGGCATAAGCGAAATATACAAAATTGTTATTGATGACTTTAAAATTAAACATAAAGATTATTCAGAATATGCTGAAGAATACGCAAAATCAATATGTATTTATTTAGCTCTAGCTGTTTCCAAGACAACGAATAGAGCTAATTCTTTAAGCGCATGGATGCCGTCAGTAGAATGTCCTGGACATCTATTCTCAAAGCATGCAATTCCAATGAATTGGGACTACTCAGAAACTAACATTCTATATGGGCCAAGCGGTTCATTTTTATCTATGCTAGAGACGACTGCTGATGGTTTAAGGAAATGTTTTGTTGGTGACAACACTAAATCTAATTCATTTTTTGCTAATGCTGCTACATTTCAAGGAATAAAAAACGCAGTAATTTCAACTGACCCACCATATTACGACAATATACCATATTCAAATTTATCTGATTTTTACTATATATGGCTGAGAAGGTCTTTAAAACATATAGCGCCAGATTTGGTGCCAACCATGTTGACACCCAAATCAGAGGAGCTAGTTGCTAATCAATTCCGACATGGAGGAAAAGAAAAATCTGAAAAGTTCTTCATGGAAGGCATGGTAAGTACTTTCAATAACATAGTATTATCGGCATCAGAGTACTATCCAATCACAATTTATTATGCTTTTAAACAATCTGAAACAAAAAATAACACTACTATTTCCAAAGGATGGGAAACTTTCTTAGATGCCATAGTTAAATCAGGACTTATTATCACTGGAACTTGGCCTATAAGAACTGAAAGAGAAAATAGATCACGAAATCAAGGTGCAAATGCCCTGGCTTCATCAATTATATTGGTTTGCCGCAAGCGTAAATCCGAATCAGAAATAATTTCTCGACGTGATTTCCAGAAACAATTACGTGAAGAAATGCCCGAAGCACTGGAGACGATGATAGGAGGTCAGGAAGGGCAATCTCCCATTGCCCCTGTAGACTTGGCGCAAGCGGCTATCGGTCCAGGCATGGGGATATTCTCACAATATCAATCGGTACTGAATCAGGACGGATCACCGATGAGCGTGCATGAGGCATTGATCCTGATTAACCGCGAAATTACTGATTATCTGAACCCGGAGTCCGGAAACTTCGATAACGATACGTTGTTCTGTTCCTCTTGGTTCGATCAATACGGCTGGAGTACTGGTCCGTTCGGTGAAGCCGACACGCTATCCCGTGCCAAAGGCACGACCGTGGATGGCGTCAAACAAGCCGGGGTCGTTGAATCCGGCGGCGGTAAAGTGAAGCTGATGAAATGGGAAGATTATCCGGATAATTGGGACCCGAAAACCGATCACCGGATGCCTATCTGGGAAGGCCTGCATCATATGATCCGTGCCTTAAACCGTAAAGGCGAAGGCGAAGCAGGAGCCCTATTGGCCAAGATGCCAGAAAAAGGCGAACACATCCGACAACTTGCCTATCACCTTTATACTCTCTGCGAACGTAAAAAATGGGCGGAAGAAGCCAGAGCTTACAACGAACTGATTACCTCATGGCATGGCATTGTGTCGTCTTCTCACAATGTTGGCCATGTTGGAATAACAGGCGATCTGCATGATTTAGTATAAGGATTTTAGAGTAATGACAATTAAACCTTGGCGCGAGATCGCCGTTCCCCATCAAGATGTATTGAAAGGAACTTTTCAGGAATCCGAATTTGCCGCCGATATCTCGCAAGTTCATCAAGGAAAAGCTTCAGCCGAGTATCAAGACTCGGCACAGTTTTTTGCACGGACTTATATCACCGAAGGTATGGGGTTATTGCTCGACAGCGTGGTTAAACGCCTATCAGGACAGGGCGGAGATCCGGTTATTCAACTGCAAACGGCTTTCGGTGGTGGTAAAACGCACACTATGCTGGCTGTCTATCATCTTGCTAAAGGCGAACGTCCGGTCAGTGAATTGAATGGTGTTTCTGTCATTGTCGATGCAGCTGCGGTTACCGAATTGCCTAAAGCCCGCGTTGCCGTCATTGATGGGATTAATTTCAGCGTTTCAGAACCCAAACCTCATGGCACACTCCGCTGCCATACTTTATGGGGTGAGCTGGCCTGGCAATTGGGAGGCGAAGACGGCTATGAATTGGTCCGCGCGGCCGATGAAAACGGTACATCGCCGGATAAGGACACGGTGATTTCCCTGCTCTCCAAAGCATCCCCTTGCGTTATTCTGATGGATGAATTGGTGGCTTATTACCGGCAATTCCAGGAAGGGAGAAGCTATACCGCAGGTACGTTTGAAACCAATATGACCTTCATTCAGGCATTGACCGAAGGCATCAAGTCCGTCCCCAAGGCGATTATGTTGGCGTCTTTGCCAGATTCGCAGAATGCCGGCGAAGGCCGCGGCCAAGTGGTTTTGGCCGAGCTGGAAAACTATTTCCGCCGCTTACATAAAATCTGGAAACCGGTCTCTAAGGACGAAGCATTCAGCATCGTGCGACGGCGATTATTCGACCGGATCGACGACCAATTCTCGATGGATGATGTTTGCAGGGCCTATGCTGATTTTTATATCGCCAATAAGGCCGAACTGCCGAACGAGACACAAGAAGGACGTTATCTCGACCGGATGAAACAAGCCTATCCAATCCATCCAGAAATCTTCGATAGGCTTTATGAAGACTGGTCGACTTTGGCCGGGTTTCAACGAACGCGAGGCGTTCTGCAATTATTGGCGCAAATCGTTCACCGGCTTTGGAAGGATGGAAACTCCGACCTGATGATCATGCCCGGAAGCCTACCTTTATATGATGCAACGGTCAGAAATAAATGTCTGGATTTCCTACCTCAAGGTTGGGATCCGGTGATCGATCAGGATATTGACGGCGAACATTCCCGTCCTGCCGATCTGGATAAACAACCTCTTTTTGGCAAAATTCAAGCCGGCCGACGTTTGACCCGGACAGTATTTTTAGGCAGTGCGCCCGGATCGGCCGGAAAAATGATCAAAGGCTTGGGATTGGAGCATATCCTATTGGGTGTGGCGCAGCCAGAGCAGACGATAGGTCATTATAAGGATGCTTTGAAGCGTCTGCTCGACAAGCTCAACTATATCAACCATGAGAACAACCGGTTCTGGTTCGATATTACGCCGAATTTGCGTCGGGAAATGGAAACACGTAAGCAACGTTTCAATGATCGCGACGATGTGATCCCGCTGTTGAAAGATCGGGTAAATCGGGTAATCGCCAAAGGTCATGTTTTTGCCGGTATCCATGTGTTTACTGCATCGGTTGATATTCCTGACGAATACGGTGTTGGTCCTCGGTTGGTAGTGCTTGCTCCGAATGCCGCTTTTAGCAAGGGCGCATCCAATACAGCATTTTCAGCAGCCGAAGAGATATTAAGAAATCGCGGCGATCAACCGCGGCAAAAACAAAACCGGCTGATTTTTCTTGCTCCGGATTACGATGTTGTGAGCCGTTTGCGCGAACAGGCCAGGAGTTATTTGGCTTGGGCCTCTATTGTTACGGATATCGAAGCGGAAAAACTGGTGCTCGATACGATCCAGGTAAAACAGGCTAAGAAACAGAAGGAAGATGCCGACCAGTCCATGCTTCGTATGGTTCGAGATACCTATAAATGGTTGATTTGCCCTTCAGAAGAGTTTGTGAAAGGCAAGCCGAGCCTACATTGGGAAGCTGTTGCTGTTTCTACGGCAGCTTCCAATCTTATTCAGGAAATCGAGAACAAACTGAGAGAGGAAGAATGGCTGACCACCGACTGGTCGCCGGTTCATCTTCTGAACATTTTGAAGCAATGGTATTTCAAGGACGGCGTGCAGGAAGTCAGCGCTTTGAAGGTCTGGCAGGATACTAATTGCTATTTGTACCTACCACGTCTCGTAAATAGCCATGTTTTTGATCGGGCAATTTCTCAAGGACTTGAAACCGAGGATTTCTTTGGCTATGCCAGTGGTAAGGACGGCGATCAGTATCTGGGGTTTGCCTTTGGCCGCAATACACTTGTGACGATAGATGACTCCGTTTTGTTGATCGAAAAAGAGGCTGCTTTCCAATATAAGGAGCGGACTAAACCGAAGCCAGAACCACAACCCGAGCCAGGGGTACCTGGAGGAGTAAGAGAACCTGGACCAGAGCCGAAACCGAAGCCAGAGCCGCCCTTACCTCCAACAACTGTTCAAGTCTCCAAGAAACAGTTTTATGGCACCACCGACCTCGATCCAATCAGGGCAAAAATGGATTTTGCCACGATTGTTGATGAGGTGGTTCAGCAGTTCACGTCCAAAATCGGCGTCAATGTTGAAATTTCGGTCGAAATCCGGGCAACTTCAAGAGATGGGTTTGATGAGACTGTTCAACGGACTATAAAGGAAAACTGCAATGTCTTGAAGTTTGGGAATGCGGAGTTTGAGTAAGTCAAAAGCAATTGATACTCTTTTTCCCGAAGCTGGCTTTATATTAAAGGGCGGCCCGCCAGCCGGACTGAATACGGGCCTAGGTTTACAGCCTAGATAGAACGCTCGCTGCTACCAGAGCCAGCGCGAACGCAGACAGAGGATGAAAGTTTACAACAAGAATTGTAAACAATGCACCAAACGCTCCCATGCGTAGGTGCAAACCTGCTGAACGCGTCGAATTGGATTTAGCCATAGCTTTTTCCTTTTTCAACATGCCCCCAGTCTCTTGATGAGTCGGGAATGGAGGCCGCCCAGACTTTGCTGCCTATTGCTGTTTAAATCCAGTCAAGATGGTGGCAGCAACCCGACTGGCCGGTTGAGGAGAGTTGTTAATCAACTCTCCTACATTCTGAAAAATCTACAGAGCAGAATACCCCAGATAATCCATTTTTTCTGGTGACCATAATGATACACCAAAACCAATCCCTTTTAATGGACAGGACACTATATCCGGTCAAAGAAAGCCTCCATTGGCGAGTGGCTTTTTTTGCGACGTATCACAAACCTCGAAAAATTTTGACATATCGAAAAAACTCGGAATTTCAGACTTATCCCCTGTCGCTATAGCGACAGGGGATAAGTCTGACATGTCATACTTTAACGGTTTGATCGTCATAGTCTGGATGGACTCTGGCATCCAAAATTTGGCCGTAGGTGACTGCCCAGAAAATGAGCAGGAAAAAAAATGCGTTCGGAAAATCTATCCACAAAATCTGTGGATAACCCTGTCGTTAATTTGTCGCAATTTATCCTAACTCTCTGCCCTATCTGGAGTTAAGTCAAATTGACTAGAAAAACTCCAGCCTCTGAAAATCGTGGCTTAGATTGGTTGGCTGTCAATCGATTAAAAGAACAGGGTTCCCTGCCCATACATTACTCGGGGCGGGTATGGTTGTAGTTGAAGATAATTTGCCGGGGTACATAACTGGTGACGGCGGTAGATTGAACCGTCTTTGTCATCAGTGGCTTATCCGGCGTGGCCGATACCTGGTGCGCGACTTCTTTAACCTTGGTCGGCTGGATTGGAATCGAGACTGCTGCGACCTTTTGGGTCACATCCAACGTCACAAAACGGGCTTCCAGCCACTCGGCCCACTTCGACGCCTTGCGTATCAAATCGGCGCGGTACACGGCGTTGTATCGCGGTGTGCGCGAGTGGTAGTTAGCGGATTTCGTCCATAGGTCGCCCTTGTCGTTACGAATATGCATCCGCAATCGCCAGGCGGCCAGATCGAACGAGTAGCAGCCGGCTGCCGCTACATCGTTTGCCGTGATCCCGTACCGGGTCAGATCGCGCAGGTACGATGTGTTGAACTGCATCTGGCCTACGTCATGGGTGCCGTTCGTATTGCGCACCCACTGCCCCGGTTTCCCCGCTTCTTTCTCAGCGACTGCCAACATAATGTTGGCAGGAACTTCGTACTTTACGGCGGCCGAGATCGAACAGACAACGCGCTCTTGCATTTGTGGAGGCAGATCGATGAACATCAGGATTCCCTATAGGCTAACGCGATGGTTATCTCGGTCGCGGAAGGCCGCTACTTCCGACTCTTGATCGGCGTCGCTGGATTTTGCTGAGGCTAGGGTGTTTCCGTCAAATGTTGGGGCGATACTGCCCTGCCCTTTAATGGCGGCGGCGATTTTTCCGCCTGTGGTATCGGCAATCCGATCCATTCCCGCTTCTTTGATGCTGGTCGCCTTTTCCTTGGCGACTTCAGTGGCACCTTGAGCCAAGTTAGCCGTTGCGTCAGCCGCGATCCGGCCGACTATACCGGCGACCTTGGCGGCTGATGTCAACATGCTTGATTCGGATGAACCAGCATTGGCGAAACCAGCGGCTTGCGCGTAATTTGTACTGCCGCCGGAAGAACTACCTCCATCTGATGGTCGGCCGAAGTTCGAAAGAATGTCAGTGCCATTTGCCACATTATCGTTGGCCTTCGAAACGGCGGCCATGAGAGCCTGTGCACCTCCAGCGGCCGAGGCTCCGCCCGCCATGATTCCGCTTCCGGCCATTTGGGTTGCTGACCAGGCCATGCTGCTAGCCCCTAACGCAGCCCCCGCGCCGTAGTTGCCGATGCCGGCACCGCCGACGCTAGCACCAGTGATGATGCCAGCGATAAGTGGCGGAATCTTATTAACCAAGGCTAATAATACGATCGTTACGATCATCATGACGCCCATTTCCTTGAGACTGATCCCCTCGCTCATGCGCGTGTAATAATCATCTAGGAAGGTTTTGCCGATGCCTACCAAGAGTACCATCGCCATGAGCTGTGCAGCTATGCCGAGGACGGTCTTGTAGTAATTGATCGCCATATCCGTTGTCCACCTGGATCCACCGAATCCTAAAAAGAACACGCCACCGTAAGCAAGCACCCATCCGGA
>Ga0208751_100328_pt1 | contig 14518 bp, 11 predicted proteins | sample LakWasMet22_HOW5_2_FD_183868 | JGI IMG/M metagenome (GOLD analysis project Ga0208751, IMG submission 183868) | Freshwater sediment methanotrophic microbial communities from Lake Washington under simulated oxygen tension - Sediment Metagenome... | ecosystem: Environmental > Aquatic > Freshwater >... | reverse complement strand
GCAAACTCTAGCGCCAGCCATTTTAGGCCTTCACGTCCAAAGTTTACTTGCACGCGCATATCGTTAGCGTTGCCTTCATAGCTCACTACCACGCCATTGCCAAATTTATTGTGTGCCACTTGCTGGCCTACTTTCCACGGCATGGCGCTTTTTTGTGTGCTGCTTTTCTGCTTGCTCATCACTGCTGGCAGCTCGTTGTAATCTCTGCTGTAACCCGACTTCGCCACTGGTTTGCTGTTTAAATGTTTAAGCAGCTCATCCGGAATTTCATCTAAAAAGCGTGATGGGATGCCGTAGCGTACCTGCCCATGTAGCATGCGACTTTGCGCGTGGCTTAAATACAGACGCTGGCGCGCACGCGTTACTGCCACGTACATTAAACGACGCTCTTCTTCTAAACCATTGGCTTCGTACGTGCTCTGCTCATGCGGGCACAGGCCTTCTTCCAGGCCGCTGATAAACACTACTTTAAACTCTAGGCCTTTCGATGCGTGTACGGTCATTAGCTGTAAGGCTTCGCGTCCTACGTCTGCTTGGTGTTCTCCTGCTTCTAAACTGGCATGGCTTAAGAACTGTGTGAGTAGGTCTTGTTCGGTTTCGCCATCTGCATTGCTGTGGTTACCAAAGTCTTGATTGGTAAACGCCACTGCTGCGGTCACTAGCTCTTCCAAGTTGGCGATGCGGTCTTCGCCTTCTTTTTCATTCTGGTAATGTGCCTTCAGGCCAGAGAGCGTTGTGGCAAGCTCAGCGAGCTCGGCCAGACTAATGCCATAAGCTTCGTCTACCATTTGCCTGATTAATGCGACAAAACCATCTATGCCCTTGCCGCCAATTTTGCCATTACCTACTTTGTTGATGGCAGCTTGCCATAAGCTGCAGTTCTGCGTGCGCGCTGCTTCTTGCAGTTGCTCTAGGCTACGTGCGCCTATGCCGCGCGCGGGGAAGTTAATCACGCGTAATAAGGCAGTATCGTCATTGGCGTTAGCAATCAGGCGCATGTAAGCAAGCGCGTGCTTAATCTCGGCACGTTCAAAGAAGCGCAGGCCGCCATATACCCGGTATGGCAGATTAGCCGAGAACAGTGCATGCTCTAATACGCGCGATTGCGCGTTGGAGCGGTAGAGCATAGCCATTTCGCCCAGTTCTGTGCCTTCTGCATGCAGCATTTTAATTTCATCAACAATAAATTGGGCTTCATCATTATCGTTGTAGGCCTGGTACACGCGCACCGGCTCACCAGCGCCAGCACTGGTCCATAGGTTTTTACCTAGGCGGTTTTTATTGTGCGAAATAATGGCATTGGCGGCATCTAGTATGTTGCTGTGTGAGCGGTAGTTTTCTTCCAGCTTCACTACGCTTTGTACGTTGAAGTCAGTTTCAAAGTCACGCATATTGCCAACGCGTGCGCCACGGAAGCCGTAAATAGATTGGTCGTCATCACCCACGGCAAACATGCAGTTGTCTTTACCGGCCAATAATTTTAGCCATTGATATTGCAGGCGGTTGGTATCTTGAAACTCATCTACCAAGATGTATCTGAAACGGCTTTGGTAATGCTGGCGGATGTTGGTGTCGCGCTCTAACAGTTCGTAACAGCGTAATAGCAGTTCGGCAAAGTCGGCCACGCCATCACGTTGGCATTGTTTGTCGTATTCTTCAAAAATATCACGCAGTTTTTGTGAGTGCGGGTCGTAGGCATCAACTGCATGCGCGCGCAGCCCCTCATCTTTACAGCCGTTAATGTAGTTTTGCACCTGCTTGGGCGGGAATTTTTCATCGTCCACATTCATCAGCTTCATCAAGCGCTTAATCATGGAAAGCTGGTCTGCAATATCCAAAATCTGGAAACTGGCTGGCAACCCTGCCTCACGATGATGCGCGCGCAATAGGCGGTTGCACAAGCCGTGGAAAGTACCAACCCACATGCCGCGGGTGTTGATAGGTAATGATGCAGTGATGCGGGTGAGCATCTCTTTTGCCGCCTTGTTGGTAAACGTCACAGCTAGCAAACCGGTAGGGGAAACTTGCTCTGTTTGTATCAGCCATGCAATACGTGCGGTCAGTACGCGCGTTTTTCCGCTGCCCGCACCTGCCAAAATCAGCGCAGATTGTTGGGGTAAGGTGACTGCCTCTAGCTGTTTATTGTTCAGGCCGGCTAAAAGGGGATCTTGCATGGTGGTTTGCGGTTGGCTATTCATAGCCGATATTTTAGCATGACTACTTAATGCGAATATTTCATATGTGGCGACAACTTATGTATGTTCTGGATGCACATGCTAGCGTTGTTTCGGCGTGTAGGTGATTGCGTGTGCCGAGCGGTATTGATGTGTATGGCAGGGTTGCTGCGCATAGTTTTGTATTGGGCTTATATAAAAAATAAAAGTGTGTGGAACTTATTTTAGAAAGGCTTAGTCAGAAACTACAGGTAACGCAAGTTGCCTTTCCGCTCCAATCCTCCCTGAGCGGAAGCCTTAGACGATGAGGCATTTTTTGGACCCCGATTTCATCCCCTTGGTTGGGGTCTTTTTTTGCCTGCTATTTATGCAAAGGCTTAATTTATAAGCGTTAGTATAAACTTAAATCTTACCAATTGTAAATAAATCGTAAATGATTTGTAAATTTATTGTTGGGTGGTTTAAAACCTGAGTAATTAGGTGTAGCTTAGTGGTCATGAAGCAGAACATTAAACTCCCGGTGTTGTTTATTTCTCATGGCGGTGGGCCTTGGCCGTATATTGAAGAAATGCGCCAGCGCTTTGCTGTTACCGAAACTGAGCTAGCTAAGCTGCCAGCCAGCTTGCCTGCCAAGCCTAAAGCGATTTTGGTGATTACAGGTCACTGGGAAGAGCCGCAGTTTACGGTATCTAGCGCGCAGAAGCCGCCGATGGTGTATGACTATTTTGGCTTCCCCGAGCATACTTATCATGTGCAGTACCCTGCATCGGGTAGCCCTGCTTTGGCAAAACGGGTTAGCGAGCTATTAGCGTTAACTGGCGTGAATGTACTTGAAGATGAGAAGCGCGGTTTTGACCACGGTGTTTTTGTGCCCCTGATGCTGATGTACCCCCATGCTGATATTCCCGTGGTAATGCTCTCGATGAAATCCAGTTACGATCCGCTTGAGCACATCAGGCTGGGTGAAGCACTTGCACCGCTAAGAGAAGAAGGCGTGTTGATTGTTGGCAGTGGGCTTACTTACCATAATATGCGCGGTTTCGGCCGGCCGGCATCGTTTGAGCCTTCGGTGCAGTTTGAGCATTATTTATATGAAGCAGTTGCAAACCCTAGCCCGCAGCAGCGTAATCAGGCGTTGGTAGATTGGGAGCAGGCGCCGTTTGCGCGCTTGGTGCATCCGCGCGAGGATCACTTAATTCCGTTAATGGTGGTGGCGGGTGCGGCAGGCGATAGTGTGGGGGAGCGTATTTTTACTGATACTGTGTTTGACGTGGTAATGGCTTCTTACCGTTTTGAATAGTTGTAAGCTGGCTTTGCGCTATGGGTATTGCTAAAGTGTTGTCGCCAAGCCAGCGTTAGGGCTGTCATCCTATCCCCAACCATGATTCCTCTTCTCTGAATTTTGCATCTAAATCAGATTGCTGTAAGTCTGTTGTACTAGCCTCATGCTCAGTGCCGATGCTGAAAATGGAGTTTTTCCAAGTGGCGATTCTTTCTAAAATCATCTTGTTCTCTTTTCTGTATGTATTTGATTAGGTTAAAGCTCCCAAGCTTTTGCTTGGGAGTGTTTTTTAGCCGTAACGCGGTTTAAATAAAAGCGGCTTTGTTGGCAGTAATAAAGTCTTCAAATCTGGTTAATGGGCGACCTAGTAAAGTTTCACCATCTGCAGTAACTACCGCGGCTTGGTTCGAGGCAAATACCTCAAACAGCTCCAGCACACCTTTTGCCTGCCATTCTGGCCAACCTGAACCAGTTAATGATGCATAAGTGGTATCTTCATCTGGTGATACGTAGTCCACGCTGTGGCCAGTCACGCGTGAGAACACGGCGGCAATGTCGCTACCTGATAACAACTCTGGCCCAGTAATGTTGTAAGCTTTATTGTTGTGGCCTGCGGTTGTGAGTGTTACCGCAGCTGCCTCGCCAATGTCTTGCACGTTTAATGGTGCAAGTTTGCCTTCTCTAATGCCAAAGTATAATTTGCCGCTTTTTACGCCATCTGCCCAACCAAAAAAGTTATCTTGGAACCAGATAGTGCGTAAGTGCGTCCATGGCAAACCTGATGCCTCTAGGTATTTCTCTGCCTCGCGGAACTGTTTAGCAAACAGAATCGCCTCCCACTCCGCGCCTACTACTGATAACAGCACGATTTGGTTCACTGTGCCTGCCGCTACCGCAGCATCTACCGTATTTTTAGCATGCTGTGCTCTGTTCTCTACGTTACCTGGAATGATGTAAACTTTCGTCACACCGGCAAACGCTTGCTTCAACGTAGCTGGCTCGTCTAAATCAAAAATAGCGGTTTCTATCGTTGGGAATTTTTCTTTAAGTTGCGCTGCTTTGCTTGCGCTTCTTACGCCAGCCACTACTTTGATATTGCTATCATTTTTGTTCACTAATGCTTCAATTGCCGCTACGCCGTTATTGCCTGCTGCGCCTACGATTAAAATGGTTTCTTGTGTCATGGTATTGCTCCTAAAATATATAAAGTAATTAAAAGTAAATAATGGTTAGTAAGGTAGGTCGAACATCAACAGTTCTGCATCTACGGCATTGGCAAATTCAATGGATGCTTCTTCTTGAATTTTTAAGGCATCGCCTGTGGTTAATTTAATACCGTTAATTTCAACTTGGCCTCTAATTAAATGCACATAGCCAGTTCTGCCTGTAGCTAATGCCTGTGTTAATGGAGCATCACCGTTCAAGATAGATGCATAAATTCTTGCATCTTGATGAATCAACACTGAGCCATTGTTGCCGTCCTGAGAGGCAATCAAACGTAATTGACCGGTTTTTGATGCCGCATCAAAATGTTTTTCCTCATAGCTTGGGGTAATTCCGGTTACGTTAGGGTTAACCCAAATTTGTAAAAAGTGCACACGCTCAGTGCTGGAGTGGTTAAATTCACTGTGGCTCACGCCAGTGCCGGCGCTCATTCTTTGCACATCACCGTAACGAATCACAGAGCCATTGCCCATGCTGTCTTTGTGCTCTAGCGCGCCACTCAATACGTAGCTGATGATTTCCATGTCTTCATGGCTATGTGTACCAAAGCCACGGGCTGGTTGTACGCGGTCTTCGTTAATCACTAGCAACGGGCCAAACCCCATTTGCTCAGGGTTGTAGTAATGGCCAAATGAGAACGAGTGGTTAGATTGCAACCATCCATGGTCAGCTGCGCCGCGTTGACTGTTTTTTAGCACCTGTAACATGATGAATTACTCCTATTTGTGTTTAATCGTTGCGTCATTTATTTCCCTATGTGCGATAATTTGAAACATAGTTTTTGTTAATAAATGACTTGCTGTTAATGTGATAAGCATTATGAACCTGTCATTTGCATATGAAAAACGGAAAAATTATCAACCTATCATCGAAAAATTCGAATGTTCAGAATAAGCCTAGATTCTTTGTTAATTCTTGATGCGATTGACCGTGGCGGTTCGTTTGCGGCTGCAGGCAATGAGCTGCATAAAGTGCCATCCACCATCTCCTATACAGTCAGTAAGCTGGAGCAGGATTTAGGGGTGCAGGTATTCGAGCGCCAAGGCCCTAAAGTTAGTTTAACCAGTGCGGGTAAAGAGCTATTAAAAGAAGGGCGCTACCTGCTGAAAGCAGCAGAAGACCTTGAACATAGAGTGCGACGTGTGGCGTCAGGTTGGGAAACAGAGCTGTCCATCGGCATGGATTCCGTGTTCTCTCCCACCGCGTTGGTTGAGGATATTGCCGAATTTTATAAAGTAGCGAACCTGACCAGGCTGCGGTTTGCACAAGAGGCACTGTCAGGCAGTTGGGAAGCATTGATGGATAGGCGCGTGGATTTACTGATAGGGGCTGCAGGCGAGGGGCCATCTGGTGGCGGCTATAATGCAGAGGTGATTGATACCATCAATTTTGTGTTTGCCGTTGCGCCTAGTCACGCATTGGCCAGCGTGAATAAGCCCTTAGGTAAAGCTGAGTTATATCAGCATCGTGCTATTACGGTGAGCGACTCGGTGCGGAAGTTGCCGCCACGCACGGTGGGTTTGCTGTTTGGCCAAGAAACCTTGGCGGTGGCCAATATGCGTACCAAATATGAGTTTCAGTTGGCTGGCTTAGGCTTTGGCTTTTTACCCGAGCCATTGGCGCGTGATGCTATTGCAACAGGCTTGCTGGTAGAAAAACAGGTAGAAGAGCCACGGCAGCCAGAATCTATCTACATGGCCTGGCGCAGCAGTGATGCTGGCGCAGGCTTGGAGTGGTGGATTGATAGAATCAAATCACAGAATATGGCAGAAAAACTGTGGTGAGGTAGAGCGTGTGTTGAATAGTTGGTGGGTTTTTGTGCTTAACTATTTGTTCTATATGGGTGATTGTTTCTAAGTTTGTTGACTGATACTGTTTGCTTGGTTTGAATTTATACGCATGCAAACGAGTTTCTTATTTGGTTGGCGATGAAACATTTGACCTCAACATACTAAAAGCATGACAGTTAAGCGGATGTGCCGAAATTAACGCGTCCAGATTATTTGTTGGCAGATTTGTAAATTCAAATTGTAGATAAGTGTAGCGATACTTTTTTATTAACAATGAGATTGCAAATGAAGAAAAAACTAATAATCCCCATCATGCTCGCTTTAATCGTCCCTCTAATCGCGAGCTGGTTTGCTTACCCCGATACGCACTTGCCACCCGGCTTTGGCGTATTTCCCCCGCAGTTTGTAGCAGAAGCGCCAGGTTTTAATTTAATTGTGTTCTGTGCGTTGGCTTTTGTAGAGCTAGTTGTGCTGGCGTTGTATATTTCCCCCACGTTATTTGGGTTTAAAAAGGTGGAGCCTGCATCACCTAACAAACCCTTACCTTTGCCTATTTGGTTTTGGCTAGGTTTAGCATCTACGCTGTTTTTCTGGTGGCTGATGTGGACGCGAGTGACTATATTTGGCAGCTTGGTTTACTATGCATTTACACCACTCTGGTGGAGTTTTATTTTTACATTAGACGGCGTTGTTTACCGTTATAACAATGGCCAGTCTTTGTTAACATCTAAACCCAAAACACTAGTCATAAGTGCCTTGGTTTCTTTAGTTGGTTGGCGTATGTTTGAGTATTACAATTATTTTGCGTTAGGTAATTGGTATTACCCGCAAACCGAGAGTATTCCCTCATTGTCCCATGAGACGGTGGTGGTGATATTTTTGTTAGCGTACACCACTGTTTGGCCTGCTATTTTTCAATGGTACATGTTGTTAAACACTTGCCCTAGTTTAGTAGTTAAGTACTCGCAAGGCCCCAAAGTTTCTATCAATGGTAATGTCTTATTGTATGCAGGCTATGCATTATTATTTCTCATGGTGTTTTGGCCGTATCCTTTATTTTGGGTGCTGTGGATAGGTGCATTGATGGTGTTTTCTGGCCTACTCATCAAGCATAATATTTGGACACCGTTTGCTGATATGGCTAAAGGTAACTGGACCTCGGCACTGCTAGTTGCGTTAGCTACTATGTTAAATGGTTTTGTGTGGGAGTGTTGGAACTACGGAAGTGCACATCCACAAATGCCGATTACTAACCCTAATTACTGGGTTTACGATATCCCTTACGTTAATGTGATTCACATATTTTCAGAAATGCCGCTCTTAGGTTATATGGGCTATATGCCGTTCGGGGTGTTGGCATTGGTGATGTGGATATGGGCGGGTAATGTATTTGGTTTTGATACAAAAATACTTGATACTGATCAGCACTAAATAGCGCGGTAATTACCAAGCCATGTTAAATGGAAGGGGTGCCAATCATTAATGAGACAGATGTCTTCTGTCTCATTATTAAATTGACGCCCCCAATAATGATGTAGCAACAGGTTAGAACTTTTGGTTTTGGATGCAGCTTGTGAGTTGAATTGCCTCGAGCAAGGCGAGGCACGTATCTTTATCGTATAGAAAGCTTTACCACTGTTTGCTCAGCATGAAATGCAGGAAAAATCCCTCATTACGTACTTCCGTATTGTTGCCAAACAATGGGCTATCGTAAGTCACTTTTTTAGGTAGTAGGAACTCAATGCCGCTAGTGAGTTTCCATGTTTCATCTAGCTTACGGGCAAAGCCTAGCGTAACGTGCTCTTCTAAAATTGCAGCGAGCAAAGCGTTGGAGTTATTTCTTGGCACCGGATTTTTGCCGTAGTTGTAGCCTGCATATAAAGTGGTTTTGTCGTTATAAGTGTAAGCTGCACCTAGTGCATATACTATTTGATTGTGCCAATCTTGTTGACTGACATTAACGACTGAGGCGGGTGCGAACGCGCTTGAGGTATCACTCCATGTGGTGGTTACGTCGTTAACAGCATCTGCCCAGTTAAGCCAATTGATTTTGGCAGATAGCAATAAATCTTGGTTAGGCTTAAACGCGGCGCCAATTGCTACTTCACGCGGTAGTGCAAATCCTTTAATGCTGAGATTGTCATATTTAACAACGCCAGCTGAGCCATAGTTAAATTTAGCCGTACCGCCAGTGAGTGGTAATTCAGTTTTCTCTGTGTAGCTTGCGCCCAGTGTCCACTTTTCATTTAACTTATATTGAGCGCCTAGCTTAAAGCCAAAGCGGACAGTATCTGCGCCTGTGTTTTTAAAGCCGGCGAAATCAGAGGTAGGCGGGGTGTGGTAAAAAAACTTTTGCTCAATGCTGGCGTAAATCAAGCTAACAGAGCCGCCGATTGCAAGATTGTCTGTCACTTGGCAGCCGATGCCCGGCGTTACTTTTGCAATGCCAAATAGTGAGCTCATTTCGTCATCAGTACCAAACGGCGTATTGATGTGTTTAAACACTGCACCTGCGCCACCTTGGGAGAAAAAACCAATGCCCGCGGTACAGGGTGAGTTTTCTAATTGCTGCGCATAACCGCCACCCGCAAGCATGACGTAACGATTGTCAGCATGCTGGTCATTGCGTGCGTCTTGGTGTGATAAATCAGTGGTGCGTAGCATTGAGCCATAAGCATCAAGCAATTTACCTTTAATTTGCGCCAAACCTGCAGGGTTGGTGTTTAGTGCGCTGGTATCGCGCGCCACAGCGGTGTCTGCACCGCCCATCAGGGTTGATTCTGCACCGTAGCCAATTAAGTTGATGCCGTTGGTGGCATAGCTTGGGGTTGCAATGGATAGCCCGCAAAGAGCCAATGCAATAAGATTGCGTTTCATTTTATTGTTATATCTCTGGTTTCACGCAAAGCGTGTTTGGTTTTATATGGCTGCACAGATTTTTTGTACTACTGTCCCCCTTGTGCAGGCCTTGCTCTATTCTATCTGTTACGACAAGATTTTTGTATTCTATAGGTGCGGCTGATACTTTAAATTGGATTGTTTAGTAATAGGTCTAAATTTTGATGGCAATGCGGTTGGTGTGAGGCTGGATATTTTTATCCAGCATATGCAGCTTAATGGTGGCGATGCGGTTTAGCTGCTAGCTAAAAAGTCAGCAACCACTTCAATAAATGCCTGCGGCTGCTCTGCGTGCACCCAGTGGTTTGCCGCTAAGGTGGAAAATTGTGCGTTGGTAAAATGGCTGCTGATATGGGTAATGTCTGTATCACGTACGTAATCACTGCGCTCACCGCGGATAAACAGGCTGGGCTTTTCATAACGCGTATGTTCACACACGGCTTGTATCAGGTGAGGGTAGTTTGCTCTTAGTGCGGCTAGGTTAATGCGCCACGCGAGCTTGTTTTCGGATTTAACTAGATTCATCAGTAAAAACTGACGCACCATGGTGTGGGGGATTTTGCTAGTCAATGCTTTGTCCACGTCGCTGCGGCTTTGCATAGCACTAAGGTCAACGGCCATCATCGCATCAATAATATGCGTATATGCATCAGGATATGTGCGTATTGCCATATCTACCACGATCAATTTTTCTAACTTATCAGGGTATTGTGTCGCAAACTGCATCGCCATTTTTCCGCCCAGTGAATGGCCAAGTAAATGGATGCGGTCTAAGCCGAGTGTATCGCATAGTTCCAGCAGGTCATCTGCCATCTCGGTATAGGTTTGCGAGTCACTATGTGGGGATCTGCCGTGGTTGCGTAAATCTACACTAATCACCTGGTAGTGCTGCGAAAAATGCTTGGCAACTGTGCCCCAGTTATCGCCAGAGCCAAATAAGCCGTGCAGCAAAATAAGAGGTTGGCCTTTGCCTGAGATTGGATCACCTAGGGTTTGGTAGTGTAATTGCATGGGAGATAATAAAAGATAGGGGCAGGTGATGCGTATTAATGCCTGCAATGTTGCATGGGGTAAAGCAGGGCAGATAAGTTATGCTAAGCTAAGTTAACTTAAACTAAGTTACCTACCCTGTACGTGCTAGCTATTATTCAATCGCTAATAACTCAACTTCAAAAACCAATGTAGCATCTGGGCCAATTACCGGGCCGCTGCCGTTAGCGCCATAAGCCAAGTTTGATGGGATAGTTAACTCAAATTTACTGCCCACGTTCATTAGCTGCAAACCTTCAACCCAACCAGCAATCACGCCAGTTACCGGGAAAACGATAGGCTCACCACGGTCGTAAGAGCTATCAAACACCGTACCATCAATCAGCGTACCTCTGTAATGCACTCTTACTTTATTGTTTTTGCTTGGTTTTTCACCATCGCCAGCCACCAATGATTTATATTGCAAGCCGCTATCTGTAGTGATTACGCCTTCTTTTTTAGCGTTTTCAGCCAAATAAGCCGCGCCTTCAGCTTGGTTTTTTGCAGACTGTTCAGCTTGTGCTGCCATTTGTTTTTCTTGGCTCTCTTTTTGTACTTGCTCAACTGTGCTGCGTTTTTCTGCATCAGTTAAACGTGATGGGGTGTCCGCCATTACATCTTTAACTGCCAGTGCCACTACGTCTGCGTCTAAGGCTAAACCATCATTCTTAAGCTGATGCGCCATGTTTTCACCCACGATATAACTTAAGCGTTGGGTTAAGGTTTCTAATGCAATTGTCATTGTTTTCTTTCGTTGATTTGAGGGGGATGCTTTTAATGCGAGTGAGGAAAGCAGCATAAACCGTAATTATGACGGAGAATGGTGGATAAAACAAAACCAGCTTAGATACATGTGCTTGGTAGGGTTGGCAGCTTGTTGCCCACGGGAACGTGTGCGCAAATTACTCTACGTTAGGGTAGAGTATGCCACTCTAAAACTAAGGCTATACTATTATAACGAGTGGGTCACAAGTGACTCGCGCTATCGGTCGTTAATGCTCAGGTTTGATATTAGGCTCCCGTGTTACATGAATGGGTGATCTCTCCTAAGTTTTTATAGGATTCAGTAAAATCAGAATGATTAATCGCAATATTGATGTGCCTGACTTATTTGAAGCAATAAAGTTGTTTGTAAAAAGTTTGGATAGCCAAGTACAGCCTCTTTATAACATTTCTACAGATCATGCTCCATCTGAGCAAATAGATGGCTCTTTATGGCACACGTCAGTTTTTGTTATATCTTCCGGTATGGAGCATCATGAATTGGCTGTTGAACTAGGAGAGAAAGTTAATCAACACAATCATGTTTTGAAACAGTGGAAAAGTGCAAATGGAAGCTATAAACGCAAATTTCACCAAGAATTTTTTCATATACTAAAGAATTATCCAGTGCTGGTTATCGTGCTTTCGGCCCAAGAAAAGATAATTCTTTCCCAAGAGCATTATTTTGCGCAGCAATTGGGTGTGTCTGGTAGGTATAGAAAAATTAAAAGGCATGAGAGGTTGGCTTATGAGTTCGGACCATACCATTCAACTGATAATAACAATCTTAAAACTCTTGTAGTGTCGGAAAAGCATGCCCCAATGGCATTTTTTTTAGCACATTGTTTGCTTGAAATTCATACACTTATGAATGTTGCACTCAATGAAAAGCATAGTGTTACAGATTCATTTTTGAGAATGGCGATTTGGTCCGATAAACCACCTAATGATTTCAATGGTAATTACGCGGAACTCATGTGGTTACTTTTAGGAAGTAGTAGTACTCAGGGGAAGTTCACATGGGGTGGTTTTACAGGTAGTAATGATCAAGAAATAGACCTTCTGGCAGATAATTTAGCTGGGCTTTTTAATCAAATAATCCACCATCCTGAACAGCATGTCTATAAAGGTGCTGAACTACAACCACCAATTATAGCTGTGTTCAATTGGTCTAAATTAAACGTACAATCTATGGCAGCCCAGTAGGGTTGGCAACAAGTTGCCCACTCTACATCACTAATTGCATTTGTCGACTTGGTAAGTGACTAACGGTGACTTATCCATATAACCTAATCGATACGCAATAACCCCTCCTGCATTGATAAAATCCTTTGTTAAAGGACTGCTGTTGCATACGTTTTTAGACGCAATTTCCTTCATGATATTAGATAGTGCCATTAAATCCTCAGGGCTATTTCCTCCAAGCTCTTCTTTAAGAGAGTCTTTTGTATAAGTTGTGTATCCAAGTACGGTAACAATATTGTCTTTGGCCAATGTGGCATAAAGAGTCGTCGTGTCATCAATCCTGTTAGGTAGGTAGGCAGCCATAGCTTCTGAATTGGCTTTTGCTAATTGGCAAATTGAATATCCCTTGAGCTTCTTCTTACAAATTGGATTTTCGTTTGCTATTACTTTGCTTGGAAATAAAGCTAGTAAGCTTATAAAAATAATAAATTTCATGTGTGAGTCTAGAATGGTTTTTTTGTTGGGATGTACTTGTTGGCTAACGTATTGTTTTAGTAATAAAAGTTTATTTGCTGACTATGTCACACGTTAATTGATAATAACAAAACCCGCCGAAGCGGGTTTGTTTTTTTGCAATGCTGGTTAGGGCATTTCAGCAAGTTAAAGCGGTTAGTGCAAGGCGCGAATCCGCAGGCAGTACATTTAGTACGACAAGGAGAAACAACGCAGCAATCACCGCTTTGACGACACTGAAATTACATCATACCGCCCATGCCGCCCATACCACCCATATCCCCACCCATTGCTGGAGCGTCATCTTTAGGTAGTTCTGCAACCATGCAGTCAGTTGTTAGCATTAAGCCAGCTACTGAAGCAGCGTTTTGCAATGCTGAACGGGTTACTTTAGTTGGGTCTAGCACGCCCATTTCAACCATGTCGCCGTAGGTTTCGTTAGCAGCGTTGTAACCGTAGTTACCTTTACCTGCTGCAACGTTGTTCACCACTACTGATGGTTCAACACCAGCGTTTTGTGTGATTTGGCGTAATGGCTCTTCAACAGCGCGCAATACGATTTTGATACCAGCTTCTTGGTCAAGGTTGTCACCTTTAACTTTAGCGATAGCTTCACGTGCACGAATCAACGCTACGCCACCACCAGCTACGATACCTTCTTCAACTGCTGCGCGTGTTGCGTGCAATGCATCTTCAACGCGTGCTTTTTTCTCTTTCATTTCGATTTCAGTTGTAGCGCCAACCTTGATCACTGCAACACCGCCAGCTAATTTAGCTACGCGTTCTTGTAGTTTTTCACGGTCGTAGTCGCTAGTTGCTTCTTCGATTTGTGTTTTGATTTGTGTGATGCGTGCTTTGATGTTTGCTTCAACACCGTGGCCGTCAATGATGATAGTGTTTTCTTTACCAACTTCAATGCGTTTAGCTTGACCTAGGTCTTCTAATGTTACGTTTTCAAGTTTCAAACCAACTTCTTCAGCAATCACTGTACCGCCAGTTAAGATAGCGATATCTTCTAGCATTGCTTTACGACGGTCACCGAAACCAGGTGCTTTAACTGCAACAGTTTTCAAGATGCCGCGGATGTTGTTCACAACCAATGTTGCCAATGCTTCGCCATCTACATCTTCTGCGATGATTAACAATGGACGGCCAGCTTTAGCTACTTGCTCTAAAGTTGGTAGCAAGTCACGGATGTTTGAGATTTTTTTGTCATGCAACAACACGAATGGGTTGTCCATCAAAGCGATTTGACGCTCTTGGTTGTTGATGAAGTATGGTGATAGGTAGCCACGGTCAAATTGCATACCTTCAACGACGTCTAACTCGTTTGAAAGGCCTGAACCGTCTTCAACAGTGATTACGCCTTCTTTACCTACTTTGTCCATTGCGTCAGCAATGATTTGGCCAACTGATGTGTCTGAGTTAGCTGAGATGGAGCCAACTTGAGCGATTTCTTTGCTGGTTGTACATGGTTTTGATTGTGCTTTTAGATCAGCAACTGCTGCTTCAACTGCTTTGTCGATACCGCGTTTTAAGTCCATTGGGTTCATACCAGCAGCAACAGATTTCATACCTTCACGGATGATAGCTTGTGCTAATACTGTTGCAGTTGTTGTACCGTCACCAGCGATGTCATTGGTTTTAGAAGCAACTTCTTT
>Ga0208751_100326_pt1 | contig 14571 bp, 15 predicted proteins | sample LakWasMet22_HOW5_2_FD_183868 | JGI IMG/M metagenome (GOLD analysis project Ga0208751, IMG submission 183868) | Freshwater sediment methanotrophic microbial communities from Lake Washington under simulated oxygen tension - Sediment Metagenome... | ecosystem: Environmental > Aquatic > Freshwater >... | reverse complement strand
TTGTTGAGCAACTTGGGCAGACCTCGCCCAGCCTGATATTGTTGACAGCCACACCGGAACAGTTAGGCAAAGAAAGCCATTTTGCGCAACTCAGGTTGCTCGATCCTGACCGGTTTTATAATTTTGCTGCCTTTGTCGAAGAAGAACGCCAGTTTGAACCTGTTGCCAACGCGGCTAAAGTCTTGCTCGCCAACGAACCGCTTGATCAAGAAACGAGAGAAAATTTAACGCGCTTACTTAAGCATGACAACGTCGATGGGTTGTTAAAAAATCTTGATGACGCCGAAAAATCTGCAACGGCACGCGCAGCCTTGATTAAGGTATTACTTGATCATCACGGCACCGGACGTATTTTATTTAGAAATTCCCGGCAAACGGTACAGGGCTTTCCTGAGCGCGAATTGCATGGTGTTGCCTTAAATGATGACTCATCAACTGCGCCGGTTTCGCAACAAGGTACAGATTTACAACAAGATCCACGCTATTTGTGGTTGGTTGACCAAGTTAAAAAATTGGCAGGACAAAAAGCGCTGTTAATCTGCAAGCAAGCGCAAACGGCGATTGATTTGGAGCAGACCCTAAAAAATCGGGCCGGCATCGCCTCCGCTGTGTTTCATGAAGGCATGACAATCATTGAACGGGATCGTGCAGCCGCTTATTTTGCGGATCAAGAGAGCGCGGCTCGCTTGTTGATCTGTTCGGAAATCGGCAGTGAAGGCAGAAACTTTCAGTTTGTACATCACTTGATTTTGTGGGATTTACCGTCTAATCCGGATTTGTTGCAACAACGCATCGGTCGTCTTGATCGTATCGGCCAAAAACACATCATCCAAATTCATGTGCCTTATCTCAGCAATAGCACGCAGGGTTTGCTGTATCGCTGGTATAACGAAGGGCTAAATGCTTTTCGCTGCAACAGCTCTTCTGCACAACGGGTCGCAGACATTCTGCATGATGAACTGGTCGACCTACTTGAAGCCGGTACGGCTGTCGGTGTCGATGCTTTTATTGAGAAAACCCGCGCACTCAGCACCGAACTTGAACAGCAAATGCACAATGGCCGCGATCAACTGTTGGAGTTAAATTCGTGTCGTAAAGAATTGGCGGATGATCTGATTGAGCAACTGAATACCTTTGAAAAAGAAGGTGTGCTTTGGCCGTATATGGAAGATTTGTTTGAATGTTACGGTGTCGATACGGAATTTCATTCGCCGGACTGCTTTATTATTCGCCCCAGCGATCACTTGCGGATTTCGCATTTTCCAGGTTTGGACGAAGACGGCATGACCATCACCGTCAACCGGCAAATTGCCCTGGAACGTGAGGAGTTTCAGTTTTTGACGTGGGAGCATCCGGTAGTGACTGCGTCGATGGATCTAGTGTTATCCAGCGAAACCGGCAACGCAGCAATCAGCGTGGTAAAGCATGAACAACTCAGGCCGGGGCAGTTTTTGTTGGAGTGCTTGTTTATTGTTGAATGCAGTGCGCCTGCAGAATTACAAATTGGCCGATTTTTGCCGGCCACACCAATCCGTATATTGATTGATCAACATAAGAAAGATTTGACCGACACGGTCGAGCATCGTGATTTAATCGAACCCGGTATCAAGTTTGATAAGCAAAAAATCACGGCCTTTTTGGGGACTCAGCGCACACATGTGGCGTCGATGTTGTCGATTGCCGAACAAAAAGCCAAGGCCGACATGCAAGTGCTGATTGTGGATGCCACCACGGCCATGCTGGAATCATTGAGCACCGAAATAAAACGTTTGGCCAGGCTGCAAAAAGTTAATCCGAGCATTAAAACCGAAGAAATTGAGCAACTTAAAGACGTTGCTATGTTAGCGCATGAAAACATCCAGGCCGCGCAGTTAAGGCTGGATGCGGTGCGCTTTATTATTACCAGTTGAGAATCGCATCATGTTGCAAATAGGCAAGATCAACACCCTGAAGATAGTCAAAATACAGGCCAGTCATATCTACCTTGGCAGCGAGGCGTCGAATAAAGTGTTGTTGGTGGATAAAAGACCGCCGCAAAACTGCCAATTGGGTGATGCGCTAGATGTGTTCGTTTATGTTGATGCAGAAGGGCATTTGGCGGCAACGTCGACCGTGCCTTTGGCGCAAGTAGACGATATAGCCTGGCTGAAAGTGGTGTCGCTTAATTATGTCGGAGCGTTTTTGGACTGGGGGCTGCCGAAGGATTTACTGGTGCCTTTTAGTGAGCAGCATCATGAAATGGAAGTGGGCAAATCGTACTTGGTCAAAGTGTTTTTGGATGAGCAAAATCGTATTGCCGCCACCACCAAAATTGACCGCTACCTCAGTGATGAATCGGTTTATTTCAAAGTCGGAGAAAAGGTATCGTTAATTATTGCCGATAAGACCGATTTGGGTGTTAAAGCCATTATCAATAATACTCACTGGGGTATGTTGTATCAAAACGAGCTGTTCCAGCCGGTCAAAAAAGGCCAAAAGTTTGAAGGTTACATCAAGAATATCAGGGAAGATCACAAGATTGACCTGGTTTTACAGCAACCAGGTTATGGCAAGGTGTTGTCGCTCACGGACAATATTTTGGCTAAGCTCAAACAAAATCATGGCGTATTGTTGATTAGTGATAAAAGTCCGCCGGAAATTATCTACTCAACCTTTGGCGTCAGTAAAAAAGTATTTAAACAAGCCATTGGCGCGCTTTATAAAAAACAATTAATCACAATCGACAAAGCCGGTATTAAGTTGAATTGATTGGAAGTTCAGGGAATTTTGAAAAACCACTGATTTATAAGACGGAGTTCACAGAGGGTTTGTCGAGGCCATGGACTGGGTTCGGCATACTCACGACTAGCTGACATGCTTGTATTAGGGGATTCCGGTACTGATCGTAACGGTAGGGCCTTTAGACAACCCTAAGTGCGATATAATGTCATTTGTCTAAAGTTATCCAACGTTTTCTCATGGCCCAATTTTTTGAAATTCACCCTGAAACCCCTCAACGACGCTTGATACTGCGTGTCGTGGATATTATTCGCGAAGGCGGCATCGTTGCTTATCCGACCGATTCATCGTATGCGCTGGCATGTCATATAGGCGATAAAACCGCCATGGACAAGATTCGGCGCATCCGACAGCTTGATGATAAACACAACTTTACGTTGCTTTGTAAAGACTTAGCCCAGGTGTCCAACTTTACTAAAATCGGTAACGAAGCTTATCGCTTGATAAAAGCGTTAACGCCCGGCCCATTTACGTTTATCTTGGAAGCCACTCGCGAAGTGCCGCGCAGATTGCAACATCCGAAGAAAAAAACCATTGGCATTCGAATTACTGAACATCCTATCGCGATGTTGCTGGCGCAGGAACTTGAGGAACCGCTACTGACATCGTCCCTGATTTTGCCTGGTGCAACGGATGCCTTAACTGATCCGTATGACATCAAAGATGCCTTAGACCACGAGTTGGACGCCATCATTGACGCCGGTAATATTGCTTCAGAACAAACCACAGTGATTGAAATAACCGCCAGTGGCGCTGCCATTATCCGTCAGGGTAAGGGTATTGCTTCAATGTTGGATTGAGAAATAGAACATCATGAATGAATTAAACCTGATCCAGATTATTGCCGTGTGGATTTTGCCGGTGATTTTTGCTGTTACTGTTCATGAAGTCGCGCACGGTTGGGTGGCCAAAATATACGGTGACAACACCGCATCAATGCTGGGACGGTTGACTTTAAACCCAATCAAACACATCGATCCGGTGGGTACCATCATCATCCCTGGCTTGCTATTGGTAACAGGTACTGGATTTGTTTTTGGCTGGGCCAAGCCTGTGCCGGTAGATGCCCGCAATTTTAAAAGCCCTCGTCGAGATATGGCGGTGGTTGCATTGGCTGGGCCTGTATCCAATCTATTGATGGCGTTAGCTTGGGCGCTAATCGCTAGATTTGGCGTATCGATTGGCCTCGAATATGCCGTTGAAATGGGCAAGGCCGGAATTTCTATTAACGTCTCTTTAGCTTTTATTAACTTGTTGCCTATTCCGCCACTGGATGGCAGTCGAGTGTTGGCGCGTTTCTTACCGGCTCGCTTGGCGTGGCAATACGAAAAGCTCGAGCGGTGGGGATTTTTGATCATGCTGGTATTGCTGTATACAAAAATTCTTAACTTGTTGTTGGCAATTCCAATGTATATGGCGCTAAACGTGTTTTATAGCATTGCTGGATTTGTGAGTTAATTTTTGCAGGCTGCAGATTTTCGAATGCAAGAAAATACGGTGGAACTTGCTTCCGAACCGCCAGCACTTGCCATCGTCAATGGCACACCTTTTCATCTGCTACCTGATGATTTATATATTCCACCCGATGCGCTGGAAGTATTTCTGGACTTGTTTGAAGGTCCGCTGGACTTATTACTGTATTTAATCCGGCGCCAAAACGTCGACATTGTTAACATCCCGATTGCCCAGATTACCCATCAATATATCGCTTACATTCAAATGATGAGCGAGTTAAATTTGGAGCTGGCAGCTGAGTATCTGGTGATGGCCGCGTTATTGGCGGAAATAAAATCCAGAATGCTGTTACCTCGGCAGCCTGAGCTGGAAGATGAAGAAGAGGATCCAAGAGCGACTCTGATTCGCAGGCTGCAAGAATACGAACAGATTAAACAAGCAGCCGAAGAACTGGACCAGTTACCCCGTGTTGAGCGAGATATATTTGCCTGTACTATCGATACTTCGACGGTACAACAGGGGCAAATAAATCACCCTGATGTCCAATTAAAAGAAATTCTGCTGGCATTTCAAGACGTATTGAAACGAGCCAGTAACCTAACTCACCATCAAATTACCAAAGAGCCCTTATCTGTCCGTGAACGAATGGCAACCATTTTGGCAAACCTTGAAGGAGAAGATAGTCTCCTTTTCTCGCAACTATTTATCCGAAAAGAAGGCCGACACGGAGTCGTCGTCACGTTTTTGGCCGTCCTCGAACTCAGCAAAGAGCGACTCATCGACATTATCCAGTCCGAGCCCTTCGCCGAAATCCGAATTATCACTGCAGCCAGCAGCGGTTACGCCTAAACCACCCGCGAAACCGCGAGCACGTAAACCGGTCACAGACAAAGCAGCCAATGAAACCATTAACATCGTCGCCGAGCCGTTACCGAGTGATCCAATCCCGGCGAGCAAATTGCGTTGTTATGCTAAATTCGGCAGCCGGTCGCGCAGGCTCCCAACTGACAAAGCAGCCAATGAAACCATTAACATCGTCGCCGAGCCGTTACCGAGTGACCCAATCCCGGCTAGCAAATTACATTGTTATTCTAAATTCGGCAGCCGGTCGCGTAGGCTCCCAATTGACAAAGCAGCCAATGAAGTCATTAACATCGTCGCCGAGCCGCTACCGAGTGATCCAATCCCGGCGAGCAAATTGCGTTGTTATGCTAAATTCGGCAGCCGGTCGCGTAGGCTCCCTATCAATTGCGACACTCCCAGTCCACGCGGGCCGTTGCAAGCGGTCAACTTACCGGTAACCGGGCTGGTAACGTCCATCATTGAAGCACCTGAATGTAATATGGAATTAAAGCGCATCGTTGAAGCCATTTTATTTGCTGCCAATCGGCCAATGACGGTCAAACAAATACAGCAAGTGTTCCCGGAAATTGAGCAGCCGGATTCGCTGGATATTCAATTGGCGATTGATGCAATCATTGAAGAGCATAAAAGCAGACCGGTCGAATTAAAAAAACTGGCTAGCGGCTACCGTTTTCAAGTGAAAATAGAATTGTCGCGCTGGGTGTCTCGGTTGTTTGAAGAAAAACCGCCGAAATATTCACGCGCTTTACTGGAAACCTTGTCGATTATTGCCTATAGGCAGCCGGTGACTCGCGGCGAAATTGAAGATATTCGCGGTGTCAGCGTCAGTTCCAGCATCATTCAAACCTTATTAGAGCGCGAATGGGTACGCGTGATAGCACACAAAGAAGTGCCGGGCAGACCCGGCTTATACGGCACCACCAAACAATTTCTGGATTATTTTAATATTGAATCTTTAACCGAGCTGCCAACCTTACAAGAAATACAACACCTTGATTTGGCGGCAGATAATAGTCAACTACACAAGCAGGTAGACAGTGAGCAACAACAAACCAGGCAACAAGCCACCGAAGAGTCCCTCGAGGACACAAAAATCGACACAGCGGCCGCAGAAACCAACCAAGAGCGCGCCGGGCTCAGCTAAGCGTTATCAAGAACAACTGGCTGAAAATAAAGCCAAACCGGTAGCGAAAGCTAAAGTCGCACCCAGGCCGAAAAAAACCGAAACAGAAGAAGGCGGCGAACGCATTCAAAAAGTGCTGGCGCGCGGCGGCGTTGGCTCCCGGCGCGAGATTGAACGTTGGATAGACGAAGGCAAACTGACGCTCAACGGGCACCCCGTTAAGCTTGGCGATCGCCTAAGAGAAGGCGATCGCTTGCTGCTTAACGAAAGAATTATTAATTGGGAAAAATTTGCCCTGCAACCCACCCGCGTGTTGCTGTATCACAAACCTACGGGTGAAGTGGTCACGCGCCGTGATCCGGAAGGCCGCCCGGTAATTTTTACCCAGTTGCCGAAACTGCTCACTGCACGCTGGATTTCCGTCGGACGCTTAGACATTAATACCTCCGGGTTATTGCTGGTCACTAATAATGGCGAACTGGCGAATCGCTTGATGCATCCATCGTCCCAAGTCGAACGCGAATATGCCGTGCGTATTTTAGGTGATGTACCGGAGGCCACCTTAGCGCTGCTCAAGCAGGGTGTGGAACTGGAAGACGGCAAAGCCAAATTTGACGAAATTCGTTTTTATGGTGGCGAAGGTGCCAACAAGTGGTATCACGTTATCGTCAGTGAAGGCCGAAACCGCTTAGTCAGGCGCTTATGGGAATCACAAGGCGTTACTGTCAGCAGATTGATTCGTGTGCGTTATGGACCGGTAGTATTGCCGGAACGGCTGAAAGCTAAAGCCCATTACGAAATTAACGGTAAAGAGCTGGAATTGTTGTTTGAATTCGCTGGTATGACTCCGGAAAAATTTCAGGATGAGAAGCCCGAGCCAGCAGCGCCTATGCCGCAAAGAATGCGCAAGCGGGAACCGAGGAAATAGTTGTAAGGCGGTTTCGCTAGCAAGCCGCCATTTGAGGCAAAACGTTCAATATATTCGACCATAAACCCGCTTGAAAAAGTGATGGTAATGGTCGACGGGATCATCCAATTAAGGCGGATTGCTCGCGCGAATCTGCCCTACAGTTTTTAGGCCATTATGCCTACACTTCCGATCATGACGAATACCGACTGGCTTACATTTGCACTTGTTGTCATAACAGCATTCTATGCTTGGGCAACACTCAAAATCCTTCGTGCTAACGAAGCCATGGTTTCAACCATGCGAGACCAACAGAATGCTGCAATGCGTCCCTACATTCTTGTGTCAACGAGCGTGAGAACCGGAACACAACTGCTCTATCTTTCAATCAAGAACGTTGGCAAAACTGCTGCTCTTGATCTGAAGCTTTCTCTGGATAAAAGCTTCTATCAACTTGGGGAAAAGAGTGAGGAGCGTAATATTGCTAACAGTGCTGCATTTTCACGTGTCATCGACAGCCTGCCACCTGACGGACAACTTCTTTTTCTGCTGGGCAACGGTCCTTCTCTTTACAGTAGCTCGAATACTGAAGAACTCTCACCATTGCTATTTCAAGTCACGGCCAATTATATTTCAGGCTCCGAGTCGATATCCGAAACTTCAATTGTTGATCTTAGGCCATACATCAGCACAGATGTTCCGCATGATCCCATCGTCGAGGAACTTGGAAAGTTGCGCGAAGAATTCGTGAAGCTATCCAGGTCGCTGGAGAAAAAATTCTAGTATGTCGTTAACATCGCCACTATTCCTATGAGCATTAACTCAAAATTCGAAGTTAGCGTATGAGGTGTTCTCTGTGTTATTGGTGCTTCTGCAATCTTTGTCGCTCTGGGACGGCATGGTTGATTGCTAAGCTCTCCTTACAGAATGAGCTGCAGGTCTACAAAGCCGTAAAAGCTTGGAAATCGGCGGACGCACTAGTTGAGCAGGTTGTGGCGTGACTGAACGGAAAGCAACGCGCCGTTTTAAGCGGCCCGCAAAACCACACCATGGCGTGAACACGGTGGAAAAACTCGCGTTGCACCCCCGCAATCTGCATCGGGGGCGTTATGACTTCCCGCAACTCATCACAGCCAGCCCTGAGCTAGCGGGCTTTGTGTCCGCCAATGCCTATGGTGATGCGTCCATTGATTTCGCCAATCCGGCTGCGGTTAGGGCGCTGAATCGCGCGCTGTTAATCGATTGTTATGGTATTAGCGGCTGGGATATTCCGGCACATTACCTTTGTCCGCCGATTTCAGGCCGGGCCGATTATTTGCATTATCTGGCTGATTTATTGGCTGAAGCTAACGCGGGCAGCGTGCCCTCTGGAGCACGTGTACTCGACATCGGCACGGGCGCGAACGGTATTTATCCGCTGCTTGGCCAGCGTTGCTATGGCTGGCAGTTCGTCGGCAGCGATATTGATCCGGCAGCGCTCGCCAATGCGCAACGCATTGTGGATGCCAATCCAGGATTAAGCGAGGCGATTGAGCTGCGCTTGCAAGCTTCCAGTAGTTTGATTTTTAACGGTGTTATTCAGGCTGGCGAAGTGTTTGATGTGACGCTGTGCAATCCGCCTTTTCATGCTTCAGCCTCCGATGCACTGGCAGGAACGCAACGCAAATGGAAGAATCTTGGTAAATCAGCCGCCAAAAAACCGCTGTTGAATTTTGGTGGGCAGGGCGCGGAATTGTGGTGTGACGGCGGCGAAGAAGCGTTTGTTGGCCGCATGATTGCTGAGAGCAGTGCATTTTCTGGCCGTTGCTTATGGTTTACCACGCTGATTTCAAAATCGGCCAGTTTGCCCGGCGTCTATCGCGCATTGAAAAAGGCGAGAGTGCAAGATTTTAGAACTATAGAGATGGCACAGGGACAGAAAAAGAGCCGCTTGGTGGCATGGACTTTTTTGGATGCAGATCAGCGTCGTGAATGGGGCCGTGCGCGCTGGCAATGAGAAATTAACGATAAATATCTGGACTTGCTGTTCGAAGTTGAAAGAGTCTAGCCAGTGCCGAAAAATTCCGGAAAAGAGAACATAAGCATTAAATTTATAGGTGGCTTTTGTTGCAATTACCTATATTTGGCCCCGCCGGACAGCATCGAAGCTCTCGAGGCGAATAAATTCGCCCCTACATTGGATTCGGTGAATAGTTACAACAAATTAAAAATTCAATTTTGGCCGATAAAAGCTTTCAGCAATAATGCGGTGTCGGCCATGCCTTTGTGCAAGTGTTGTTCAATCTCAGCCATGGTGATTTCGCCTTCGGTTTTTCCGGCCGCCCAGTTGGCAACTACCGCGATAGCGGCGTAATCGATGTTCAGTTCTTTGGCTAATGCGGCTTCCGGCATGCCGGTCATACCCACTAAATCACAACCGTCTTGTTCCATGCGTTTGATTTCTGCAGTAGATTCTAAACGTGGGCCTTGCGTACAGCCGTATGTGCCGAGCGGGCTGATTTTTAGCTGGGCTTGGCTAGCTGCGGTGATTAATCTTGAGCGCAGCTTCTGGCTGTAAGGATAAGTAAAGTCGATGTGAGTTACGCCTTCTTGATCATTGTCGAAAAAGGTATGCTCGCGGCCGTAGCTGTAATCGATAATCTGGTCCGGAATGGCGATATGCGCGGGCCCCATTTTCTCGGTGATACCGCCGACGGCGGCCACCGCAATTATTTGTTCCACACCCAGTTGTTTTAATCCCCAGATATTAGCCCGGTAATTGATTTTATGCGGTGCGAAGCGGTGCGGATTACCGTGTCGTGCTAGAAAAATGACTTCTTTATCATCAAGCTGACCAGTAATGAATTCTGCGGATGGTGCGCCGTAAGGCGTGTTGAGCTGTTCACGTTTTACGATCTTTAAGTCGGCGAGTTGAGTTAGCCCAGTACCGCCTATGATGGCTAGTTTACTCATGCATTGTCCTCATTTTCATTACAGGCAAAGATGCCCGGTGCGTTGCGTAAATAACCTTTGTAATCCATGCCGTAGCCAAATAAATAGCGGTTTTCCACGTTTAAACCGACAAAGTCAGCGATGACCGGTTTGTCATGATCGAGGATTTTGTTCACCAACACGGCGCTGTATATTGAGCTTGCGCCTTGTTCACGGCAAAACTCATAGATAGCATGCAGCGTAAATCCTTCGTCCAGAATGTCATCAACGATGAGTACTGTGCGATCTTTAAGCGGCGTGGAGGGTTTAAGCAGCCATTGCACGGTGCCGCCTGAAGTGAGATTTTGATAGCGGCTGGCATTGATGGCGTCAAGATTAAGCGGCATGCTCAAACGAGTGAGTAATTTGCCGCCGACAGCGATGCCGCCGTTCATTACGCAGAGTAATAATGGATTGCGGTCTGCCAACAGGATGTTTATTTGCTCGGCCATGCTGTCGATGGCTGCTTCAACTTGCTGTTCGCTGTAAAGCAAATCAGCAGTTGCTTGTACGTGTTTGATTTCTTTAAGCATATTAATTAAGTGAGTTGATAAGATTAGAAAGTTGGTGCCATTTTTCAGTGTGCAGCAATTGTTCTCTGTTGAGCGTTGACTTGCCTTGCATACGATTAAGGCGTTGTTCGCTGACTGGGTTTTTAATAACGGGTAATGATTCCAGCACTTGCTCAGCAGCGGTCGGATTGTTGCAGACCAAAATCATATCGCAACCGGCTTGTTGAGCCAATTTGGCGCGGGTGGGGAAATCGCCCACTGAGGCGGCGCCCTCCATGCTCAAGTCGTCACTAAAAATTACGCCGTCAAATGCCAATTCTTTACGCAAAATTGTTTGCAGCCAAAAGGCCGAAAAACCGGCCGGGTTTGGGTCTATCTGTGGATACAGCACATGCGCAGGCATAATGCCTTCTAAGCCTTCGGCGATAAGCTGCTTAAATGGCAGCAAGTCTTTGGCGCGGATAGCGTCCAGGCCTCTGTCATCGATTGGCAGCGTCAGGTGTGAATCCAAGGCCACGGCGCCGTGCCCCGGAAAGTGCTTGCCGGTTGCCGCCATGCCTGCTTCATTCATGCCGTTTCTGAATTCGCTAGCCAGCTTTGTTGCTTGAGCAGGGGTGGTGGAAAACGAACGATTACCGATGATTTCGCTAACGCCGCAATCAATATCCAGTACTGGCGCAAAGCTGAAATCGACGCCGACAGCCAGCAATTCCGCCGCCATCAGCCAGCCTGCCGGTTTTGCCAAATCAGGTGCATCAAGATAGCGGGTCGCAGGTGGCAAGCGGGTAAAACCCTGTTGAAAACGTTGTACCCGCCCGCCTTCTTGGTCTACGGCAATCAAGATGTCGCCATTGCGTGCAGCACGGATATTTTTGATTAATTCGGTTACCTGTTCAGGATCTTGATAATTACGTGAAAACAGGATGACTGCGCCGGTGTTGGGATGGTTCAGTTTTTCTTTGTCAACAGCATCCAGAGTTAGGCCCTGGATGTCTAACATAATCGGGCCGATGGCGAGTTTGTTTGTCATTACGTGGGTTCGGATAAAAAATTTTACAGTTGACCTATACTCAAACCACATTTTTGATGAGTACGGAGTTAGCTATGCGAATAATTGTTTTATTGTTAAGCCTATTACTGATGCCTTTCTTTGCTGTTGCTAATAGTGGCGGCGGCGAAAAAAAGGAAGAGGGCTCTGGACCGGTTATAGAATATCTGGAAATGACCCCCAAGTTTACTGTTAATTTGTCTGAACCCCGCAAATACCTAATGATCAATGTTCAATTGCTTGTTGAAGGTGCCGAGGCTGTCGCTAAAATAAAAAAACATATGCCGGCATTAAGGCACGAATTGATTATGCTTTATACGGGCAGAGCTTCCGATCAATTACAAACCATGGAACAACGTGAGGCGTTACGCCAGGAAACCGTAATTACAATACGAAAAGCCCTGGAAAAGCTGGAGAACAGCGATGGTTTCAGGGACGTGTTTTTTACGGAAATACTGGTTGATTAGTCCACAGAGCGAAGCGATGCACCTAGCCGATCCTTAACGCTGGCTAAATGTTCGTTGACTTGCTGTTCCGACAGTGGCACAGCATCAAACTTTCCCCACACCGGCCCTGGCCAGGCCTTATCGGTCCGATACCGGACGATATGATGAATGTGCAGTTGCGGCACCATGTTACCGATGGCTGCCACATTCATTTTGTCAGCTTGATATAACGTAGCTAAATTTTCAGCAAGATAGCTGGATTCTTCAATCAATAAACCCCGTTCAGCTTGGTTAAGTTGGTAAATTTCACTGACGTCGGCTTTTTCAGGTACCAAAATAAACCAGGGGTATAGGCTGTCGTTGATCATTAATAATCGGCATAACTCAAAACGGCCAACGGAAATGCAATCTTGCTGCAGGCGCGGGTGTAAGGTAAATAACATAGGTCTTTTGTAAGAGTTGTTTCAGGTTTTTGTGCGTTCAGTGTAACTTATATCGAGCTATAAATTGTCACTTGGAGAGATCGCCTTATGTCTGCAACCGCTATTGCTCAACCGCTATTGGATGAGAATAAGCTGACCGTTTCGTTCCGTTTATTGCTGGGGCTATATGCCATCATCCCGCTTTGCTTACTTTTGCAAAGCGTTGATAGTTGGTTTTGGCAGGGCTATTTGCAAGCGCATTTGCCGTCCAGTCCCAATCATTTTATTTTGTTCCAGATTCTATTCGGCACGCCGCACATTATTGCCAGCGCTATTGTGCTGGGCAGTAATGTGGAATACCTACAGTTTTATAAGCGGAATATTCTACTAATGACCTTGGCGGTCATTATGGTTTTCGGCGTTGGCAGCTTGTTTATCCCTTATAAAGCACTGTACATCATTGTCGCTTCATGGACAGTGTTCCATGTGCTTAAACAACAGCATGGTATAGGTCGTGGCGTATGTGCTTTGCCGAACTGGGCATTTAATGTGTTGTTGTGGTTGAGTGTGGCAGCGGGTATTTGTATTTACATGGGAATTTTCTTAAAAAATACCTTGGATGTGCAACAGGCCGGTTGGCTTAAAGAAAGTGCGGCAGTGTTATGTATATGTGTAGTGGTAACGGCATTGCTTTGTCAGAACTATGTGAAGACTTCGTTTGGTAGGTGGTTTTTATGGGCCAACGTGTTGCTGGTGGTCAGCAGCTTTTATTTGTATTTACAGCAGTATTATTTCTTCGCGATTTTGGTGCCGCGGCTGGTGCATGATGCGACTGCATATGTTTTCTATGTCACTCATGATTACAATCGCCATCACCAGCATCCGCAAAATCGGCTGTATCGATTGACCGAACGTTGCGGCATTCATGTTTTTATAGTGCTACCGGTGCTGTCATTTGCGTTGGCGTTTATGTTGCAGTCTTATGGTGATGCGATGGCTAGCTTTATCACCCAAGCGCTATTTGGTGTAGATATTCGCAAAGCTATTACTCTGGGGCTGCTTGGGTATTTGGCGCTGTTGCACTATTACACGGAAGCTATTACTTGGAAGCATGGTTCGCCGTACCGGCGGTTTATTGCTTTTTCTAAATAGTTGGCAGTAAAGGGTTAATTTCTTCTTAGTATTAATTCCAAAACTAACTTACTGCCAAAATAGGCCAGTAGCAGCGCTCCGAAACCTATCAGTGTCCAGCGTATCGCGGTTTTGCCTCTCCAGCCATACCGAATTCGGCCTAATAAAAGAGAAGAAAAAATTATCCAAGCCGTAAGTGACAAAATGGTCTTGTGAGCAAGATGCTGAGCAAATAAGTCGTCTACAAATATGAAGCCTGTGATAAGCGAGGCGGTCAAGAACAGTACGCCTGCAGTGATCATTTGAAACAATAATGATTCCATTGTTTGCAGGGAGGGTAAGGAGCGAATCAGGCGCTTTGGCGGATGACTTTTGAGTTGTTGATTTTGTATGGCGAGCAAAACGGCTTGCAGTGCAGCGATATTTAATAAGCTAAAAGCAACTATTGAAGTAAGAATGTGTGTGCCCATCTCCCAGTTGTAAGTGTGCAAGAAATGCGGTCGGCTGCTGGTTGTCGCGGCTAAGCCAAGCATGAGTGCGCTAGTGGGAAATAACACAATGCCCAGTTTTTCCACGGGTTTGTCTATTGCGGCAATCAGCAAGATCAAGCTAACAATGAGTGCAATAAATGATGCTGTGCTGGTAAAACTGAAATTGAAGCCATCGTTTTCTTTAAAAATAAGAGCTATGTAAGTAGCATGTCCGCATATCGCTAGCCACGCTAGATAAATAGGTGTGCGGTTGGTAGCGCTTTGGGATATGTGTCTTGTAATTAAAATCGCGCTTAATAGATAGGTGGCGATGGAAAAAATAGCAATAACAATGGTGTTCATTATCTTTGTGTTGGTTGACTGGCTGGCAGAGAAGGCCTTGCGAGGTAGTCGCCGTGAGTGCAAAGGGTCCGAAGGCTATGTT